>JFJP01002153.1_pt1 | contig 13661 bp, 12 predicted proteins | sample 431651 | NCBI WGS metagenome assembly JFJP01 (sample SAMN02602958, study PRJNA72255) | Microbial mat metagenome, whole genome shotgun sequencing project. | biome: fresh water; feature: sink hole; material: water; isolation source: purple microbial (photo- and chemosynthetic) mats found in...
AAAATCGGCCCCGCCGAGGCCGTTTTTTGCCGGATTCGCCGCCGCATGGTTGTTCCATGGGGCGGCGGAGTCGTAGCGCTTTAGCGCGTACGAATCCGGAGTACCCCTTGCGGGTGCAAGAAACTGGCAAAAAAAGGACCGGCGCGGTCGAGTTTCCGCTTATACCCCCGGGACTTTCCCGCTTATACCCCCCGGGACTTTGCAGCCGACGATTCCAAAGTTCGACAGGCTCCTAGGCTTGCTGGCGCACCGCCAGCAGGATTTCATCCTGCTTCAGACGATAGCCATCGCCCCGGCGGTGGCGGCTGGCGAAATAGTCACGAATCTCGTCGCTGCGCGAGCGGAAGTTGCGGTCGATCAGCAGGAACAGGCCGATTTCCACCATGTCGTCCAGGTTGTCGGTCCAGATCTCGTTGACGAAGTAGCGCACGTCCACCGCCCGGTCGCCGAATCGGTGGATCATTTGCCGCCACAGTTCGAGGATGCCGACGTCGAAATGGGCGAAGCGGTTATAAAAATCCGCCAGTTCGCCGATTGGCGACTGCAGCACGATGGCCAGGCGGCCATCCGGCTCCAGGTGGGCGCGCATCTTGTCGATGGATGGCATCCATTCCGCCGTGTCGAGGTAGTACAAGACGTGCGAGCAGAGGATGAAATCGAAGCGGTCACCGCCTAGTTCTGCCTCGGACCAGGTCGTGTTGTGCAGCTTGAATTCGGGATAACGGCGGCGCAGGAATTCGATCTGGGCCGAGTTCGGTTCGACGATGGTGGTCTCGTGGAAAGCCTGCGCCAGCGGGATAGTCAGGTCGCCGCTACCGGCGCCGACGTCGAGGAAGCGCCGACGATGGCGAAGATCGGCGATGACTTCGCCGAGCTTGACCAATTCGATGCGCTTGTCGGTGGAGCAGCGGATGAACAGTTCGAGCTGTTTCTGGTAAATGGCCTCGTCTTCCATCTCGGGGGACGGCGCGCGGCCCTCGGCGGCGTCCGTCTTTATCATGCGAGCTATCCTTCCAAGCTGTCGCTGATCGCCATGATGTTGGCGAATCCGGAGATGTCTAGCACTTCGCGCACCGATTCAGTTGGACTGAGTAAACGGAATTCGCCGCCGCCAAGCTGGCGCAAGGCCGCCAGGAAGACCCACAGTCCGGCGCTGCCAAGGCATTGCACGCTGGACAAATCCGCCGCAATGCGCAATTCGCCGGCGTCGATGCTGCCGCGCAGCGACGCCTCCAATTGCGGCGCGGTGATGCCGTTAATCCGACCGGAGATGGCATAGACCATCCAGTCACCCTGTTTGCGTGTGTTGATTTGCATCATCAACTCCCCTCATCAATCGCCCCGGGTGTGGACCGGAGAAGACGCGCTTTTGTCGACTTCCTTGTCCGTTTTTAATCATAGGTGATTATTTCCCGCCTCGGCTTCGGCGCACATTCGCGTGGGAGTGGCCTGAACAGGTTAGGACCACAGCTGAGGCCTGGGTCATCGCATCCGTCATAAATCGGTGGCCAGTCGTCTATGCTTGAAGCAGCACGGGCGCATTATTCCATTGCCGATGGGACCGGCGCTTTCAACCAGGAGAAGTCATCGTGCATTTGGTACGCGTCCCTTCGCAGAACTCGCCGCTGACGATGGCCTTGGCGTGTTCTTTCGCCCCGGCAGGGAAGTTGTATTTTGTGTGGATCCCGGCCGATGCCGCGCATTGATCGCCGCGATGCGGACAATCCCGCTATGCGCACCGGTTCCAACGCATTCGACAACCGGGCCATTGGTCCTTTCGAGTCGTACTGCGACGGCTACGGACGGCCCGGCGCAGCGGGGCTGGGCTATATCTGCGTGCTCAAGGTTGCTACCGCGACGGTGGAAAAAACCGACGATGCACTGCTCGACGGCATCGTCGCGCTTGACCGGGCTGAAGCGGCGGAGGCCTACCTCGGTCAGATCAACATGGAAACCGCTTCTTCGTTCTGCGGCCTCGCTGGCCAAGTCTGGGGATATGACCTGGTCAGCGCGGACGCGATCAGGGACGGCTGCCAGCGACCGTTGTTCAGCGTCCGCCAATACGACGGCTCGGAATTGCCCATTCATGACGGGCAGCCGCTGCTTGATGCGGGCAAGGCCCTGTTCGGCACAGCGGCGCAGCGGCGTTTTCCGCTCGTACCCGGCGCGCATGTGATCTGCGCCAACAAGAGCATCACCGCTTATCGTCCCCGGCAGGGCGAGCCGGTTGCGGAAAACGGTCAGGCCTATGGCGTCTGGTGTTACTTGGCGCTATCCATCGCGCGTGACCGCCAGGTCGCCGCCGACCTGTTCATCGAGGACGCCGGCCTCTGGCTGGAAAATGACGACGAAGCCGCGTTCGCCGCCTGGGTCGCGGCGCATCGCCAACGTGTGGCGGAGAGCATCGTGGCCTGCGGACGCGGCCAGCAGATGCTGTTCGAGCGCACCTACCTGTGCAGCGCGCATACGCTTATTCCGCCCGGGTGCCTGGGCATCGCGCTGGCCGTGGCGCCCTATCTGGTGCTGGCGCGCAAGGCGCTGCCCGGCGGCGACTTCGGCCACCTGTCGAAGCTTGGTTTGGCGGAGTGGGAACGGCTGGTGGCGCCGGGTTTCATACCGTCAGCCCGGTGAAGTGGAATTCACGGCCATCGAACAGCCCGCGATCGCTCAGCTTGAGTTCCGGGATCACCAGCAAGGCCATGAACGACAGTGTCATGAACGGCGCGCGCAGTGGCGAACCGAGTTCCCCGGCGCGAAGGGTCAGCTCGGTGTAGCGCGCGGCGACGACATCGCCGTCCAGATCGCTCATCAGCCCGGCCACCGGCAGCGGCAGGCTGGCCACCCTGCTGCCGTCGGCGACAGCGATGCCGCCGCCGCTATCGATCAATGCATTGACCGCCCGGCACAGCGATTCCTTGTCCGCGCCGACCGCCACCAGATTATGCGAATCGTGCGCCACGCTGGAGGCCAGCGCTCCCCGGCGCAGGCCGAAACCACGCACGAAGGCCAGCGCTGGCGGCGCTTCCCGGTAGCGGTTGAGCACCATCAGCAACAGCACATCGCGTTCCGGGTCGGGCACGATAAGGCTGCCCCCCTGGCCGTTTTCCAACCTCGGCGCCAGCAACGCCTCGCGCGTCAGCAGTTCACCGTCGTGCACGTCGATCACCCGCAAGCGTTCGCCAGCGGCGGGTACTTCCAGATCGGCCGGTGTGATTTTCCTGGCCTGAAAACGGTTGATCAGGCGGATCGGCGTCCGCTCGATCAGGCTGCGTCCCGCCTCGGCAACCAGACGGCCATTTACCCAGGTGCGCAGCGGCCGGAAATCGCGCAGGTCGGCCACTTCCGCTGCGTCCATCGCATCGCCCACACGCAGCAAGCCAACCGGCAGGCGATAGTGCAGCACCGGGTTCAAACAGGCGCAGCGCAGCACGTCGAAAGCGTCATGCCCGGCCGCCACCGCCCGCGCCGCCAGGCGGTCGATATGGCCGCGCGCCAGATCGTCGGGATGCTTGTCGTCGCTGCAAAACATCACCTTGTCCGGATGGCTGCGGATGAGCGGCTGCAGGGTGTCGAAATTGCGCGCCGCCGAACCTTCACGGATCAGGATGTGCATGCCGCAGGCGATCTTGTCACGCGCCTCCGCCAGGCTGACACATTCGTGGTCGGTGCTGATGCCGGCCTCGGCATAGCGCCGCGCCCGCTCGCCGGTCAAGCCGGGCGCGTGCCCGTCCACCGGCAGGCCCAGGCTTTGCGCCAGCGCGATCTTGGCCATGACGGCGACATCGCGCGCCAGCACGCCCGGGAAGTTCATCATTTCGGACAGGTAACACAGGCCATCCTCGCGCAGCAGGATGCCGATTTCATCCAGATCCAGGCTGGCGCCGGCGGTCTCGAACGGCGTCGCCGGCACGCAGGAGGGCGCGCCGAAGAACATCTTGAACGGTACCTGGCGGCTGTTCTCCAGCATGTAGCGCACGCCCTCCAGGCCCAGCACGTTGGCGATTTCATGCGGATCTGAGACGCAAGCGACGCTGCCGTGGCGAGTCGCCAGGCGGGCGAATTCAGACGGCGCCAGCATCGAACTCTCGACATGCACATGCGCATCGACAAAACCGGGGATCAGATAGCTCAGGCCGGGAACTTCCGGGCCGATCATCTCGCAAACAGTAATGACACCGTCTCGCCACACCAATCGGCCCGCAGCGACACGGCGTTGCGGGAGATTGACGATATTGGCGAGTAGAGATCCGGAGGCAAGGTTCATCAGTTGGTAATGTCGTCGTTAGGTGCGTTCATTTCTTCCTGAGGCAAACCGCTTTATTGTGATGTCCATGAACGCACGGGGTTGATAATCAATGCAAGCCCGTGTTTATTCACCCTCACAGCCGGCGGCGGATGTGGTTTATTGCCATGCTGGATTATCCAAGTGAAAAGAGGATGCCTATCTGGCCAGAATGAGAAGTGGAACATTCCTTCGTTGAGCGAGTGAACCGTTGCATCAATATAGCTGGGTAAAATCAAATCATCCGCTTTGCGTATAGCCTGGCATTTACCGGGGAGACAAAACAGCATGACCGATTCATCCCCAACGACTGCTGTCAGCCGAGCGGTCCGACTGTTCATGCAGGCCGCCGCCATTTTTGTCGCCAGCGCCGGGGCGTCGCTCTTTTTTCTGAGCGAGTCGACGCATCTCTATTTTGCCTGGACCATCAAGTCTCCCGTGACGGCGGCATTTCTCGGCGGTGGATATTTGGCCGTCACCACCGCGCTGGTGTTTGCGCTGCGGGAGCAAGACTGGGCGCGGGTACGGGTGGGCGTTTCGGTTGTGGCGACGGGACTTCTTTCCATTCTGGCGGCAACCTTGTTGCATCTCGACAAATTTCATTTGCGCAACGCGGTCTGGAGTGCGGAGTTCTGGGCATGGAGTTGGTTATTTCTTTACATCATCCTTGTCCCCGGGCTGATCATGGCACTTTGGAGTCAACGTCAGCAAGCGGCAGCCGCCACTGCGCCGCAAGCGAAACTGCCTGCCTGGATGCGCATCAACTTAGGCTTACTGGGGGTGCTGATGCTGGCGATGGGGGCGCTGATGTTTGCGATCCCGGGAACTGCGGAGCAACTCTGGCCCTGGCCGTTGACCCCGCTGACGGCACGCATGATCGGTAGTTTTTATCTCGCCTTCGGAGTAAGCCTGCTGGCTGCGGTGCGGGAAAACGACTACGCACGCATCCACGTGGCAAGTTTTGCCTATGTTGCTTTTGCCGTGCTCCAAGCCATTACCCTCGTTCGCTACCAACCAGTGAACTGGCTTGAGTTTCCCGGCCAGTTGCTGGCTGCGATGCTGCTTGCACTGCTCGCCCTTGGGGCGGCCGGTGTGTATGGCTATCGGGCCACCCGTTCAGCCAAGCGCCAAACATAACCCACCTCCTGTGGCCCTCCACAGAAAGCAGAACTGCTGCCGCAGCAGGTCAGAACAACGATTGGTATAGCGTCACCGCTGCTTCTCACTTCAATGGAATGGGTTGATCCGGGGAGACGCCGTATTTGCGCTGTCTCGCTCGTCCCCACCAACAACCGCCAAAGGTGACGGCCTGTTCAACTTGCTGGATCACTTTGGCAAACTTGTTTCCGTTGCGCGCTGGCACACAAATTGGACATCCATACTCGCAAAACTCAGGGTCATTGGGATGCAGGATTGGCATCTTCCAGCCTCCCCATCCATATTTTTCTTTGCTCATGGTTCTCTCCTTTCCGGGAATCGGACATACCCCCCACCGTTCCACTATTCATATTGTTTTGGGTATATCCAATATCAAATATCCAAGTTCGTATTTGACAAGTTTTACAAGTTTGAATCGCTGCTCAATCAAAGTGGATATCGGTTGGATATCGGGCGTTTTCAATATAGACCGCTCACAGCAGCCTATCTTTTACCCATACTGAACACAATGACCGGCACCGGGTATCGTACGGCCCATGCAATTGTTCGGTCAGTCCTTTTCCGAGTCCCTTATCGGTCGCATCCGCGATGCCATCGTTGACGCGGCGGTCATTTCGCGCAGCACGTTATCACGACAGCTGTGCGACTGGCTGACTTGGCACAGTCCAACTGGACGTCCACGCGAAGTCGGCGCCCGCAAGGCACTGCTGGAACTTGAGCGGCTTGGCAGGATCACCTTGCCGCCAGCTCTGCACACGCCACCGCAACAGCGGCAAGACAGCCCACCGGTGCACTGGCAGGTGCCGACGATAGCCGGTTCGCTCGAAAGCCTGGGCAAAGTGGAATGGGTGTCCGTGGAAGGCAAAGCGCTGTCTGAGCTTTGGTGCCAGATGGTGGCCACCTATCACCCCTTGGGGCATGGCCCTCTGTGCGGAGCGCAGCGTCGCTACCTGATCAATGCGCCGAGTGGCTGGCTCGGCGCCCTGGCCTTCAGCGCACCGGCCTGGCATCTGGCCGCGCGCGATGACTGGATCGGATGGTGCGCCCATGCACGCCGCGCCAACCTCGAACGCATCGTCGCCAACAGCCGCTTTTTACTTCTGCCGACCGTGCAGGTTCCCAATCTGGGCTCCCATGTCCTCGCCATGGCCGCGCACCGGGTGGTCGAGGACTGGCCGCAGCATTATGGCTACACCCCCGTGCTGCTGGAAACCTTCGTCGACAAAATTGATCCGGCTCTTGGATAACTCGCCGATCAGGAGCAAATGGATGCGCTCACGTTCTAGTTGGTGGTAATAGTCCAGCCGGACAGAGTCGATCCGCGCGATGAAGCTCTCACCGTTTTTCGTCACAATCTTCTCTGCGCCCGCCTTGACCTCCTCCGCCAGTTCAGAAAAGTTGGCACGGGCAATCAGATCAAACAGGATCGAAATAGCTTCCGTTCCATCCATGCGTTCGACAGTGGTACCGATCGCGAAGGACTCTGGTTAAGCGCTGGCGCACAGAGATACCGCCCACTCACGCCATCAGCAATGGCCGTCTGCCGACGCATACGACTATCAAGCGCTCGACCCGAGTTAAACAGTGCTACCTCATCGTGATCTTATCGAAAAACCGGTCACATCAACCCCACATTCCTGCTGATTCTGAAGGGTTTTTGATCGCCCTCACCCGAGGCGAGGTAGAAAGGATTGCTGCCAAGCGCGCTTGCCAGTTTGCTGATTGCGATCCAGGAAGGGACTTGGCGTGAATCCGCCTCAAGCAGCGCGATGTTTTCCTCGTTCAAGTTAGCTCTTTGGGCCAATTTTGACAGACTCCAACTGTTCGCTTCCCGCAGTCTTTTCAGTCTTTCGTGAAATGTCTCTTTCATCTTGATTCCCTCGTTCCGCCATTGGATGAGTAAGGAATTCTACGCTTGTATATAACCCTTTCATCCAGACTCAACGTATCAAGCGGTGGCGGTGCGGGTCAACTATCGCTTCCGAGTGAGGATGCAAACGAATGGCCGCTATCGAAGAAAATTCTGAGGGGCGGGTTCGGAGCAATGCCTTGAAGCGTTCGATATTTGCCTTGGTTACCGGGTTGAACGGTGCCGCCCGATGCGGAACGTGTCAATGAGTTGGCGACACATCCACTCGCGCCCATTGATGTAGGTCTGGATTGAGTAAGACGCCCATGTTTGCCCACGCACTTGCATCCAGCCAAACTCGGGATCGATCAAATAACCATACAGGTTCAGGCATTTACGGTTAGCACCCAAAGGCGCCCTGCGGGATCAGTGAGGCCAGATGCCCTTGAAGATCAACCGAACCAATCCTTCTACGACACCGTGTAGGGCGTCGCGACACTTTTAAGGGCGATATGTTCATCTCGCCCCCGTCGCTGCGGGGTGGTCTACCTCCTCGTTGAGGTTGAGGTTGAGGATACTGCCCTCGAAAATTCAATCCTTCAGCCTCTGAGGCGACACCCTTTGGTTGCGGCCTGCGGCCGCGCCAAGATGAGCCGGGCTGTCATTATTCGTTAGCAATCGCAACCTAGAATGCTTCTCCTAAACCTATTGCAGCAAGTTCGCCGACATGTCCACAGCTTCAATTGCGCAGCCCTACCCTCACGCCCAGGCTAACGCCCGCGAAAGCAGCTTGAAAGCATCGCACGAGAAGGACTGGGGCCAGGAGGCCTACCGTCAACTGAGCCACATCCGCGCATTTTTCATCGGCTTCATCATCATGCTGGCGCTGACGGCAGGCTTGCTGCACTGGGCTTCAGCCGGGCTGCGGGCCGATGTTGCAGTACAGATAGGTATCGCTGGCCCGGTTCTGGAAGGACTGTTCACCGCCAGCATCGTTCTGGCCGTTGGCCTGTTTTCCTTTCTTCTTCTCACCCGGATGAAGATTGGCAGCTGGCGTGGTGTCGAGAACACCTTCTTTTCCAGCCTGGCCTATATCTCCCTGCTGCAACTCGAAGGCGCCATGCTTTACCGGAAATGCCACCAGACTGGCGAGACGCTGGGCCAGGCCCGCGCGCTGGATGCCTCCTTCGAGAAACAAAACAAGGAGATCGTGCGTTTCACCGAACAAGCGACCATCGATACCGTACTGCGACTGAACCGACTGGACGAACAATGCACGCGACTGGTTTCCTTGCTCACCCAGGAACAGCCCGCCGCAGGGGCAACGGCGGATTCCGACGGCAAAATGGCCGATGCCGCATTTGCCGAGGTTGGCCAGTTCATCGGCAACCTGCCTGAACGCATCAGCCGTGAGCGTGAGCGTTTCATGCACATCATCGATGACGTCAGCGAACTGGGAAAACTGGTCCAACTGATCAAGGACATCGGTGCGCAAACCAACCTTCTGGCCCTGAATGCGGCCATCGAAGCGGCCCGGGCTGGCGAACACGGGCGGGGTTTTGCCGTGGTAGCAGACGAGGTCCGCAAACTGGCAGCAAGCTCCGCCGACGCCGCCGACCGAGTCTGGCAAGGCATCGAAAAGGCCCAGAACAGCGTCCAGGAAGCCTTTCACGCCGACCTGAAAAAAGAGAGCGAAGCGGAACTGGAACGCGCTCTGCATCTGGTCGGCTCGGTCGGCGCCTTGCAAAAACAGCGGCAGACGCAGCACCAACAACTGTTCGACCGCATCACCGACGCCGCCGCCATCAACGACGACCTGACCAAACAAATCAACGAGATGATCATCTCAGTGCAGTATCAGGACATCGTGCGCCAGATGCTCGACCGGCTTGATGATTCGCGCCGGCAACGCGACCACTTGTTCCTGCGCATGCAAGAAGCCCTGTCGATCAAGGAGCGAAAAATCGATTTCGCTGGCCACGCCATGACCACCATCCTCAGCGAATTCCAGGAGCGCGAACAAAATCATGGCCATACCCGTGAATACACGCAATCGAACAACAACATCGGACTCAAAGTAGAACTATTTTAAGGAGCAGAAGATGGAAGCTACTGTACATATCCAGAACCGCGTCGGCATCGTCCGGCTGAATGGGCATTTCGACCTGACTAGCCACATGGCCTTTCATAATGCCTGCGAGGAATTGCTGTCGCCTCCCGCCGACCTCAACGCCCTGCGTATTGATCTGTCGGGCGTGGAGTTTATCGACAGTTCAGCGCTCGGCATGTTGCTGGTGCTGCACCGCGAGGCGGAGGCGCACAACCTCCCCATTGCCCTGTCCAACTGCTCCCCGCGCATCCGACAAGTTCTCTCCGCCGCCAATTTCAACCAGCTCTTTCAGGTCATGTCGGACTGACAAAACTCCTCCTGAGTTTTCGCCCCCCGCAAGCAGACAAAAACATCTGCAGGGCCGGTTTGGATTGGTGCCAGAGCGGCTGAGAAAGGGAATCTTCCCTCCGATGCGCCCTCAATTTGTACTTGCCATGTCACGAACATGACACAGCAAATGGCTAACATCAGCATTCCAACCGAATAGTTATTCACCCCTAGCAGCCTGTCGGACTTTGGTCGTCGATAGCGAAACCAGCAGTTGGTTTGCGGAACACCAGTCCCGCTATAAAACAATCGTGTTCTCTGGAGGGATGCACCATGAAGCCGTTGCAAAAGGTTTTTGCGATGGCGCCTGTTCGCCGTGCCTTGAACAGCGTGCGCCAGGCGTTGTATCCGGTCCTTGTCATCGTTGCGCTATCCTGGGCAGCGCCGGTGCAAGCCGATGTGTCGCTCAAGTTCGGCATGTACGCCTCGGAAAAACCCACCCTGCTGGTCGGACAGTTTCGCCCCCTGCTGAATTATCTTGAACAGGCGATGCGCAAGGATTTGGCAGAGCCGGTCACAATCGAATTTCATGTTGCTTCCAGTTACGACGGTTGCATCAAGAAATTGGCCGAGGGAGAAGTCGATTTCGCCCGCCTGGGGCCTGCCTCGTTCCTCAAGGCAAAGCAGATGACACCGGGTATTGAAGTGCTGGCGCTGGAAAACGACGGCGGCGACAAAGTTTTTCAGGGCGTCATCTTCAGCCGTGCCGATAGCGGCCTCAAGAGATTGATCGATCTCAAGGGCAAGCGCTTTGCCTTTGGCGACCCCAATTCAACTGCTGGCCGCTATCTCAGCCAACTATCCCTCAAACGCGCCGGGGTCAGGGCCAGCGATCTGGCGGGGTACGAGTACCTGGGACGCCATGATCGGGTCGCCGAAGCGGTATGGAGCGGAGCGTTCGCCGCCGGTGCGGTGAAGGAAGATGTCTTCGAGCGCATGCAAAAGGAAGGCCGGGCGGTTCAACTCCTGGCCCGAATGAAGAATGTCACCGGCCCCTGGGCCGCGCGGGCCGGTATATCGCCCAGTGTGCTGGCCAGTTTGCGCCGCACCCTCCTCGGTATGCATGATCCTGCGGTGTTGGCTGCCTTTGGCAAAGAAGGATTTTTGCCCTTTGTCGCGGGTGACCTCGATCTGGTTAGCCAGGCCATCCATGAAAACGAACAGTTCTTTCGTTGAGACGCCTGCTTGAGCCGTTGCTTGAGCCACTCAAAGCGCTCCACCCAAGGTCATGAAGCCTATTCCGCACCCCGCATTTATCACCGCGTCAGTTGCATCGGCCTGCCGCCTGCCGGGCCATCCCATGTTTCAACCGAGCCACTGGCGGTTGTCGCATCAACTGTGGTTTTCCTCGTTGCTGGTGACCTTGCTGTTGATGCTGGTCGCCGGATACTGGATCAACCATCTTGAAGAACGCGAGCACCTGCATGCTTACCATGAAGCCTTGGCGGAGAAATTCAATCTGTTGCGGGCCACCAGTCTGGACGCCCTGATCAGCAAGGACATCCCCGTACTCAATTCGATCGTCGAAGCTGCCGGAAAAAAGGATGCCCGTATCCTGTCGCTACAGATCTTTGACCGAGCCGGCGGCAGCCTTGCCCAATGGCAAAGCCCCGCCTCCGGGTCGCCGACAACCCCCCTTGCCATGGAAGCCGGGGTAGAGCAGATGGGAGAAAATTTTGGACGTTTGCATGTGGTCTGGAACACTGCACCCCGGCTCAGCGAGATTCAGAAACATACCCACAACCTGATATTCATCCTGACACTGCTGCTGCTCAGCTTGGCGTTCTGCCTGATATTTTTGACCCGACTGCTGGTGGTTCGACCGATTCGCCTCCTGCACGAGTCCCTACAGACCGAGCACCTGCCAGAGGAACGATTTGAATATGCGGCCCGCGAATTGCAGCGGGTTGGTGATGCGGTCTCGGTGCTGTTGCGCCTCAAGACCGAGATCAAGCGAAGCGAACAGCGTTATCGCGGACTCTTCGACAATATGACGGCCAGTTGCATGGTGCTCTCGAACAAAGGCGATCATTACGCCATCGAGGACATGAACGAAAGTTGCCGTTGTCTGCCCGTCCTGGCGATTGGCGAACGACGGGTAAGCCGTCTCGGGGAAGTACTCGACGAAGATAAATCCGCCGTAGTCTATGCAGCCTTGCGTAATGCGGCGGTAAATCAGGCCCACTGCCATATCGGAGAATTTTCACTCTCGCGCGGCGGACACGATTACTGCCTTGATTGCCATGTCTTTGCCCTGGATGCCGGCGATCTGGTACTGATGCTGCGCGACATCACCGAAAGCAAGATCTCGCAGGATCTGCGACGCGCCAAAGAAGCTGCGGAACAGGCCAATGAGTTGAAGAGCGCCTTTCTGGCCAGCATGAGCCATGAGATTCGCACCCCGCTGAACGGCGTGCTGAGCATGGTCGAACTGCTGCGCGGCACCCGCCTGTGCAACAAACAGCGCCATTGGGTCGAAGCCATCCGGAGTTCCGGCCAGCTCCTGCTTTCCACCATCAACGACATCCTTGACTTTTCCAGGATCGAGGCCGGGCGCTTGCAGTTGGAGGACATCCGGTTTTCCCTGGGCGAGGTGATCGGCAACCTGTTCAACGCCACTTCGCAGCGGGCTTACGGCAAGGGTCTGGAGCTGGTGCTGCACCAAGCGCCGGGCCTGCCGGACCGGTTGATTGGCGACCCCTTCCGCCTGCAGCAGATATTGATCAATCTGGTCGGCAACGCCATCAAATTCACCGCCCGCGGATCAGTGACCATCATTCTGTCCAAGCAGGACATTCTTGATGGCCGACTGCTGCTTTGTGTCGAGGTGCGCGACTCTGGCGTGGGTATCGCGGCCGAGCAAATCGAGCGGATCTTCCAGCCATTCGAACAAGGCGTCGCCAACCGTTTCCTGTTCAGCGAAGGCACCGGCCTCGGCCTGGCCATCAGCAAACGCCTGGTTGATGCCATGGGGGGAGAAATCGGCGTCGAAAGCCAGTTGGGGGAAGGTAGCGTATTTCATTTCGAAGTGCCCGTTGGCGCCGACGAACAGCCGGCGCTGCGCTGGCTGGCGCCGGATAATTGGCGGCAATGTCCCGCCCTGGTCTGTGTGCAGCATGAGGCGGTGCGCGAATCGATCGTGCATACCCTGAACAGCTTCGGCTTCCAGACCTGCGTGGCCGCCTCGATTGGCGACACAGCCCACTGGAATTGCCAGGCGGACAGAGAAAATTGCGCCTGCCTGATCATCCTGGACGATAGCCTGATCGGCCAGGCGGGAACGGATCTGTTGACCGAACTGAAGACTCGGAGCGGCGCCGTACGGCAATTTGTCCTGTATGTCGTGAACATGTTCAACCGCGACAAGGGCGAGCTGAACTGCCTTGATGACCTGCCCGATACCGCCTACCTCATGAAACCGGTGCATGCATCGGGGCTGCTCAACGCCTTGCAGCAACTGTTCGGCTTGACCGACGAATTACCGAGTAACGCCACGAAGCTGGAAAACCTCTCCTGGGAAACGCTGATCGAGCGTCTGGGCGCTCGTGAACGGCTGTCAGGCGCCCGCATCCTGCTGGCCGAGGATAACCTGGTCAACCGAGAAGTGGCCGAGGAAGCCCTGTCGATGGTCGGCATCGATGTGGAAATTGCCATCAACGGTGAAGATGCCGTGAACAGGGTGCGCAACGGCAACGCCTTCGATGCCGTGCTGATGGATTTACAGATGCCGGTCATGGATGGCTTCCAGGCCACCGAGATCATTCGCCAGCACTTCGACATGAACACATTGCCGATCATTGCCATGACGGCTGGCGTCCTGTTCAAGGATCGCCAGCGCAGCCTACAGGTCGGCATGAACGACCACGTCGGCAAACCGGTGAATCTGCAGAACCTGATGGAAACCTTGATGAAGTGGGTCAAGCCGGCGCATCCGC
>JFJP01022362.1_pt1 | contig 13661 bp, 9 predicted proteins | sample 431651 | NCBI WGS metagenome assembly JFJP01 (sample SAMN02602958, study PRJNA72255) | Microbial mat metagenome, whole genome shotgun sequencing project. | biome: fresh water; feature: sink hole; material: water; isolation source: purple microbial (photo- and chemosynthetic) mats found in...
GCTGAATTCTTTAAATCTTCACGGCCCTTCTTGTAGGCATTCATCCAATCGTTAATAGCCTTTTTCCCTTCTTCCGGAAACCACGGTGCTTTTTCCAAAAAACGAAGAACAATCTTTTCAGTCTGATCCTGCATTGTTATCATTGCGGTTAAAGTGTTATCAAAAGCTGCTTTGTTGAACTCAATCATCTGTTTGGCAATTTGTTTCTGATCCATAACAAAATCTCCTTTAAGTTGATGGTGGTTTAATTTTTAACCGGATTAATGTGTAATACCAAGTTGCTTTCAAACACTAAAATATAAAGTATTAAAATCTTACTTGGCATTATGCCGGGTAAATCAAACTTTAAATGTTTGATAGCTACTCGGTGCAATCTCAGCCTACGCCATAAAAAATATTTAGGTTTTAGAATAGAAGCACATAATGTGCCACAGAGTCGAAAGGAAAAGAAGGTGTAGGCCGCATCGTGTGCCCTGATTTTTAGTGCAGAACTCATGCGGCGATTAATAAATGTCGCCGGGTCAGGGATCACAGCCTATAGAAACAAAAGGAACGAAGAAGATGATTAGTTACTTGGACATTGGATGTTGAGTATTGGATATTGGTAATCGGCCCTTTTCTTCTTTTCCCCTGCATCCACCGGGCTCCGCTTCAGCCTTCAGCCTTCCCTCTCTCTTTCCACTCACGCCGGAATTATTCCTGTCCGGGCGGACAAAAGCATTGCGACCGGACATTTAATCCGCCCGGTTCCTTTTCGTTTAGTTTTAATCTTTAGATCTTTATATATTTGAATTAACAACGAAGTTTTATAATGATTTGCAAAACTGGCGGTGGAATTGGTTATTGGCATTCTATCTGCAACTAATTGTTTTTTTAAAGAGGCTGAAAAATGAACATTCTTTATTATTGTCCGGTAGCTGATAATACATTCAGCAAAATTAGCCGAATCATTGAAGTAATGGTTCCGGTAAAAAAATTTGAAACAGTTGCCAGCCCGAAAATTATGGAAGATCATTTGCTTTCCTCTTTATCTGTCGATTTTGTCATCATCCTGCAAGTGTCGGCCGCTGTTGAACTCCAAAAGATCGTTGAGCTTAAGGAATTACTGCTTGATTACCGGATTATTATGATTCTGCCGGATGACAATTCGGATACTACCGTTTTGGCTCACACCCTGCGTCCGCGACTAATTACTTACAAAGAGGGAGATTTCTTAGATGTGGCGGCAGTTCTTAGCCGCATGAATTTCAAGGCGGATAATTTTTAAAATAATCAGAAAAGGAGGCAATTAATGGCACTAGGATTAGGGAAGACAAGTAAAGAAGGAACATTGGCAATAGAAGGCGCCCTTACTGTAAGCCGTATTGCCGAGGTGCGCGAGGAACTGCTTAAAGCGTTCAAGTTATCCGAAAAAGTTGTTTTTGATTTACAGGCAGTAACTGAAATTGACTTGTCCGCTTTGCAGCTTTGCTGCTCGGCCCATAAAACAGCCATTAAGACCAAAAAGGTTTTTGAACTGCTGGATAGTTCCACGGGTGTTGCTAGAAATACCGCGGGCATGAACGGCTATTTGCGGCAGCAGGGCTGCATTATAGACCAAAACGAAACCTGCCTGTGGAATATCAAGAGGAGCGCATCATGAGTGAAACAATAATGACCGTTGATGATTCAGCATCCATTCGCCAGATGGTTTCCTTTACCCTGAAGCAGGCGGGATACAATGTTGTGGAAGCAGTCGATGGACAGGACGCGCTCAACAAACTTCAAACTGCAACCGTGCAGATGATCATTACTGATTTAAACATGCCCAACCTCAACGGTATCGAATTAATCCGTGCAGTTAGGGCTAACCCCGTTCACCGGTTTGTGCCCATCGTGATGCTCACAACCGAATCGCATGCCGAAACAAAGCAGCAAGGCAAAGAAGCCGGGGCAACAGGTTGGATTGTCAAACCATTCAAACCCGATCAGCTTTTAGCGGTCATCAGAAAGGTGCTGGGATAATGGATCAACACGAAACCGTATTTAGAGAAGAAGCGCGTGAGCTGCTCACTGAACTGGAGAGTTCACTTTTGGAGCTGGAGAAATATCCGTCAGACAACGAACTGATTTCCAAAATATTTCGCGCCATGCACACAATCAAAGGATCAGGCGCGATGTTCGGTTTTGATAAAGTTGCCGCTTTTACCCACGACATTGAGACAGTCTATGATCTGCTGCGCAATGGCAAAATTACTGTAAGCAAAGAACTAATTGACCTGACGCTTGCTTCCTGTGATCAAATCCGTCTGATGATTGAAGGTCAGGAAGAAACAGAAGCGGCGGCAAAGCTGACGATTTCTTTTAAAGAATTCCTGCCGGGAGCCAAAGGCACACAGGCTATTGCCGAACCTTTGAAGCCGGAAGCATCAGCACCGCCGCCTGCTGAAGTTGTCGATAAAAAAGTTACCTACCGGATCCGGTTTAAGCCACACAACGATATTTTCTCCCGAGGAACAAACATAACGCCGCTGCTTATGGAAATGCGCAGGATGGGCGTCTGCAAAATAACGACGCAAACCGACGCTGTTCCTGACCTTGCAGAAATAAATCCGGAAAACTGTTACATCTACTGGGACATAATGCTGACCACTAACCGCGGTCTGGACGCGGTTAAAGATGTTTTCATATTTGTGGAGGATGAATGTGATCTGAAGATTGAAGCTGTGGACGAGGCCGGCACCGATGAGGAAAATGAATACAAGAGATTAGGTGAAATATTAATTGAACGCGGTGATGTTTCGCGTGATGTAGTGGAAAAATTGATGGCTGATCATGAGAAGATCGGCGAAAAGCTTGTGGCAGAAGGTTTTGTGGCGGCAGACAAGGTTCAGTCCGCTCTGGCCGAGCAGCAGCATATTCAGGAAATGAGGGAAAAAACCAAAGCAACGGATTCAGGTGCGACAATTCGAGTACCCGCTGTCAGACTTGACCGCCTGGTAAATATGGTAGGCGAACTGGTCACCGTGCAATCAAGACTTTCACAGCTTTCCGCTCAAGTGAACGACGCCGATTTAATCCTGGTTGCCGAAGAAGTGGAAAGATTAACGGCCGAACTGCGGGACAATACGATGAGTATCCGCATGATGCCTATTGGCAATACCTTCAGCAACTTTAAGCGTCTTGTGCGTGATTTATCCGAAGAATTAGGCAAGAAAATCAGTCTGGAAACTGAAGGCGCCGAAACGGAACTCGATAAGACAGTTATTGAAAAGCTAAACGATCCGCTCATTCATCTTATCCGCAACAGCATAGATCATGGAATAGAGCAACCGTCAGTCCGGGAGCAAAAGGGCAAGCCTATTAAAGATGACGGAGCGGGTATTGATCCTGATGCTATTCGCAGCAAAGCAATTGAAAGAAATATTATTTCGCAGAGCGACAACTTAACGGAAAAAGAACTTTTCGCCCTGATCTTCGCCCCCGGTTTTTCTATGGCCAAAACAGTGACCAATGTTTCCGGACGCGGCGTGGGTATGGATGTTGTGAAGAAGGGAATTGATGGCCTCAAAGGCACGATAGATATAGCAAGCAAAGTAAATGAAGGCACAACGATTACGCTGAAGTTGCCTTTGACACTGGCGATTATTGATGGTCTGCTGGTGCGAATCGCCGAGTCTTTCTTTGTTCTGCCTCTTGCCGCCATTGAAGAATGTGTAGAATTAACGCGGGAAGATGTAGCTAAGTCGCACGACCGAAATATTGTCCATATCAGAGGTGAAGTCGTTCCCTATATACCGCTGCGAGAGCGCTTCGGGATCAGTGGCGATTGCCCGGCAATTGAGCAGGTGATTATCAACCGGGTTGGTGAAGAGCGCTTTGGCCTGGTGGTAGATGAAGTCATCGGTCAGCATCAAACAGTCATCAAAACCCTGGGCAGTTTCTACAAGCAAATAAGCGAAGTATCCGGCGCAACAATTCTCGGCGATGGAACAGTTGCTTTGATCATTGATATTACACAACTGGTGCAAGGAGCAATCTCCGAGGCACCGTGAGGAAGGAAGAAAAGACAAATATCCAATAACGCCGCTGGCGTGGCCTTCGGCGAATGTCCAATAATGAAGGAAAGAATTAAATTTCCCCCTTTTCGAACCACCTAAATACCCTGAAGGGTACTATAGGGTGACGCGAGGGGGATCAAGGTGGATTTTAAAGGATTAAATAATCCCCCCAAGCTAAGGGGGGATGTAAGAGGAAGAAACAAAAATGGCTTTTACATTCTTTTTTCGTGATCAGACGCCTCTGGAGCATGCGGTCAGTTTTATGATCAAGGCAGCCAGTGGACGCAGCAAAATAAGCATCTGGGATGCAGGATGCGCTATGGGTCAGGAACCATATACTTTGGCTATATTACTTGCGGAGACGATGAATCAATACGCCCTGCGCAACGTTAAAATTATGGCGACGGACTATGATGAACCTCTTTTAAATATCCTCAAAGAAGGCTGTTATCCGTATGATGAATTGCAGCGGATACCTGCTAATTTATTTGAAAAGTATTTTCAACCTGACTCGCAAAAAGGCTACTTCCGGCTAATTGATAAAATAAAATCGCTGGTCGAGCCGCAGTTCCACAACCTGCTTTCTCTTGAGCCGATAAAGGATGGCTTGAGCCTTATTGTTTGCAAGAACGTGCTTTTGCATTTTAATCAAGCCGAACGCATAGATGTTATCCGCATGTTCCATAAAGCGCTGGAGGTAGGCGGAATATTTGTGACCGAACACACACAGAAAATGCCGGAAGAATTGAGTTCACATTTTGAACAGCTTGTCTCCGATGGTCAGGTCTTCCGGAAAGTGGAGATATTGTAATGCAGATTGTTAACATCAAAGGCTTTAATAATGTATATAGCTCTAATGTTTATATGGTTCTGGGTGAATGGAAAAAAATAAATGATTTAACGACGCTCATTGATGTAGGTAGCGATCCCTCAATCATTCATGTCATTAATTCGATGAACATGGGCGTTGGCAAGAAGAAGGTTGATCAGGTTATTCTTACTCACAATCATTCTGATCATTCCAGCATCCTGCCTTTAATAATAAAAGAATATCATCCGATAGTTTATGCCTTTTCCCCATTTATGGAAGGAGCCACGCATATACTTACCGACGGCCAAAGCATACTGATTGGTGATCAGTATTTTGAAGTAATCCATACACCGGGACATTCCAGTGATTCAATTTCACTTTATAATGCCGCAGGTAAAATTCTTTTTGTGGGGGACACGTCCGTTATTGTGAGAGGAATTGACAGCGGTGTTTACGAAGAAGACTATATTAATGCCATCAAGAGACTCGCACAGAAACAAGTTCGGGCGATTTACTTTGGCCATGGAGACCCTGTCTTTGGCAACGGCCAGTCCTTATTGTTGGAATCATTAAAAAATATTCGGCAAAGCATGAGAAAAGAAGCTCAGACTTTTCAACATTAGAGAGGTAATACAATGGAAAATATCATTATAAAAGCGGGTTGCGGGAAGTGTTAAGTGTCCGTAACTGAGAAAAAATATAATAGAAAATGGGCGTAATGAAAGTATATTTAAGGATAACTAACTAAATTTTTTAGAAAAGGAGAAGGGTATGGAATGGTTTAATTCGTTAAGATTAAAAACAAGGCTTTTGGGTGGATTCCTGATCGTAGCGATAATCGCGGGCGTGATTGGTGCCGTCGGTATCTGGAATCTAAAAAAATTAGATAATGCCGACACAGTACTTTATGAACGGGTTGTTGTGCCTGTTGGAGAACTGGCGGATATTTCCGTCAATTTCCAGCGAGTCCGAATCAATTCCCGGGATATGATTAGTGCAACCACCAAAGAGAAACGAGCGTATTTTGAAAAGAGGATCGCTGATCTGCGAAGTCAGATTACCGAAAAATCCGCTAGTTTTGAAAAGACCATTATCACCGATGAAGCCAGAAAGGCCTTTGAAGAGTTCAAGCAGGCCAGAATTGCCTATGGCGTCCAGCTTGACAAGATGGTGGCGCTGGTTAATCAGGACAAGGTAATTGAAGCACAGGCTGTATTAGAGGGCGATGCCGCAACGGCATCAAGAAATGAACAGAACATTCTCGAGAAACTTATGGAGCGCCAAGTCAAGCAGGGGAAGACGATTTCTGACGATAATACGATTTTGGCCAATGGCGCGACAACTATCATGTTTATTTGCATGGTGGCAGGTGTTTTGATGGCAATATTTATGGGGTTGATCCTGAACAGTTCCGTCCAGAAACAGTTGGGATGGGAACCTGATCTTGTGGCAGATCTTGCCCGGAAGATTGCCGCAGGCAATCTTGCAATCGAGATGGATACAAAGGGAAAGGACGGCAATAGTATCATCATTGCCATGGAAATGGCAAAAGCTGCTGTGGAAGGCAAGCTGGCAACTCGTGCTGATGCCACAAAGCATCAGGGCGAATATCGCAAGGTAATGGAAGGCGTCAATAAGACACTCGATTCAGTAATCGGGCCGCTCAACGTTGCTGCGGAGTATGTTGATCGCATTTCCAAGGGCGATATACCTCCCAAGATTTCCGATTCATATAATGGAGATTTCAATGAAATCAAGAACAACCTCAATCAGTGTATCGACGCGGTTAATCTGCTTGTTGCTGATGCAGGCGTTCTTTCGAAAGCAGCAGTAGAAGGCAAGCTTGCCACTCGCGCAGACGCCTCCAAGCATCAGGGTGACTTCCGTAAGATAGTCCAGGGCGTTGATGATTGTCTGGATGCAGTAATCGGGCCGCTCAACGTTGCTGCCGAGTATGTCGATCGCATTTCCAAGGGCGATATACCTCCCAAGATTTCCGATTCATATAATGGAGATTTCAATGAAATAAAGAATAACCTCAATCAGTGTATTGACGCGGTGAACATGCTGGTAGGCGATGCCGGTATACTGGTAAAAGCGGCAGTAGAAGGAAAGCTTGCCACACGGGCGGACGCTGCCAAGCATCAGGGTGATTTTGGTAAGATCGTCAAGGGCGTTAATGATTGTCTGGATGCGGTAATCGGACCGCTCAACGTTGCTGCCGAGTATGTTGACCGGATTTCCAAGGGCGATATTCCCCCGAAGATAACCGATTCTTATAATGGTGATTTCAATGAAATCAAGAATAACCTCAATCAGTGCATTGACGCTGTGAACATGCTGGTAGGCGATGCCGGTATGCTGGTAAAGGCGGCAGTGGAAGGAAAACTTGCTACTCGCGCGGATGCCTCCAAGCATCAGGGTGACTTCCGAAAAATTGTTCAGGGCGTTGATGATTGCCTGGATGCGGTGATTGGGCCGTTAAACGTAGCGGCGGAATATGTTGATCGCATCTCCAAGGGTGATATTCCCCCGAAGATAACCGATTCTTATAATGGTGATTTCAATGAAATAAAGAATAACCTTAATAGCTGCATTAACGCCATCAACGTTCTTGTTTCTGACGCGGGCGTTCTATCTATTGCCGCAATTGAAGGGAAGTTAGCCACACGCGCCGACGCGACGAAGCATCAGGGTGCGTACAAAGATATAGTTTCCGGTGTTAATGATACCCTCAATGCGGTCATCGGGCCGCTAAACGTAGCGGCGGAATATGTTGATCGAATCTCCAAGGGCGATATTCCCCCGAAGATTTCAGATAAATATAATGGTGACTTTAATGAAATCAAGAATAACCTGAATCAGTGCATTGATGCCGTCAACCTGCTGGTAGTCGATGCGGGAATGCTTTCGAAGGCAGCAGTAGAAGGTAAGCTTGCTACAAGAGCGGATGCCTCCAAGCATCAAGGTGATTTCCGCAAGATTGTTCAGGGTGTTGATGATTGTATGGACGCGGTAATCGGACCGTTAAACGTCGCGGCGGAATATGTAGATCGGATTTCCAAGGGCGATATACCTCCGAAGATCAGTGACTCTTACAATGGTGACTTCAACGAAATCAAAAATAATCTCAATAATTGTGTTGACATTATGAACAACCTTTTGAGTGAGGCAGGAAAGGTCATCTCTGCAGCGGCCGATGGCGATCTTGATAAACGGGCCAATGCTGAAATTTTTATCGGGGGATGGAAAAAATTAGTTATAGGTGTAAACGAAATTGCTACGAACATTGTTAATCCTTTAATGGTTACGGCAGATTATGTGGATAAGGTGAGTAAGGGTGTCATTCCGCCGGAGATCACTGATAATTACAAAGGGGAGTACAACGTCATCAAGAACAACCTCAATTCCATGGTTAAAATGATGGGTGCGCTTTTACAAGAAACTGATATCTTAATCAAGGCGACTCAGGACGGCAAGTTACAAACGCGTGGAAATGCAAAGCAATTTGCCGGTAGTTGGGGTGAGCTGGTTGATGGCGTAAATAGGATGATTGACGCCTTCGTCGCGCCGATCAACGTTACTGCCGAGTATGTAGATAGAATTTCCAAGGGCGATCTTCCACCACTCATCACGGACAATTACAATGGTGATTTTAATGAAATCAAGAACAATCTCAATGTACTGATTAGCGCCATGCAGGAAATTACCAGCGTAGCGCAGGAGATAGCCGGTGGTAATTTAGCAGTAACTGTAAAAGAGCGTTCCGCTCAAGATCAGTTAATGCAAGCACTCGCGCTCATGCTGGAAAAAGTATCGGAGGTTGTGGCCAATGTTCTTTCTGCTTCTGATCAGGTGGCATCAGGCAGTGATGCTCTGACGACAACTTCGGAACAAATTTCTCAGGGTGCGACAGAACAGGCAGCTTCGGCCGAAGAGGTATCATCGTCGATGGAACAGATGATGTCCAATATCAAGCAAAATGCCGACAATGCGCAACAGACGGAAAAGATTTCCGTGAAATCAGCCGAAGATGCCAAAGAAGGTGGCAAGGCCGTTGGCGAAACGGTTGCGGCAATGAAAGAAATTGCCACCAAGATATCCATTATTGAAGAGATTGCCCGTCAGACAAATATGCTGGCACTCAACGCGGCAATTGAAGCGGCTCGCGCAGGTGAACATGGCAAGGGCTTTGCGGTTGTTGCCGCTGAGGTGAGGAGGCTTGCAGAACGCAGTCAAAACGCGGCTGGCGAAATTAATCGCCTGTCGGCATCGAGTGTTCAAATTTCCGAGCATGCAGGTGATATGCTAAGCAAAATGGTTCCTGATATTCAGAAGACGGCTGATTTGGTTCAGGAGATCAGCGCTGCCAGTAAAGAGCAGGATAGCGGTGCAGAGCAGATCAACAAAGCTATTCAGCAACTCGATCAGGTCATTCAGCAAAATGCTTCGGCTTCTGAAGAAATGTCTTCTACCTCTGAACAATTATCGGCTCAAGCACAGCAGCTTCTGGAAATCATGGGATTCTTCAAATTGGCAGACGATGGTAAAAGGTCTTCGCGTGGCGGAGGTTCAAGAAAATCAGGCACAAAAGTGTCTCCTCGAGCAACGATTGAGCACATCGTTCCCGGAAAAGCCGGCCAAGTCAGGCAAGGAATGCAGGGTAGACCGGCGACGTCCGACAGAGCGGGTGTTTCATTAAACATGGCCGGTGGTGCAGACAAACAAGACGCCGAGTTTGAGAAGTATTAAAAGTTGATGTCCTGGCGCAGTGACGGGAACAAAGCATAAGTACCCGTCACTGCGCTATCCGGTAAGACTTGCAGGATAATGCAGAAAGGAGACTATTCAGATGACTGTATCAAAGATAACAGAGGTCAGACAATATCTGACCTTTAAGCTTGAGGGGGAAACATTCGCTCTCGATGTTGTGAAGGTCCGAGAGATTCTAGATTACTCCAATATTACCAAAGTGCCTCAGACGCCAGATTTTATGAGGGGTGTAATTAATGTGAGGGGCACTGTGGTTCCTGTCGTGGATATGAGATTAAAATTCGATATGCCCCCACAGGAGCGGACTGTGGATACTTGTGTAATTGTCGTAGAGTTCATTATTGACAATGAGGCAACGGTATTAGGAGCCTTGGTGGATTCAGTGCAAGAGGTATTTGAACTGGAACCAGCCAATATTGAAGCCGCGCCAAGAATAGGCACAAAACTGAGAACAGAGTTTATCCTGGGGATGGGCAAACGAGAAGAGCAGTTTGTCATTATTCTGGATATTGACAAAGTCTTTTCATCGGATGATCTGGAAATAGTGCAAAATATGAGCGGCGCCAAAAAAAGTTCAGCAAAGACTAAAGGCTGAAGCGACTGTAGGCAGAAGGGAAAAAATACCCCCTTTGCTATTGTGCCCTTGCGTGACCCTATAGTGGCCTTTAGGTTATTGCGGTTATTAGGGGCAAAGGGGGATTTTGTAAAGAATATCCCGCAACCCCTCTTTGCTAAAGAGGGGAGATGTAAATGATAGAGCCGTTTGTCGGTCTGTTGTGCAAACAGGTTATATAATGGGAGCAGTAACTACAACTGGGAAGAGTGAGTCAATATTTAGATTGCCACGCGCACAGTTGTGCGTTCGCGATGAATTGATCAGGAAATATTCGGCCTGCTAAATAAGGAATATTTAATGGATAGATCATCCGGAACAAAAGAAAAATTACTCGAAGAGATTTCCTTCTTAAAGCAGAAAATTAAAGAACTGGAAAAAACGGAAGCGCAGTTCAAACTGATTAAGGAGGAGATACGGACAGATATAGCCAAGCGCAAAAGAGCGGAGTCTCGGGCGGAGGCTGCGCTGGAGGCGCTTAAGGAGAGTGAAAAGAAATATCGCTCTTACATTGAAAATGCCCCCAATGGAGTCTTCATCGTTGATGAAAATGGTCACTACTTAGAGGTAAACCCCTCAGCTTGCAGAATTACCGGATATTCAAATACGGAATTGCTGGCCATGAGCATTCCGGATTTAGTGCCACAGGAATCGCGTGAAATATCAGACGATCATTTTTGCAAGGTAGTGGAAACCGGATATGCCCATGGTGAATCGCCCTTCCGTCACAAGCACGGCCAGATAAGATACTGGTCAGTCGAAGCTATTAGACTTTCATCTACGCGCTTTATGGGTTTTGTTCAGGATATTACCGATCGCAAACAGGCGGAGGACCAAAGCAAAGCAGCACTTGATGCCCTGCAGAAAAGCGAGGCCGGGCTGGCAGAAGCGCAGCACATCGCTCGCATTGGAAGCTGGGATTGGGATATGATTTCCAATACAGTTAAGTGGTCCAAAGAGATGTACCGGGTTTTCGGCGTCAATCCAGACGATTTCGATGGAAAACCGGAGTTCCTGCTGAAAGTAATACATCCAGATGATACTGAGCTTTTTACCAGTACTATGAAAAGTAATTTATCAAATGGTAATCAAACTTCTTTGCAATTTCGTGTTATTCACAAATCAGGGTCAATTCACTATATTTTTGCCGCAGGCAGGATAGAATTTAACGATGCGGGCAGGCCGATTCGCAATATTGGCACAGCACAAGACATCACCGAACGCAAACAGGCAGAAGAGGAATTGCAGGAGAGTGAATATTTCTTAAAAGCGCTGCTCAACTCTATCCCGATTCCGGTTTTCTATAAGGACAGAGAGGGACGATACCAGGGATTTAACAAGGCTTTCGAGACGTTCTTTGGTGCAACAAAGGAAAAACTGATCGGCAAGACAGTTTTCGATATTAATCCACCTGAACTTGCCGCGATCTATCAAGCCAGGGATAACGAACTTTTCGAAAGTGGAGGAGTGCAGCAGTACTCGTCTCAGGTAAAAAACGCGCTTGGCGTGATGCGGGATGTCATCTTTAATAAGGCAATTTTCACAAACAGCCATGGTGCAATTAGCGGACAGATCGGAACAGTTTTTGACGTCACAGACCGCAAGTCGATAGAAGATGCGCTGCAGCAGGAACAAACATTTTCACAATCAATTATAGATGCTTTACCAAATATATTTTTTCTTTATAGTTATCCGGAATGTAAGCTTGTTCTATGGAATAAGCGACATGAAGCAGATTTGGGTTATACGGCTGATGAATTGAAGGACCGTTATGTGTTGGATTTTCATGACCCAGAATATAAAGAATTAATCATGTCTGCCATAATAACTGTAATGGAAATAGGTTACGGTTCATCCGATGATGTGCTTGTGACTAAGGATGGTCGAAAAATACCCTATTTCAGCACTGCAGTCAGGTTTGAGTCAAAAGGCAAACTATATTTCATGGGCATTTGCGAAAACATTACTGAACGCAAACAGGCGGAATCCCGGAGGGAGGTTGCCCTTGAGATGCTCCGCGAAAGTGAAGAACGCTACCGCACAGTAGCAGATTTTACATTTGACTGGGAATACTGGATAAATCCGGCTGGAAAGTATGTGTATGTTTCCCCTTCCTGCGAACGTATCACGGGCTACCGCCCAGAGGAATTACAGGCAAAGCCGGATCTTTTGGTGGCAATGATCCATCCCGATGATGTCGAGAAAATGGCCGATCATGAGCAGCACATGAACTTAAAAGAAGTATGCCAGATAGAGTATCGCATCTTTGCTCGTGACGGAGCGGAACGCTGGATAAGCCACGAGTGCCGGCGAGTGTATAACACAGAAGGGCAATGGATCGGGCGGCGAGGCAGCAACCGAGATATAACCGACCGTAAGCAGGCACAGGCAGAAAGGGTTAAACTTGAAAAACAGTTCCTCCAATCTCAGAAGATGGAAGCAATCGGCACCCTGGCCGGTGGCATCGCGCATGACTTCAACAACATTCTGGCGGTGATTATTGGCTATGCGGAACTAGCCAGGGATAAAAATCAAAAAGAAAACAAGGAACAGTATCTGCAAGAAGTACTAATAGGGGCCGAGCGGGCAAGAAATCTGGTCAAACAAATCCTGACATTCAGCAGGCAAGACAACCATGAAAAAAAGCCACTGGACATGAGAATTCTGCTGAAAGAATCAGTCAAGTTTTTGCGAGCATCCATTCCGAGTACAATTGAGATTGATCAGCATATAGCAGGAGAAGAATGCAACATCATGGCTGATCCCACGCAGATGCATCAGGTCATTATGAATCTATGCACCAATGCCAGCCATGCCATGAAAGAAGCAGGAGGAACTCTGAAAATTGAACTGGCCAATTTAGCGCTGGCCAAACAAGAAATTTCCCATCATCCCGAACTAAAACCCGGGCATTACGTCAAATTGATTATCAGCGACACAGGTTACGGAATTGATCCTTCAATTGTTCAACGCGTATTCGATCCTTTTTTCACAACAAAATCCAAGGACGAAGGAACAGGTCTTGGCCTTTCGGTAGTCTATGGCATCATCAAGGGACATGGCGGTGTAATCAATGTTTATAGTGAACCGGGGCAAGGCGCGGCTTTTCATATCTATCTACCAGGAATTATCCAGGCAGAAATAAGGGAAACGGAGGCAGGCGCTTCTGTTATCGGTGGCACTGAACGAGTTCTTTTTGTGGATGACGAACCGTCGCTGGTTGATATTGGCATGCGCATACTATTCCCTCTGGGGTATCATGTAACCGGAGCTACAAGCAGTAAAGAGGCACTGGATATATTTAGCGCCGACCCACAGCATTTCGATTTAGTTATCACCGACATGACTCTGCCGAAAATGACGGGTATTGATCTATCAAGAAAGCTTCTGCAAATCCGCCCGGACATCCCGATAATCCTGTGTT
>JFJP01039377.1_pt1 | contig 13659 bp, 13 predicted proteins | sample 431651 | NCBI WGS metagenome assembly JFJP01 (sample SAMN02602958, study PRJNA72255) | Microbial mat metagenome, whole genome shotgun sequencing project. | biome: fresh water; feature: sink hole; material: water; isolation source: purple microbial (photo- and chemosynthetic) mats found in...
TGTCGATTTCACATTTCTGAAGCATTTTTTCCAGCGAATCCATATCGTTATGACGATATTTCAAAAGCTTCGAAAATGACAATCGCTTGCCTTCGAATATAGATGCATGATCGTATTCGTCGAACAAAATATAGTCCTCACGACCTGTAATGCACGAAACAACTCCCGAGTTAACGGTAAATCCCGTGGCATATACCAAAGCCGATTCTTTATTTACTAACTTTGCCAAACGTTCCTCGAGCTCAATATGAATGTCGAGTGTCCCGTTCAAAAAGCGTGATCCGGCACAGCCTGTGCCATATTTCTCAACAGCTTTAATTGCTCCCTCTTTCAATTCTGGGTGGTTTGTTAGTCCCAAATAGCTATTTGAACCAAACATCAAGACTCTTTTCCCGTTAATAGTTACAACGGTATCCTGATCCGATTCGATAGGGCGAAAATACGGATAAAGCCCCATGTCTTTGAATTTCTGAGGTGTATCGTATTTTGCAAGTGTTTCTGTGAATAAACTCATAAGCATCATTTTTTTTAACGGGCACAAAGATACGCATTTTATCCGGTTTATTTCGTTTATCTTTGTGTACAATGATATATTTTGGTAAATTTGCATGCCCAAAAATCTTCTAATAAACCGTATGGATAATAAAATAGACTTTCGATTACTTCCCGAATTAGTAATTAAAAATCAAGCAGATTGGATACGATTTTTCAAAAAAAACAGAAAGAAAATTGAAGTTTCTGACCTCAAAATTCAATCTTTACATCAACGAATTTCGGGTCGTACCGATTGTTTAGCGTGTGGCAATTGCTGTCGTTCGTTAGGCCCACGTATAACCGACAAAGATGTGGAGCGATTGTCGAAAGTGTTGAGAATGAAATCAGTAGACTTTATTCAAAGCTACCTTAAAATAGATGAAGACGACGATATGGTATTTAAATCCATGCCTTGTCCGTTTCTGGGAGTCGATAATTATTGCGCTGTGTACGAATCGCGCCCCAAAGCTTGTCGCGAATATCCACATACTGACCGTAAAAAGTTTTTTCAAATTTATATGTTGTCGGTAAAAAATGCCGAAACTTGTCCTATAGTGTACGAAGTGTTGGAAGAGATAAAACTGATGTGATGATTCATTTTCTAATTTCCATTTTCTTAATTTCTAATTTTTAAATTGATGTGGACAAACTATCATAGCCATTGTACTTTTTGTGACGGTCGCAGTCACATGGAGGAGTTTATTAAATATGCCATTGCAAAAGGAGTGACAAAATATGGGTTTTCGTCTCATGCACCCATTCCTTTCGAAACGCACTGGACTATGAAAGCGGATGATTTCGACGATTATATGGCTGAATTTCAAAGATTAAAATCTAAATATTCGGATAAAATTGAACTTTTCATCGGACTCGAAATTGATTTTATTGTTGGTTGCACCAATGCTAAAATGCTTTTTTTTAATGATAAAATTTTAGACTACAAAATTGGTTCTATTCATTATTTAGACCAATTGGCCGATGGAACCTATTGTTCTATCGACGGCCTTTTCAAAGAGTTTTACAAAGGTATGAATGAGCTTTATGATGGCGATATTAGAAAGGTTACAAAACGCTATTTTGAAGTTTCGAAACTTATGGTTCAAGCAGGTGGATTTGATATTGTTGGACATTTGGATAAAATAACCTTGCATGGTGCTCGGTTTGCCGATTTTGATATTAATGCTTCGTGGTATGTCGATTTATTTGTTGATTATTTACAATTAATAAAGCAGAAAAATCTGATTGTAGAGATTAATACAAAATCGTTACTCGAAAAAGGCATGACATTTCCAGATAAAAGATTTTTTTCATTGATTAATGAAATGCAAATTCCAATCACAGTCAATTCCGATTGTCATTATCCATCGAAGGTGATTGATGGCTTTTCCGAAACGTACGAAGCGCTAAAAAAGGCTGGATTTACAGAAACCTACCAACTAATCGATTCTGTATGGCAACCTGTAAAGTTCTAAACTGCATTCTATAAACTAGTTCTTACTTTTCAACAAATCTTCCAATTTCATTAATTCATCACGGTATTGAGCGGCTTCAAGGAATTCGAGTTTTTTTGCAGCTTCCTGCATCGCTTTTCGGGTTTTTGCAATGGTTTTTTCAAGTGCTGGTTTCGACATGTATTGCACTACCGGATCAGCAGCAATTCCTTGTTTCAATTCAGGTTCAATATAGGCGTTTGGTTCATAAGGGTTGAGTGAATTGCGTTCTCCTTTAATAATTGCCGTTGGCGTAATGTTGTGTTCTTCGTTATAAGCCAATTGTTTCTCACGCCTGCGATTTGTTTCTTGAATGGTTTTAGCCATACTATCCGTTATTTTGTCGGCATACATAATTACACGTCCATTCAGATTACGGGCTGCACGTCCTGCAGTTTGTGTCAGCGAACGATGCGACCGTAGGAAACCTTCTTTGTCGGCGTCCAAAATAGCTACAAGCGATACCTCAGGCAAATCCAATCCTTCGCGTAATAAATTCACACCTACCAGCACATCATACACACCACGACGTAAATCTTCCAAAATTTTTACACGGTCGAGCGTATCCACATCCGAGTGAATGTAATTACAACGCACATTCATTTTGGCTAAATAATCAGTCAGTTCTTCGGCCATACGTTTTGTGAGCGTTGTTACAAGTACGCGTTCGTCTTTTTCGGCACGGATAACAATTTCTTCGAGCAGGTCGTCAATCTGATTCAGACTTGGTCGAACATCAATAATTGGGTCAAGCAAACCCGTTGGGCGAATTAATTGGTCAACAACAATGCCTTCACATTTTGCTAACTCGTAGTCGGCAGGTGTAGCGCTCACATAAATGGTTTGCGGATTAAGCGTTTCGAACTCCTCAAATTTTAAAGGACGGTTGTCTTTTGCCGAAGGCAGACGAAAACCATATTCCACTAAATTAAGTTTACGGGCTGCATCTCCACCAAACATGGCTTTTATTTGCGATAAAGTAACATGACTTTCGTCAATTACCATCAAATAATCATCGGGGAAATAGTCGAGCAAGCAAAATGGTCGGGTTCCTGCAGCGCGTCCATCAAAATAGCGTGAATAATTTTCAATTCCAGAGCAATAGCCCAATTCTTTTATCATTTCGAGGTCGTATTTTACACGTTCGTAAATACGTTTTGCTTCGTAGTGTTTTCCTGCCGAATTAAAATAATCTACCTGCAACTGTAAATCACGTTCGATGTACGACATGGCAGCTGTAATACGTTCCTTAGTGGTAACAAATATACTGGCGGGATAAATTTTATAAGCATCGAAATGTTCGATAATTTTAAAGTTGACAGGTTCAACTGTCATTATTTCATCTATTTCGTCGCCCCAAAATACCACTCGAATAATATAATCGGCATAAGCGGGGAAAATATCCACCGTATCGCCTTTTACCCTGAAATTTCCTCGGTTCAGTTCTATTTCGTTGCGACTGTATAAACTATCCACCAACGAGCGCAGAAACACATTGCGCACCAATTTTTGTCCACGCTTAATTTCAATCAAATTACTTGTAAAATCCTCAGGATTTCCAATTCCATACAGACACGAAACCGACGAAACAACTATCACATCGCGCCGACCCGATAGGAGCGAGGATGTCGTAGAAAGTCGCAATTTCTCAATTTCTTGATTGATGGATAAATCTTTTTCGATATAAACATCGCTTACAGGTAAATAAGCTTCGGGTTGATAATAATCGTAATACGAAACAAAATACTCAACCGCATTTTCAGGAAAAAATGCCTTAAACTCGCTATAGAGCTGTGCAGCCAATGTTTTGTTGTGACTCAACACCAATGTGGGTCGGTTTACCTGCGTTATTACGTTGGCAATAGTAAATGTTTTTCCCGAACCTGTAACGCCAAGCAAGGTCTGGAACGGCATATTGCTGTTCAGACCCTCTACGAGCTGACGAATAGCCTCTGGCTGGTCGCCTGTAGGGCTGTAATTGGAAGTGAGTTTAAAAGGCATTTATTTGTATGTATCCGTAGAGACTGAGCGTGCTCCGTCTGTTCAAAAATCAGATATTATTATCTTCTAATGGCATTACCAACATTAAGATAAGGTAAACGAGCAAGCCCGGAAATCCAGCTGAAAAAATTGAAATAAGTACATAAGCTACTCTAACTAAAGTAACGTCGAGATTGAAATAGTCAGCAATTCCGGCACATACACCGGCAATCATTTTGTTCTGCGAACGACGAAGCTTTTTTTCCATAATGCAAAAATTTTATTTGAATACAAAGAAACGAAATTTCAACGAATTAAATTCTTTATGCATTTAAAATTATCGTAATTTTGTTGATGTAGAACAATTAAATCCTATTTCTTGTTTCAAAGATAAAATTAAATTCAAAATAATGCGCTATTTAAAAATAACTATTTTCTTAATTTTCTTATTTTCTGAATTTTTTGTGTCAGCTCAAACAAGCAATAAGGAGCTGATTTATAATGCCTATATACAAGGCAATATGAAAAAATGGGAAAGTGTTATTGTTTCAATTGAAAAACATAAACCTTCTACTCTCGACGAAAAACTCGAACTGATTAGTTATTATTATGGGCATATTGGCTATCTGTTAGGAATTAAGAATTACGAGCAGGCTGCCCGTTATATCGATAAAGGTGATAAATTAATTGCCGATGTATTCAAACATGCACCAAAAAATGCCACAGCCTATGCTTTTAAAGGTTCTTTTATTGGTTTTCGTATCGGTATGAGTAAGTTTAAAGCTATAACCCTCGGGCCGGAAAGTAGCAAAAGTATTGCACATTCCCTGCAACTCGAGCCAGCTAATATTCAAGCTCATGTTGATAAAGCAAATGCGCTATATCATACACCTGGTATTTTTGGTGGCGATAAAAAACAATCGCTCAAACTATTCTTGAAGGCTACAACTTTACTCGAAAAATCAAAACAAACTGATAATAATTGGTTTTACTTAAATGTGCTTACGCTCACTGCTAAAAATTATGAAGCCTTAGAGCAGTACCAAAATGCAAAAGCCATTTACGAAAAAATTATGCGCATTTCACCTGATTACAAATGGGTTAAAAACGAACTCTATCCTGCCTTGTTGAAAAAAATGGACTAATTTTTTAATTAAATACTTAAGGATATATAATTATTATCCAATAATATATCGCAAGCGATATAAATATATTACTTTTGTATCGCAAACGATATAAATACAATAAAAATATGGAACAAAAATTTTATGAATTAAATGCAAATTCTTTACAAGGTAAGGAAGTTAGCATGGAAGAATACAAAGGAAAAGTAGTTGTAGTAGTTAATACGGCCAGTAAATGCGGTTTTACGCCACAGTACGAAGGGTTAGAGAAATTATACAAGGATTACAAAGATAAAGGATTTGTAATTTTGGGTTTTCCATGCAATCAGTTTGGAAACCAAGAGCCGGGTAGCGAAAAAGACATTGCCGAAGGCTGCTTGTTGAATTATGGTGTATCTTTCCCCATGTTTTCGAAAGTGTTTGTAAATGGTGAAAATACCCATCCTGTATTCAATTACTTGAAAAATGAATTGAAAGGGACATTGGGAAATAATGTAAAATGGAATTTTACTAAGTTTGTGATAGACCGCAACGGAAAACCTGTAAAGCGTTTTGCGCCTATTACAAAACCTGAGAGTATGAAAGATACCATCGAACAGCTTTTAGTAAAATAACAAGAATCATGTACGAGCAATTAAAACTCGATAATCAGCTTTGCTTTCCATTTTATGCAGTTTCGCGGCTGATTACACGTGCATATCAAGCAGACCTCGATGCGTTGGGTATAACATATCCACAATACTTGGTTTTAATGATATTGTGGGAAAATAATAATGTAACTGTAAATGATGTAGCCGATAAACTTATTCTTAATACAAATACAGTTACTCCTTTGTTAAAGCGCATGGAAGTATTAGGATTACTCACACGTAAGCAATCCAAAACAGACCAACGTAAGGTAATAATAAGTTTAACCACAAAAGGAAATGAACTGCAACACGAGGCAGCTCAAATACCAATTCGGTTAATGCAAAAACTTAATATTGAGCCAAATGAAAATCAGTTAGCTGATTTTCTGAAACTTAAAAATCAATTGAATTCTCTTATCGATTTATTAAAAAATAATGCATAAAAAAAAATCAACATCATGAAAAAAGTAGTATTCATCGCCATGGTAATGGCAATCGCTGGAACTAGTATTTTTGCTCAAAAAACAAGTTCGTTTTACGATTTTAAAATGAAAGATATAAAGGGCAAAGAAGTTAAACTTAAAAAATATGAAAACAATGTGGTTCTTGTGGTAAATACCGCGAGCAAATGTGGCTTGACACCTCAATACGAAGGGCTCGAAGAACTCTATAAATCGCTTGGAAACAAAGGATTTGTAGTGCTTGGTTTTCCATGTAATCAATTTATGGGGCAGGAGCCAGGCAGTTCGGAAGAGATTCTAAATTTTTGTACAAATAAATACAATGTAACTTTTCCAATGTTCGAAAAGATTGAAGTAAACGGTAAAGATACACACCCACTTTATGTTTTCCTTAAAGAGCAACAAGCACTCGAAGGTAAAAACGATATTCGTTGGAATTTCGAGAAATTTCTGATTGACAAAACAGGAAAAGTTGTTAAACGTTATTCGCCCAAAACAAAACCAGCTGATATTCGTGCTGATATTGAAAAATTAATAGCTGAATAATTTGTTTTTTGAGTTTATTTACTGGATAAAAAAAAGCCTGATAGCAAACAACTATCAGGCTTTTTTATGTGAGATTTATAAGTTCTATTCAGCTTTTACAATTACTAACTGATTCATTACAGCTACTTTGTAAGGTTGAACACGTCCACCAAACCAACTTACTTTAATCCGTTTACTATCAACACCGTATTCTCTTATCAATAAATTAGCTACTGTTATTGCACGTTTCTTCGAAATTTCATCGTTATATTCGTCAGATCCTGATGAGTTACTTGCATAGCCATTAACATAAACTTTGGATTCAGAATTCTCTTTCAAATAATTTGTAATGCGAGTCAATTCTTCACGTTGTTTGTCATTAACAATTTGTGCATTTTCAACATCAAAATTAATTTCGGCTCTTGTAGCTGCATCGTTCACAATAGCTGAAATGCCATCATCGAATCCTTTAAAATCTTTTAAATCATCACCCTCAGCAGAATTTACAATTACTACACGGTTTTTCCAAGTTTCAGTAAATGGTTGTACGTTACTACCGTGCCATTTAACCATTAACCTGCTTGGTTTTACACCATACTTTTTAACTAACTCGTTTGCAACATTAATTGCACGTTGTTTAGATATACTTTTATTTATAGCCTCTGTACCACTCGATTTGTCTGCATAACCACTTACAATAATCTTGGAAGTAGGATTATTCTTTAAGTATTCAGCTATGCGAGCTAAGTTTTCTTCTTGACTGACAGTTTCAACATCACGACTATTAAATTTAAAGAATAAGTTTTCTTTAGTAGAAGGAACTTCAGCAATAGGATCTTGTTTAGCTTCTGGCTTAACTGCAGGTTTAGCTTCTGGCGATACTTCAGGTTTAATTCCTGGAACTACTTGTTTTGACGTGTCAACAACTGCAACTTGAGGCTTTTCAGGTTCAACAACAGTTGGTGTAACAACTTCAGGTTCAATAGGTTTTGTTATAGGTGTAATTTCAGGTTCAAATCCTTTAGCTATAGTTGCTGGTCTTATCTTTTCAATAAAACGATAAGTTAAACCTGCAGATAAGCCAGCAGCTATATCAACTGGAAGTGCCACAATTTGATTGTTCGAATTGTCCGTTAAAAAATTGCCATCAAGAATTAAATTTAATGCTAATTGCTGCGACAAATTGTAATCGCCTTGTAGTCCAGCTCTTAATGCTCCACCAACTTTGGTATTACTGTTTGAATTCTTATTATAATAACCAACTCCCATTCCTCCAAAAGCCGATAAGGTAAGCTTTCTGTCAGGATTGTAACCTTTGTTAAGGTTAGTTAGATTCACCATCATGTCCAGATTTAATTTCTGGCTTTTTAATGGGTTTCTTGTTGATTGTCCTGAAACAGATTCTGTAGCATAATGATAATTATTTAACTCTAAACCTCCTTTAAAAGAGTAAACGGGAGAAAAGTTATAACCTAGATTTATTACACCTTGAGAACCGATATTTTTTAAAAACACAAGTTTATTTGTATTTTCAAACAAAAAATCGTTTCCTTCGGCCATATACCAATTCATCACCCCATTTGCACCAATAAACCAGCCTGGTTTAAATTTTGAAGTTGTTGTTTGCGCAGATTTTTGTGCAGTAATAGTAAATAGTATTAAACCTGCTGCAAACAATGCCATTAAAAAATATAGTTTCTTCATATAATGAAAGTTAATTGTGTTTTTATGGATTTATATTTCTAAAATATAAAAATTAGAATATAGAATTTATTTATTTTTGATTTGCAAAATTACATTATTTTTTTTTAAGATTATAACTTTTATCTGACTAATATAATCATCTGTATTAAAAGTTACGTCATTAAATTCATGTATATTGTTGTGTATCAATCTAGTTAAGTGTTATATGTTTGATTATTAGTGTTTTGATGTTTTTGTTCGATGTTTTTATTTTAGATTGCAATTTGTTTGTTTAATTAATATTAACTATTCTGTTGCTCTTACATTAATAACTAAATTGTTTTATTTATTCTATCTGTAGTTGCTTTTATAACGTAAGTGATATGTTACACCTAATTTAAATTCTGGAAATGCATCGAAATTTGTACCAGTCACATATTCGTTAAATTTGTCACTTACAATATTGGCTGTAAAATTAGCATTTATATCAAATTTATAATTTATTCGAAAATCTATCTGTCCACCACCTTTTAAAACTGGTCCAATATATTCATTTTGATACAATCCTTTCTCTCTTGAAATCAGTCCTAATCCGCCAAATACTACTATATCTATGGGTCTATTTAAATTGTAATAATTAAATATATTAGTTACATTTAACAAGCCTTCAATGCTCATTTTCATGGTTGAAAAACTCTTATTACTAGATGTAACTGGCTGTTGTGGCCAACTCATCGTATTGAACGACCCCATTACTCTTGCACCAATTATTTCCGAAAAATTATAACCTAAAAATATTGATTCAGACAAACCAATGCTACCTTTTAGTAGATATTGCCCTACACCTTCTCCAACAAATATATTAGGGCCTACATTAGCACCAATGTACATGCTAGGGTTAAACCTAAAAGGTGAAATACCTCTCCTAATCTGACAATTTACTTGAATTGAAATTAGGACTATAAATGTTATTAATATTTTTCGCTTCATTTTTTTTTAATTATCAGTGTTTTAATAATTATTTTTATTTTTCTTTACCATAGCCATAACCATAGCCATATCCATATCCGTATCCATATCCATATTTACGACTATATGAATATCTGTGGGCTTCTACATCTACATCATTTATTACAAAGAACATTCGTTTTAATGATTTTTCAATATGTGCACGATTGGCAAATTCTAGATAACGACGGTCTGTATAACCTGCACGACAAATATAAATTGTTAAATCGGCAACACGGTCAATTAAGAATGTGTCGGAAACTGCTCCAGCTGGGGCAGAGTCTATAATTATATAATCGTATTCATTTCTAAAATCATTAATCATTGTATCGAATCGCTTCTTCATAATTAATTCAGAAGGATTAGGAGGTATCACACCTGCCGGTAAAACATAAAGGCCTGGATAGTCCTCTGATTCGTGGATCATTGATTTATAATCGTTATCTTGACCCGAAAGATATAAACTTACTCCTGTGCTTTCCGAGATATTAAAAATTTTCGCTAACTGCGGACGGCGTAAATCTAGTCCAATTAATAAAACCTTTTTGTCTGCCATCGACAACATTGCTGAAAGGTTAACACTTACGAATGTTTTACCCTCACCAGACATAGTTGATGTGATTAATACAACTTTATCTGTGGGTTGGTCGAGTGTAAATTGTAGTTTTGTTCTTAAAAGTCTGAATAGTTCAGAATTAGTACCTGCATTTGCACTTAAATCAATCATAGCACCTTCCGTTTTACTGTGTGCCAATTCAGTAAGAACTGGTATATCGCTATATTTTTCAACATCCATTCGGCTACGAATCATTGTGTTAAACATTTCGATAATATAGATTAAAACTGCAGGTATAACTAATCCAATTAAAAAGAAAATTGTTAGAATAATATTCTTTTTAGGGCTAACATGAGATGCATCATCGGGCGCATTCAATATTCTTCCTTTAGGCACTGTTACAGCCATATTAAGTGAAGCTTCTTCGCGCTTTTGTAATAAGAAGGTATAAAGTGTAGCCTTTACCTGTTGTTGGCGCTTAATCTCAATAAATTCACGTTCTTGACGAGGAATGTTTAAGATTTTGTTTTGCATTATTGCATTTTGCTGGCTCAAATCATTTTTATTAATCTGTAAACCTCTTCGAGTACTTGTGATGCTTGTTTGAATTGCTTTTCGAGCACCATTAATTTGTACATTCAAAGTTTTAAGAGACGGATTTTGTTCAGAAACTCCAACAGATATGCGTTCACGGGTCATTAATAATTCATTATAGGCTTGTATAACTGTCATTAAACCAGCGTCGGTTAAACCTAAATTTGGAACTAATGCATTACTGTTTGCAGGGTCGCGCAAAAACTCATCAACATATTTTATTAGGTTTTGTTGCATTTCAACATCTATCTGACGTTGGTCGTACAAATTGTTTTTTTCCTGAAAAATACGCGCATCCTCATTTATATCAGTTAATTTATTGTCTTGTTTGTAATTCTCTACTTCTTTTTCAACATCATTTAGTTCAAGTGCTAATAATTGAAGTCGCACATCGATAAACTTTGCGGTATTATTAGCTGATAAATTATTTTGTTCGGAAGCATCTTGATTGTAAATTTCAGCAAGTTTATTTAACACATCCTGCCCTTTTCGAGTATTAGTCGATTTGAAAGATAACTCAACTACATCAAGTAGTTTACCGACTTCTGTTTTTAATGAACTGCGAGCAAGTGATTTTGCAGTTCGAGTTGGATTTGAAATAGAAATTTCAATTTTTTCTTTTGGAAATTTTAAACCTTGACGAATTTGCATATACACAATACCACCAGGAGTTTTGATAACAGCTGGTAGTTTTTTGATTTCATTTTTAAAATTTAATCCGCTATAGTTTCCTTCAATTTTCAAAATACCATTTTTGGGCTCAATATTCATTGTTAAATTGCCTTTTAAACTATAAAGTGAGGCACTATCAATTCGAACGTAGATAGGAGACTGAGTATATAAATCAATTCTTTTAAGGTATTTGAGTTCAGTGTATGATGTGTGAAGTTCAAGTTCCTTGACTACACGTTTCATTAAAGATGTAGAAGTCAATACTTTTTCCTCATTATTAATCATTGCTGTAGAACCACTCGAACGTAAACCCGCAGCATCAAGTTGCTTCAAAACGGACATTTCATTCATCTGACCACTACGAGTTTGATCCATGATTAACATCGACGATTTTACTTCAAAGATGTCTTGCTGCATGCGTGTGAACACAAAACCAGCAATTAGAGCAATGATTACCGAAACAACAAACCATTTCCAATGCATGAAAAGTTTTTCAAACACTTCCCGCCAGTTAATAGGCTTCTCTCTTAGTTCGTCTTCTAATTGATCAAAATAATTATCCATTCAGTATATCTGTTATTTTCAACTTTTTAATAATAAATACAAAAAAAATTATTTGACAATATTAATAATTAATGATGTCAACGAAATAAGCGTACCGACAACAGAAATTGTTAATGCTTCAGCTGCACCTAATGCTGAGCCACGTGAACGCGGATTGTTAGGTTGAACGTATAAAACATCGTTTTGTTGTAAATAAAAATAAGGTGAGTCAATTAATCTTTTGTCGCGTAAATCTATGCGATAGGTTGTCTTTTTACCGTTTTGATCTTCGCGAAGAAGTAGTACATTATCTCTTCGACCGTAAATCGTTAAATCGCCTACCATTGCAATTGCTTCAAATAAATCGAGTTTTTCGTTATTAACATCATAGGCTCCAGGGCGATTTACTTCGCCTAAGACCGAAATCTTGTAGTTTGCAAACCGTATAGTTATAATCGGTTCCTCCGACATATATCGAGGATAAATTTTGGTTTTAATAAGTTGAATAAGGTCGTTTTTTTTCATTCCAGAAACCTGTAATTTGCCAAGTACTGGAAAATTTATATTGCCTTCAATGTCAATTAGGTAATTTTGAATTCCAGCTCCACCAGAAATACTTGATTTTGACATTCCATACGAGTTCATACCTTCTCCGCCTGGTATAAGTGGCAAATTAAAAGGCTGTGATGCCTCGGGAGTATTGCTATTAACAGTGATAGTTAATAAGTCACCGGGCTTAAGCGTTGCATCTGGTCGAAGTGCTTTTTCGTCTGTTTTATACTCAATTGGACTACCAGCATCTTGTAGGTATGCTATGTCTTTAATGGTATTACAAGATGCAAACAATATGCAGAGAGTAATAATTGGAATTGTTTTTTTCACTGTAAGTAAAAATATGATTTATATTATTTTCCTATTTAACTAATTGCAATTCATGCTTCTATTCGAATATGTTGAGGAATTAAAACATGAATTTAATTATATATAATCCAAAACTTTAAAAAGTCTATTTTAATCATTCTTTGAGTAATGTAGAAACGATTAAATCAAATATTTTGCAAATATACGATTTTTATTATAATTCATAATCATTTTACCCAATAAAAAATGAGCTATAGTTTCCTGATTTTTTAGTTTTGGCCAAAAAACAATGATAATTATTTGATGTTAAGAAAAAATATATTATCTTTGCAGCCCAAAATCAAACGAACAGTTTTGTGATGAGTACAGGGCTGGGTTTGTATTTTTTTAATCAAATTTTATTCATTAACATGTATTTAACAGCTGAAAAAAAGCAAGAAATCTTCGGTAAATACGGAAAGTCTAACACTGATACTGGCACATCTGAAGGTCAAATAGCATTGTTTTCGTACCGTATTAACCATTTAACTGCTCATTTAAAGTTAAACAAAAAAGATTATAGTACAGAACGCGCTCTTGTAATGTTGGTAGGAAAACGTCGTCGTTTGCTCGATTATTTGAAAGCAAGAGAGATTAATCGCTACCGTACAATTATTAAAGAGTTGGGAATCAGAAAATAATTTCTGTTTTCTATAAAAACATTGGGGAAGGCGTTTCAAAATTTATTTTTTGAAATGCCTTTTTCTTTTCATATAAAATAATTATTTTTAAAGTTGAAATAGTTTTTGTAATTTTACAAAAAAAAATGAACGATGAAATACATTTTATCATTTCAGGATCGAGCAACATTAAGCATGAGTCTATTGTCAAAGCAGTCCTCAACGACCTTACAAGAAGCCAGAAATCAGGCTCTTTGGTTAAAACAGACAAGCATTTCAAAAGAGAAGAAACAGAGAGATTAAAAATTAGTATCAATAGTATGAACTTATGGGTTTCGGA
>JFJP01039378.1_pt1 | contig 13657 bp, 6 predicted proteins | sample 431651 | NCBI WGS metagenome assembly JFJP01 (sample SAMN02602958, study PRJNA72255) | Microbial mat metagenome, whole genome shotgun sequencing project. | biome: fresh water; feature: sink hole; material: water; isolation source: purple microbial (photo- and chemosynthetic) mats found in...
GCAGCTCCAAAGTCAAACACGCGCAAATCGGGCTGCGGATACATTTCTTCGACCTCGGGAATAAATACAATATCAGCCAAATCCTGAAGTAGGGCCAAATCGGTATCCAGCATACGCGGATAGTTTGCCAAATCTTCCTTATTATTGAACTGAGTAGGGTTTACGAAAATGCTTACAACAGTAAAGCATCCATTCTGTTTGCTAATTTCTACCAAACCCAAGTGACCTGCATGTAGGGCGCCCATTGTAGGAACAAAACCGATATTGCGGTTTTGTATTCGGATAACCCTAAGATAATCCTGTAAATCAGCGATTTTTGATATTACTTTCATAATAAAATTTCAATTACAAAATAAATCAAAAAGTTTGATACAATAAGCACTCTGCAAATGAAGTACACATAAATAATTGAACCAAAATACAGAATGAAAGGTTAAAAAATGTTTTTTTAAACCACTCCTACATACAATCAAATGTTTATCAATTCATTAGTTTAGTAAATATGATACGTGTTTGTATCTATTTTTTTTGTATCTTTGCACGATTAAAATGAAAATACCTACATGAAAAAAGCCAGGGTTTTATTCGTTTCGCAGGAGATAATGCCCTACCTTCCTGAAACACACATTTCTCGTATTGGTCGTTATTTACCTCAGGGTATTCAGGAAAAAGGCAAAGAAGTACGCGCTTTTATGCCACGTTTTGGCTTGGTGAACGAGCGCAGAAATCAGTTGCACGAGGTAATACGTCTTTCAGGGATGAATATTATCATTAACGATGCTGATCACAACTTATTGATTAAAGTAGCATCAATTCAATCGGCTCGTTTACAAGTATATTTCATCGACAACGAAGACTTTTTCGGAAGAAAACAGTTGTTTACCGAAGATGATGGTATTTTGTTTGGCGATAATGATGAAAGAGCAATCTTTTTTGCACGTGGAGTGATTGAAACCATACGGAAACTCAGATGGGCGCCAGATATTGTACATTGCCATGGTTGGTTTACCGGTGTTATGCCACTTATGCTTAAACGCATGTTTAAAGATGACCCCCTCTTTGGCTCAACAAAAATAATATATTCTATTTATAATGATTCATTTACTCAGAATCTTGACTCCAACTTCAGACAAAAACTCATGTTTGAAGGAGTAACCAAAGATGATGTGCAAATTATGTCAGATTCAAATTATTTAAATTTTAGTAAGCTGGCTATCAATCATTCAGATGCAGTAATTATAGGTGAAGCAACCATTTTGCCTCAACTTCAATCTTACCTTGGCGAAATAAACAAACCTGTATTACCATATCAGGATCCAGCCAATTACATCAATACTTTCTCAGAATTTTACGACAGTCTACTCAAGAAATAAGTTTTATTTATGATTCAGTTTCGTTATTCCTCATTATTAATTATCTCATTTTTTTTAATACATTTATTTGCAGCGTCTTGCAACTCTGATTCCGAATTAGGAATGTCAATATTGCCTGGTACAGATGAACTAAAACCTCAATATACCGATACAGTTTTTTCAGTAAATGCAAGTGTAGCTAACGATTCTATTGTAACAACAAATTTATCGACAGCACTTTTAGGGGTGGTCAAAGACGATTATTTTGGATTCAGTACTGCGGGATTTGTAACCCAACTTCGTCCGTATTATAATGTTGTATTTGGTGCAAACGCTATTGCGGACTCGGTATTTTTGAGTTTAGGCTTTCGAGACACTTCTATAAGCTCTATTTATACCAATGGAGTAACTTCAGAAATGAAAATTGAAATATTCCGGCTCAGAAGCCCTCTTCGAGATTCAGTCAGCTATTTTTCGGATACCGATATGAGCGAATATGATACCATACTTTTGTCTGAATATACCGTTACTCTAAATCCAAAAGATACTCTCATACGGGTAAAACTACCTAATTTCATTGGTCAAATGATAGTAGATTTAGATTCTATAAAAACCATTGACGATGTTGAAAAGGCAATTCCAGGTTTGCTCATCAAGCCTTCGAAATCGGTTAGTAATGGTTCTCTTGCATATTTAAATCTGAATAATATTACCAATTCCAATGTTGCCTTATATTATCATAGTGAATCGGACACAGTGAAGGTATCAACTCTGGTCATGGATTCCTATGTAACTAAATTTAACATATATACACATAACTATAGTGGCTCTGTAGTTGAACAAGCACTTTCTGCGTCTGCCAATGGCACCCATTTTGATTATATATATACACAAGGTATGAATGGTGTGCATTCCAAATTGGTATTTCCGAATCAACTAAACTTGCAAAATGTGGTGATTCTCAAAGCAGAGCTTGAATTTGAAGTTTTTAAAACAAATGATATTGGATATAGAACCCCACCAGATGAAGTTATATTGGTACGTGAGTTGCCTGATGGTACACGTGGCTATCTGCCAGAGTATAATGCGGGTTATGGTGTTACATACAATTCAGAAACGAACCTATATAGATTTAATCTTACACGACTAGTTCAAAACTGGATAGATGGTACTGATGAAGCAAGAGTGCTTTATTTATTGCCAGCTAAAAATAAAGTATCTCCCAACAGAGCTGTTATAAAAAATCAGCAAGGGAAGATACGACTGAAAATTTCTTACATCAAAGAATAATTAACCATCAACTAATTCAATATGTGCGGCATTGTAGGATATATTGGCGATAAACAAGCATACCCAATTCTTATAAATGGTCTGAAAAGACTTGAATACAGAGGATACGATTCAGCTGGAGTTGCCATAATAAATGGTGAGACCAAACTTTTTAAGAAAAAAGGAAAAGTGTCTGTCCTGGATGATTATACAAAAGATAAAGACTTACTTGGGACCATAGGAATGGGCCACACCAGATGGGCTACACATGGTGAACCTAATGATTCAAATGCACACCCCCATTCTTCGCAAAACGGAAAATTTGTACTGATACACAATGGAATTATAGAAAACTATGAGCCCATTAAAAACAAATTAATAAACAGCGGGTATGTATTTGAAAGTCAAACAGATACAGAGGTATTAGCCAATCTAATAGAATATATTTATCTGAAAGGAAATATTTCGGCGGAAATGGCTGTAAGAATGGCGCTTTCGCGAATAGTAGGTGCATACGCACTGGTTATTTCATGTATAGACGAACCCGACCAACTCATAGCCGCTCGCAATAGTAGCCCCTTGGTAATAGGGATTGGCGAAAATGAATACTTCATAGCGTCTGATGCTACGCCTATAGTAGAACATACTAAAAGTGTGATTTACCTCAATAATGAAGATGTAGCAATCATCAAAAAAGGCCAACTCGTACTCAAAACCATACATTCGGAAGAAGAACTCATGCCGAAAATTGAGACTTTGGATTTGAATATTGAGTATTTGGAAAAAGATGGGTACGACCATTTCATGCTCAAAGAAATTTACGAACAACCTCGCTCCATAAAAGATACTTTCAGAGGAAGAATAGGTCATGACCTTACAGACGTAAGACTGGGTGGTCTTTTGCCGGTAATGGACAGGCTACTGGCTGCAAAACGTTTCATAATAGTGGGCTGCGGTACATCTTGGCATGCAGGACTTGTAGGCGAATACCTACTGGAAACCCTTACCCGGATTCCGGTTGAAGTTGAATATGGTTCTGAATTCAGATATAGAAATCCTATTATTTACCCCGACGATGTGGTAATAGCCATTAGCCAAAGCGGTGAAACTGCCGATACACTTGCAGCCATACAAATAGCCAAACAAGCGGGTGCACTGGTACTTGGCATTTGCAATGTTGTAGGTGCCAGTATACCTCGCGAAACACATGCAGGAGTTTATACACATGCAGGTCCCGAAATAGGTGTTGCATCAACCAAAGCTTTTACTGCTCAGGTTACAGTTCTCACCATGATGGCCATCATGATAGGAAAAAGAAAAGGGTTGATAGACAATGTAAAAACACAAGAACTTGTAAATGAGCTATTAAGTGTTCCAGAAAAAATAAAGGAAACATTGAAAAGTGATGATGAGTTTTTCAGAATAGCCAACGTTTTCAAAGATACATCAAATGCTATTTATCTCGGTCGTGGTGTGTTGTTTCCAGTTGCACTTGAAGGCGCTCTCAAATTAAAGGAGATATCTTATATTCATGCAGAAGGATATCCGGCTGCAGAAATGAAGCACGGCCCTATTGCACTGATTGATAAAAACATGCCTGTATTTGTGCTTGCCACTCAAGATAAAACCTATGAGAAAGTAGTGAGCAATATACAAGAAGTTAAAGCACGCAATGGAATTGTGATAGCCGTTGTAACCAAAGGTGATACTCACATTCGCAAAATTGCTGATTACGTTCTTGAAATTCCTGAAGCCAACGAGTTGGTTACTCCATTGCTGGCAGTAATTCCACTCCAATTATTGTCATATCATATAGCTGTGCTCAGAGGTTGCAACGTAGACCAACCACGTAACTTAGCGAAATCGGTTACTGTAGAATAATTTTATCGAATATATTTTTTTAAAAAGCCAAACTATTGCTGATAGTTTGGCTTTTTTTATAATATGTTGTGAAACATATCGTCAATAGAAAACGATTGAACCACAATTCAATCGTTTGAAATAAATCAAAAACATTTTTTTATCAGACCATTGCCTTTTTCTTGTTATTTTAATTTTTTTTCAGTCTTTAAAATTTTAAAAATATGATAATTTTGGGCATACGCATTTACAAAATATTTAACAAAAACTTATTATGAAATTAATCTTTTCAATTAACTACAAAACCGAGTGGGGACAAGAGCTCCGTATCATAGGCTCTATTGCTCAGTTGGGTGGGTGGAAAGACGAGAAAGCAGTGAGTATGATTCCGGTAAACGGCAATGGCGACTGGACGGTAAGTATAGACCTGAAAAGCGTGAAAGCCAAAACATTGGAATACCGATACCAACTGGTTGATACCCGCAATAAAATTGTATTCAACGAATACGGTACCCCTAGAAGCATTGATATTAAAAGCCAGAACTCTGATTTGCATGTTTCAGACTTTTGGCAATCAGCGCACAACCCCGAGAATCCTTTGCACACCTCGGCGTTTACATCGGCTATATTCCGACATTCAACAAAAAAAGCAACTACCAAAGCAGAAGAAAACGCCAACTTGTATTTTCAGATTCCCGTAGCACGTGTAGATTCAGATCACAAAGTTGGCATCATGGGCAACATTCCGGAATTGGGAAACTGGAATCCGGAAAAAGCAATCATTATGGATGGATCCGAATTTCCGGTTTGGAAAGCAAGTATCTTTTGCGCCAAACTGCCGGACAAAGTATCTTACAAATATTGTATTTTAGATAGCAACAATGAATTTGTGCTCGATGAATTTGAGCCCCGCGAGATAGAAATACTGAATGTTGGTCATACTTATATAAACCATGATCAGAATTTCACTTTTCCGCGTTATCCTTGGAAAGGGGCTGGAGTTGCAATACCGGTATTTTCGCTCAGAAGCAGAACAGGAATGGGCGTTGGCGAATTTCAGGATATAAAATTATTGGTTGATTGGGCAAAAAAAACAGGTCTGAAACTTATTCAAATACTACCGATTAACGATACCATTGCCACACATACTTGGACTGACTCATATCCTTATGCTGCGATTTCGGTATTTGCTCTACACCCTATATATCTCAATTTAAGCGCCATTGGAAAGCTTTCGACAAAACTCACGCAAGAGATAATAGAAGAGCAACAAGTTTTCTTGAATAGCTTGGACAAGATTGATTATGAAGCTGTAATGAAAATTAAAGCTCGTTTTTTCAAACTTATTTATGATGAGAAAAAATCCAATCTTTTGACTGATAAAAAGTTTCTCGCTTTTGTAGAAGAAAACAAAAATTGGCTCAAAGCTTATGCCGCTTTCTCATATCTGAGAGACTTATTTGGTACACCAGATTTTAGCCGCTGGGGCAGATTCAGCAGCTTCAACCAAGAACTTCTGAACGAGCTTACCGACTCAACTCAACCTCATCACGACGATATTGCAATCCACTATTTTATTCAATATCACCTGCATTTACAACTACTCGATGCTGCTAGCTATGCCAGAGAAAAGGGAATAGTAGTAAAAGCAGATATACCCATTGGTATATACCGAAATAGCGTAGACGCGTGGACTGCACCCCAATTGTATAACATGGACAAACAAGCCGGTGCTCCACCCGATGATTTCTCTGACAAAGGTCAAAACTGGAAATTCCCTACATATAATTGGGACGAAATGGCTAAAGATGGTTTTCAGTGGTGGCAAAACCGCATGCGCAAAATGTCGTTATATTTCGATGCTTTCCGCATAGACCATATACTCGGATTTTTCAGAATCTGGGAAATTCCATCTTATCAGCGTGAAGGCCTGCTCGGATATTTCAATCCTGCACTCAGCATTCACCGCAATGAAATATCTGACCGTGGCGTATGGTTTGACTACGACCGCCTGTGCCGTCCATACATACGCGAGCATATGCTCTACCCTATTTTCGGCGATTTGATGCACGAAGCTAAATCCCGTTTTCTGGAAGAATATGCTCCCGGACAATACAGATTTAAACACGAATACGATAATCAGGAAAAAATAGACAACGCCATAGAATCTGGGGCTTGGCTCTCGGCAGATGTAAGAAAAAAGAACGAGAAACTGCGTGAAGGACTATTTTATCTGATAAGCGAAGTTATACTTATAGAACAACCGGGATCATGGGGCGAGCGTTTCCACCCTCGTCATTCTATGTACAAAACTTGGTCGTTCGCAGAACTTGACAATCACGCCCGCACTCAACTCAACGATTTATATTACGACTTTTTCTATCGTCGCAACGAGAATTTCTGGCAACAACAGGCTCTGGTAAAACTTCCGGCTATAAAGGATGCGACCAATATGCTCATATGTGGTGAAGACCTTGGCATGGTGCCAGATTGTGTACCTCAGGTGATGAAGGATATGGGAATACTAAGCCTCGAAGTGCAGCGTATGCCTAAAAACCCTAAATTCGAATTTGGTCACCCATCGTTTTACCCATACATGTCGGTTGCGACTCCGTCGTCGCACGATACATCAACCATCAGGGGATGGTGGGAAGAAGATCCTGCCCGTTCGCAGCGCTTCTTCAATCAAGTACTCGGGCACTTTGGTGGTTCACCCTATTTCTGTGAATCATGGTTAGTGCGCGACATAGTAGCGCAACATTTGTATTCACCCAGCATGTGGGCCATTTTCCCCATTCAAGATTTCTTTGGCATGGACGATGACATAAAGTTGCTCAATGCACAAGACGAGAGAATAAACGTTCCTGCAAATCCAACCCATTACTGGAGATATCGCATGCACCACTCATTGGAAGACCTTATGAATTTTGATAATTTCAATTCGTCATTGCTTTCACTTATTCGTGAATCTGGTAGATACTACTCTTACTAATAGATTAATTAAATAGATGTTTAAAAAGGAAAAGGGGGACAATTTGTTCCCCTTTTAGCATTTATTTATATCAATAATATTTCATATCACTACAAACGCTGAAACTCGAACGTCGTAAACCCCTTTTCGTTCAATTGATTCACATAGCTTAAGAATCGGAATTTGTAATACCAACCATCGACATCTTTTACTATAAATACTTTGGTAGTATCTACGGTATAAACTGCCTGCATGGTTTCAATATTTACTTTTACGGTTTTCCACTCATGCCCTATGATGTCTTTCCTATCGGTAAAATCAAGAGCACTAACATTTTCAATTTTCACAGCATTGAATTTCAAAGAGGTATCAATAGCCACCTCTACTCCACCAGTCCGGTTTATTGAAACTCCTTGTACGAAATACGGTACAGGGTCGCCCTCATTTGTATAGAGAATGGTGGTATACTGGGCAAAAAGCAAATCCCAACTTTTCTTTGGTGGTTCTATGTTCAACTCAGCACCTGAAGCAGCGAGCGAAAACATACGGTAAGCACTATTTCCATCTTTAGCAAGATGATATACAGTACCTGAATTATCGGCTACATCTCCAAAACGAAAAGAGTATACGCCATTTTTAATACCTAAAAATTGAATCTTTTTATATCCTTGCTGTATACCTTCTTCATCTACACCCAAATTGAGCACATATACCGAATCGTGCGAGAGCGTATCTGTGGCAGAAATCTTAACCCAGTTTACCAATGCAGTAGAATCCAAATAACCACCAGAATTATCCCAACGCCAAACCTCAGATCCGCTAAGGTTTGTATATGCGGCAAAATCTTTGGTTCCGGTATTTGCCGCATACATTCTTTTTGATGAATTTAGAATAACATGCCAGCCATTGGGAGAATTTTCAAACGACAAATCCCATAGTATTTTCGGATGCACTGAAACAAAAGTATCTGCAGATAAATCGAAATATGCAACATGCGAGTATATAGACTCATCCATAAAATTCACCTTCGTTTCGCCTGGCCGGTATTCGGGCAGCTCTATGATGGAATCTTGGGGCAGGCATCCCGCCAATGCTATAAGTGTGAATATAGCCAAAGCCCATATATTAGTTTTAAAATTTGCTGAAATCATAAGTCAGTTTTATAAAAAATGTTCTACCCCACGATGTAAGCCTATCCAATGACTGTTCACCATTTGTAATATCAACATAAGTAGTATTGAATAGATTTTTACCACCCAATACAACAGCCAAACCCGAAGAAGAAGTTCGATAAGTAACAGAAATATCAAGGGTGTTGTATGGCTCGGTTACGTATAGTCCAATGCCATTAGAGCCTGAAACGTGTCCTGTAGCAAAAGGTGAAACGGTTTTCCCGTTACGTTTGTAAAATACAGAAATCCCAGAATTCCATTTTACAAATTTATAATTTGCTTTTATTGAGAAATCAGTGGAATATGAAAAATCAGTAAAAACCTGAATATCCTCAACCGGAATGGTTCGTGCTATCCCCGTACGCGAAACATCTGCTTTCAGTGAAAATGCAGGTACAATGCGCAATTCGGCACCGGCAGTAAAACCAAGTGTTTTACGGCGAAGGAAATTTTTGTTTACATATAGCAACTCGTCAGAGTTATCATTACTTACAGGCACCAAATCTATGATATTGTGCCCATCGTTGTAAAACAAATTCATATCCATACCATAATTCAGAAAAGTTGAATCGTTGTTGTAGGAGAGCGAGAGGTTGTAGCTGTTGTTGGTTTCGGCAAGCAGAGAGTCGTTGCCTTCTATATTGTGATTGATGTCTTTAAAATCGAGGTAAAGCTCTTTAATAGAAGGCGCCCTGAAGCCACGTGAATATGAGGCACGCAGGTTGAACAAATCGAAAGCCTTCCAACGCAAGTTGAGGGAAGGCACAAGGGGGGCGTCGTATTTTGTATTATAAATATACCGTAGACCTGCTTGCACATCGGTATTGCGTGCCACCATGTAAGTAGCAGAAGCAAAACCAGCATAATCGCTCATACGTGGATTTGCGGCAGAAATACGCTCACCATCAGCATCATCTATATTTATATCCGCACCTATCTGGTAGTTCAACTTTCCATCGGCTAGGCCTGATGCGAAAAATCCGCGCACCACCCAAGAAGTGAATATGGTGGTATCGGCTTCTATGCGGGTATCAGTCAAGCTTGTCATATCTCGTACCATAGTCTGGCTGCTGCGGTTGTATATAGAATATGCACCCATAAGTTCCCAATTCGACTTTTGACCAATATTCTGGTTCAATTTCAACACATTATTGAATCTTCTGGTTTTGAAATAAGTATCTATGGCACGCGCAAAATATGGATAAAATCGTGTATTTATCTCCACGTTGCCTCTGTGTATGATATATTCATCGAAGGCAGAAACTTTGTACTTGAGTGCAAAATTCTTGATTTTGAAATCGTAGGTAGCATCCAGGTTATACTGCTCTTTTGGCTTAAACTGGCTCAGGCGAGCAGTATCGAAAGAGTGCCCATCAAATAAGTTTCGCCCTCCGGCAAGAGTAAGTGTATGCTTCTTATTTGAAAACGAAACTGTTCCAAAAGCATTGTACTGACCTATATTTTCATAGTACAAATCGAGCCCAGCCATGAGGCTTTTACGTGTATTTTCTTTGGTGATTATGTTTACTGTGCCGGCAAGTGCATTTGACCCGTATATAACCGACATCGGCCCTTCCACCATTTCAATGTGGTCTATATTATTTAAATTCAGCTGGCTCAGGTCTATATTTCCGTTCAATCTGCCAATTACAGGAACCCCATCAATAAGTATTTTTACATTTTCCCCAGTAAGTCCTTGTATTTTCAATCCGGTACCAATGGCTGCATCGTAGGTGATTTGAATATTACTTTCAGTACCCAACAAATCGGCCATATTTACAGCGCCTTTATCGGTTATCTGGTCTTTGCCTATCAAATCTATTTTATATACAGACTTATCCACCGACTGTGGCCTATATTGCCCGGTAACTACAACTTCACCAATATCTACCTGTGAGGGCTTCAAACTGATGGTGATGCTTCCGCCGGGTTCTACAGTTTCGCTTGCATCGCTGTATCCCACGTAGCTTACAGTTACGGTAAGTTTTACGGAAGTCTGAAAAATATATTCGCCATTGGCATCTGCAATAGCCTTTATCTCATCCTTTCCATTTTCCCCAAATGCCTTCAGGTGGGCAAATGGAAAAGGCTCATTGGTCTCAGCATCAATAACCCTAACCTTAGTGCTTTGCGACCAAGTGGGCATGCTCATCAATAATAACACAATAAAAATTGCCAAGGTGGTTGAATACACTGTAAAATGTGAATATTTAGCTTCCATAGTGGTATTATTGCTTCATAAAAAAATACGTTAAAATCATATGGCTATTGTGCAATAGTCCATATTAAGACAACAAAAAATATATTAAAACCCAACCTAAAGCCCGATGAAATTGCCATGTAAGTCTTTGGAATATAAACCGAGGCTTTAGGTCTGTTTTAGATTAACATTATTTGTTAATCATTATTTTCTCATCAAATACACCCAGTTTGTTTTTTATACGTAGCATGTAAATTCCATCAGATAACTGGTTTACAGGTATTTGTATTTCACTATTGGAAACAGATTCATACACCTTCACTCCCAGTACATTGAATAGTATGATGGTACTTTGCACAGGTAAGCCGGTTATGTGCAAAGTTTCCTTAGCCGGTACCGGGAATATATTCAGATTCGGCATTTCGGATCTTGCCAATCCAACAGTACCTTTGGTATAAGCTTTTGCAGAAACCAAGGTATCGCTGGCAAGTTTGCAATTTTGGACATCGTTTGGTAGTGCAATTTGTATCTTACCTGCAGCCAGGTCTATATCACCAATATTCATTGGATTTGCAGTAGCTGCATTCCAGGTGGTACCGCCATCGAGGGAAATCGTATAAGCACTTGGGGTTTCGTATCCAGAAACAAAAGTCCAGCCAAAAGTATTCGCTACATCGTCATAAGCATCGCCTGCAGGGGTAGGCAAACGGTCAATTTTCACCAATTCATAGCCAATATTACCAGTAGTTGTACCGGCAAAACTATTGAATTTCATTTGATAAATACTTAAATCTTCCGTTTTGAAGAAGTACGCCAGGTCAGTTTTTATTTCATACGCAAATGTATTTATGTTGAATGATTTCCAATCGCCACCAATCATGTTTCGATAATCGGGTTTCCATTCAGCACTTAGTAAACAAGCCTGTTCTGGTGAAGTAAGTCCTTTCTGTACACCCACTTCAACTCCCATTTTGGTATATACGCCTGTTATTTTTTGCTCCATATTGTTGTTTGTCCAATAAAAAGAACTCACCCAACGTGTAAAAACAAAGTCCCATTCGGTTTTAGCAGGTTCGCGGTCTAGGATTTTATTTCCGCGCAATGAATAATATACATAGTTTTTGGCCTCGTAATCTTTTACGTTAAGCGCAACCGTAATCTCATCTGAACCATCGAGATTGGCATATTTAAATGTAAAAATGCGAGATACAGAATTTAGCTCAACAATGGCTAGTTTTTTGTACACCGCATTTGGACCATCTTCCAGGCGAATAATATACAGCGAATCGCCGTATACATTGTGATTGACATCGCTATATACTCCCCATCCATAGTCGGGGTGCACAAGGGCGGTAGCAGTGAACGCACCAACATTCCATGAAGAATCTAAGTTGTAAATGACTTTCCATGCATAAAAACCGGTTGTATCCACATTTCCCCAATCAGCAATTTTCCCTTTCGGATAAACCCAGATTTTTGTACCATTGGCATCGTTGATGAAAATATTGGAATCGAAAGATTTGGTAGTAAAGGCAATGTCCCAGCCACTGCGCACTACTTCCTTCACCACGCCATTGGCTGCACTTACATACACATCGTTTGCATATCCTTTAGACATGGTAGTGCCTGTATTGGCTGTAAAGGCAATAGGCGAAACAAGCGAAGATCCGGTCACTACACATTTCTCAGTATTCTCTTTAAGTCTGACAGCTATAGTACCTGCCGCATATTCTGCATTATCAATCTGCTGTGGGTTAGAGGTCACGGCCATCCAGTTTGTACCACCATTGGTAGAATACTCATACATAGTAGGCTCCAGATTGGGCAAAGGATCGGTCCATCCGAAAAAGTTGGTCATATCATAAGTTGTGAACGAGCCGGGCGCAGGCGCAGTTACCATCGTAAGATCAAAAGTGATATTTCCTGCAGTACTACCACTAAATCCTGTAAATCGAATCGAATATGTGTCGCCGCTTTCTGCCTGAGTAAAGTAAGCTAAATCCGTTTTTATATCATACGACATGGTGTTCATATTGAAAGACTTCCAGTCGCCACCAATGATATTTCTATAATCGGGCTTCATTTGTGCAGAAAAAAAACAAGGAACATCGTTTGCTGCAATGCCACTTTGTTTACCTGAATTGAGAGCAGGATTGGTAAACACACCGGTTATTTTTTGTTCAGCTCCATTATTAACTAAATAATAAGAACTTATCCAGCGTGTAAAAACGATATCCCAATCAGCTGCAACAGGTTCACGATCTATCACATTACCAGAAGTAAGAGAATAGTATACAAAGTTTTTAGTATCATATTCACCGGCTTTTATATCCACTTCAACCAGTTCAGTATTATCCAGATTGGCATATTTAATGCTGAAAATACGTGTAGATGTGGCCAACTTTACAATCATGAGCTTTTTATAAATGGGTACACCATTGGGATTGAAAGTTTGAATAATATAAATAGAATCGCCGTATACATTGTGATCATTGTCGCTATATACACCCCATCCGTAGTCGGGATGAGCCAAAGCACCACGTGTAAAAGCTCCTTCGCCCCAAGCAGAGTCATTGTTGTAAATGAGAGGCCATGTTTTTATGCCGGAGGTATCAACATTATCCCATCCGCTTGCATTCGTCTTAGGATAAGACCATAGTTTTATATTTGAGGCATCGTTGGTAATTATATTGAAATCAAAAGATTTTGTTGTAAAACCAAGATCCCAACCCGCTCTAGGTACTTCCGCCACTACCCCATTTTTGTAACTGTAAAATACATCGTTGGCATAAGCCATTCCCATAGATACACTCACTTGGTTTGTTTGCGCCAT
>JFJP01029778.1_pt1 | contig 13656 bp, 15 predicted proteins | sample 431651 | NCBI WGS metagenome assembly JFJP01 (sample SAMN02602958, study PRJNA72255) | Microbial mat metagenome, whole genome shotgun sequencing project. | biome: fresh water; feature: sink hole; material: water; isolation source: purple microbial (photo- and chemosynthetic) mats found in...
CCAAGACCTAAGTCGCCGGAAAGAAATTACCTGCATAAACTGCACCAGGCAGCCATTCTCTTTATTCGAGGGTGGCTGCTTTTGTGTGCCATGCCATCACAACATTCGACAAGCAAAGCGCCGACTCGACAAACTGCGCAAGCCGGGTCAAGAAAACTGACCCTCTTCTGCGGTATCATAAGTCGTCGGAAAGAAACACCCTGCAGTTCCGAAACGGAGGCATGATGCGATGAAGGAGAACCGACAGCAAATCGTCGAAGCGGTGCAGCGCATGCAGGACTGCATCGTGGACAACCTGGACCAGTCGCTCTCTCTGGAACTGCTGTCCAGAGCAGCGGGCTATTCGCCCTGGCATGCGGCACGTGCATTCAAACGGTTGACGGGCAAGTCCCCGCTTGCCTATATCCGTGCGCTGCGTCTGTCACGGGCGGCATTGGTCCTGCGTGACGGACGGGAGCGCATCGTCGATGTGGCACTCGATTTCTGCTTCGATTCCCAGGAAGGGTTCACCCGCGCGTTTTCCGACGTGTTCGGGACAACCCCGGCCCGCTACCGGAAGCGGCCGTCCCCGATCCCGCTCTTCATGCCCTATCGGGTCCTGAGTGAAAAACACACTGCCGTGAAAGGAGAAAAGGAAATGGAAAGCGGAAATAAATACAAAGAGAGAAACTGGTTGTCGACAGTAAGCCAGTCGGATGATTTCACAGGAAACATGGAGGACCAGGTGTGTGCGGATGAATCGGCTTCAGCTGTCATGACTGCGGCCAATACGGTGTTCGTGCAGGTCGTGGAGCGGCCGGCAAGAAAATTGCTGCTGCTCCGAGGAATAAAGGCGGACAATTATTACGATTATTGCGAAGAGGTTGGCTGTGAAGTATGGGGAATGCTTTGCAGCGTGAAAGAGGCGCTGTACGAACCCGTTGGACTATGGCTGCCGGAGAATCTCCGGAAGGCGGGGACCGGCGAATATGCGCAAGGGGTGGAAGTGCCTGTATCCTATGCAGGTGCTGTTCCGGATGGGTATGATCTCATCGATCTCCCTGCCTGCAAACTGATGGTTTTCCAGGGACCTCCTTACAAGGATGAGGACTTCGAGGAGGCCATCGGGTCGCTGTGGGAAGTCATGAAGCGGTATGACCCGGTATTCTACGGGTTCCGCTGGGCGGATGCGGATGCACCCCGCATCCAGCTTGAACCGCAGGGAGAGCGCGGATACATGGAAGCGCGTCCTGTCAGGCCGGTTTGATCGCTTTTCAAGACAACGGCTGGGGAACCGTCATCTCTTCTTTTCCATCGCTTTGCGCTCACGGGCCAGTTCCCCTGCAAGATCGCCGAACCGCCATTCCCGTGAAGTCGGGGTCAGGACCGCGAAGAGCGCCTTTTTCAAGCCGGATTCACGGAATTTATCGAGGAAACTATTCAGTTCATAATCCGAAACCGCGCCAAACACACAGACGGGACCTGGGATTTCCCGTTCATACGGTTTTTCAATCGCGGAGCCATCCATGATGGCGGCGAGCGTGTTCCCCAGCCAGTTGGCGGGAACCGGCATCAATTCGTCGATGCCGGTTTCCTTTCGCATTCTGTCGATGGAAGCAAGTGCTTCTTCGCCATACCCATAGACCATCAGGCAGTTTGTGCCGGATGGTCTGATTTTGTTGGAATTGTTGATTTTTGTAAACGCCATACCGTCGGTTCCTTTCATCCGTTGTCCTGATTCGACCGGGTTGCCTTTGGATGGTCCGCAGTCGCAATATCCGATCTGTTCGGACCATGTGTTCCAATGTCTCCTGAAGAAATTCTACCACGAAGTCAGTCTGATTGAAGTCAGTCTGATTATCCGCCTGAAAGAAATTTCCTGTTTTTTCAGAAACAAACGACGGGTCTGGCAATTTTCTCTGTTTCAAAGAGACCGGGTGATTCATTTCTGAAATTTACCGAGCAGGTTCTTATTTTCTACGCTCTTATTCCGGTAAGATACCCATATTTGGTGGGAAGAAAGAAATATGTGACATGCTGCCATATGCAGAACAAAGCAAGACAGTTTTCAAGAATCAAAGGCCAGGTGAATGTAAAGTATCACGGGGTGGGTGACATGATGGTACCGTGGAAGGTTCTGGTGGTGGATGACGATCCGGATGTACAGAATGTGACCAAACTCGTCCTCGGCGATTTTGAGTACATGGGACGTGGAATCATGCTTCTTCAGGCCGGCTCGGCGAAAGAGGGTCTTGTCCTGCTGCGCAGGAACCCCGATGTGGCGATCGGCCTCATCGACGTGGTGATGGAAGCGCAGAATTCGGGACTCGATCTTGTCCGCGCCATCCGGGAGGAACTTGGCAACAAAATGATCCGAATCATCCTTCGAACGGGACAGCCGGGTGCCGCACCTGAAAAAAAGGTTGTGGTCGACTACGACATCAATGACTACAAGGAAAAATCGGAACTCACCTTCCAAAAACTGCAGACCTGCATCATCACGGCGCTGCGGTCTTATCACGACCTTCAGATCATCGAAAGCAGCCGGGTCGGACTGGAAAAAATCATTGATGCCAGTGCCGGTTTGTTTCGTTTCCAGATGATGAAGAGTTTTGCAGAAGGACTGCTCGTACAACTGGTATCCCTGCTGGAACTCAATCCGGATGCCTTGCTCGGACATGTTTCCTCTGTTGCGGCCGGGTCCCCGGACATGAGCGATTACCGCATCTATGCCGCAATGGGGGATTATGCACCGTATGCGGGTGGAACACTTGATGATGTGCAAGATGATGAATTGCATTCCGATCTTCGGGAGGCGATGGAACAGGAGAAGAATTATCGGAATGGGTCCAGACTCACCCTGTTTTTCAAGACGACGACGGGTGCCACGACCCTGATTCATATCCAGGGAATCAACAACCTGACCACCATGGACAAGAAGCTGCTTGAAGTCTTTTGTTCCAATATATCCATCGCATTTGACAATCTGAGTCTGAAAACTGAAATCGAGGATACACAGCGGGATTTGCTGCTCAGCCTTGGCGAAGCCATCGAGATGCGTTCCCCAAAAACTGGCGAGCATGTCATGCGCATTTCGGGAATCTCTCGTCTGATTGCAGAACAGATAGGCCTTTCCGAGGTAGATGCAGCCAGATTGGCTCTGATTTCGCCCATGCATGATGTCGGCAAGATCACCACGCCGGACTGCATTCTGAACAAGCCCGGACCTCTTGCGGACCAGGAATGGGAAATCATGCGCGAGCATGCCGCAAACGGCGCGCGCCTTCTGGAACGGCCCAACCGGGCAATTTTTCATGAAGCCGCCATTGTGGCCCTGCAGCATCATGAGCGCTTTGACGGGAAAGGGTATCCAGCCGGACTGGCTGGAGATGATATCCATGTTTTTGCAAGAATCGTTTCACTTGTGGATGTTTTCGATGCCTTGATCAACAAGCGGGTGTACAAAGACGCATGGCCACTCGAACGCGCACTGTCCTATCTCCGTGATGAAAAAGGGAAACAGTTCGATCCGCGTGTTGTGGATGCGTTTTTTGAAAAATTTCCCGAGATTCTTCCTATGCTTGCAGGCGCGGAGTACCACGCATTGCCGGGGTATGTTTCCGAGAAGGAGCGGAATTGAAGCTGATTCTGCCGGCCGAACTTCAATCGGATGAGGAGGAGTAATCATGGGATACATGCCAATCCGCCGCTTCGCGATGCCGGACATTCACTTCGGGCCTGGATGCCGTGCCAATGCGGGACGCCAAGCGAAAGCGCTTGGCATGACGAAAGCCATCCTTGTGACAGATCCGGGGGTAAGGGCCCAAAGTTGGATGAAAGAGATTCTGGATAGCTTGAAGAAAGCGGGAGTCGCATTTATCGTGTACGATGCCGTCTCACCGAATCCCCGGGAGAGCGAGGTACGGGAAGCCGTGAAACGCTATCGCAGGGAGTCCTGCGATGGGATTCTGTCCGTGGGCGGCGGCAGCCCGATGGACTGCGCGAAAGGCCTAGGCATCATGATTTCCGAGAAACGGGATGTCCTGGAGTTTCGGGGGATTGATTTGGTTGAAAATCGCCTGCCCCCGATGGTGTTCATTCCAAGTACGGCCGGTACCGCCTCCGAGGTTTCCCAGTTCTCGATCATTCTTGATTCGGCCGAACATGTGAAAATTGCCATTGTCAGTGGGAAGATCATTCCGAATGTTGCGTTGGTGGACCCGGAAACCACATCGACCGTCAGCCCGGATCTGGTAGCGGCAACCGGCATGGATGTGCTGGTGCATGCCGTGGAAGCCTATGCGTCATCCAGCCATTCCGATCTGACGGATCTGCATGCCCTGCAGGCCGTGAGACTCGTTGCCGCCCATCTCGGGGAACGTTTCCGGAATCCGGAGGACCGCATTGCAAGGAATGGCATGATGATGGCCAGCATGCACGCCGGGCTTGCCTTTTCCAATGGGATGCTTGGCGCCGTCCATGCGATGGCTCACAGTCTGGGCGGTCTTCTTGATCTCCCGCACGGGGAGTGCAACGCCATCTTGCTTCCGCATGTCGTCGATTTCAATTATGATGCGGAGTCGGAGCGCTATGACACGATCGGTCATCTTCTCGGCGTTCCGACCGGAATCCGGAAGGAGGATGGCAAGGCGGCGCTCATGGATGAAATCCGGGGAATGCAGAGGGTCGTCGGAATGGACCATGGACTTGCCGCAGTCGGTGTAAAAACATCGGATATCCCGGATCTGGCTCGAAAATCCCGCGAAGATCCTTGTCTGTTGACAAATCCGAAGGCTTGCCTCGAATCTGATCTGCAGTTGCTTTTCAAATCCGCCATGTAGTGTTCTTTTCGGAATATTTCACGCTCAGGCATCATGTCTGTCCGCCCGCACCCGGAGCCGGACACGGCAGTCCGCCCGCACCCGGAACCGGACACGGCAGTCCGCAAGAAACCGAAGCCGGACACGGGCGGACTGCCCGCCTTCATCCCGCACGCCATTGCCGATACAATCCGGCAATGACCCGCTCTATGGGAGCTTTTCTCGTTTCCATGTCCACAACACCCCGCAGGGTGGAAATCTCCGCGAGCATGGCCGGGACCGGGATGCTGTTCGCGTCGAAGGCGTATTCGTGCACATTCTCCCCGGAAGAGAGCCAGGTGGCCGATCTCAGCATGGGTGCCTCGTCGCTTTCCGTTGTCAGAATGATATGACGCAGACTGCCGGTGAGGTCGCGCAGGGCATCGAACCCGCCATCGAACGCGATGCGCCCCTCGGACAGCAGGATGATGCGCTGGGCCATTTCCTCCAGATCATCCATGTCGTGACTTGTCACGACAATGGTTGTGCCATTCTCCTTGTTGATTCTCTTCAGGAATTCAATCATGTGGCGCTTTGCCAGCACATCGAGTCCGAGTGTCGGTTCATCGAGCAGAATCAGTTCCGGACTGTGCAGCAGCATCAGGCCGAGATCCGCACGCATGCGCTGTCCCAGACTCAATTCGCGTGCGAAGGTGTGCATCAGGTCGCCCATGTCCAGCAATTCAACAACCAGCTCGCGCATGCGGGTATATTCCTCTTTCGGGATGTTCCAGACGGTTGCTTTCCAATCGAAGCTGGAGGCAACGGGATGATCCCACCACATTTCGGTCCGCTGTCCAAAAAGCACGCCGATGCGGTGCATCAATGGGATTCGGTCCCGTACCGGATCAAGACCCAGAACCCGGACACCGCCTGATGACGGTTGAAGGATTCCACTGAGGATTTTCAGGGTGGTGCTTTTTCCGGCACCGTTTGCGCCGGCATAGGCGACGAATTCCCCAGGTGCGATTTCCAGAGACACGGCATCCAGTGCGGTCACCACCTTCTTCTCCGGGTGCAGCAGGTTCTTGAGCAAATCTCTGGCTTTGCCGGAACGCTGCCACTGTGAATATTGCTTGGTGACGTCTGTCATGGAGATGGCGGAATGAATCGTATCAGCGCCGGTGACCATGGTCGCTGTATCGTTGTGAACCGTATTTTGCATATTGCTTCAATCCTTTCCGAAATACGAAGGTGGCGATGGTCCCAAGTACCAGCGCGGACAGGACGAGGAAGAATGCAGGAAGACCTGCGGCTGGCAGGTTCATCAGCCTGGCGGTGGGCAGCCAGGCGACAAGTCCGGCTGGAAGCACCGTGCAGAAGACAACCTGCATCGGAAGTGGCAAGCCCCCTAATGGAAATCGTTTGGTGACGTCAAAGAATGCAATGGCGGCGGAGGACACTTCCTCCCCGGCCACAGGCGCGTAAAAAGCGGAAGAGCCGATGATGTAGGAAAAAGCGAGAATGACGGCCACGGAGGCAGCAAGATTGATGCCCATTCCCAAAACCCAGGTCGGGTTTCCCCACATATCCAGCCGGGCGGCTGCATACCCGGTTACCCCGAGTCCGCAGATAAGGAGACTGCTGCCGGAGAAAGGAATGAAACCGGCTGTGAGAAGCTGAACCGGCAGGGGAACAGGCTGTATCAGCATATGATCCAGCTGGCCCCGTCCGATGACACGGCTGATGTATCCTGTGTTGACCATGCCGAAGAAAAGCATGAAAAGGCCGTCGATACAGGCCGCATACCCAAGCATGAAAAGAACCTGGTCCTGGGACATGCCGCCGATACCGTCGAAACGGGCTGACAGCAGCAGGATGCCTGCCATGCCGGCCGCATTTCCGATGAGATCGGAAGTCATCACCAGCAGGCAGGTACGGGTATCCCGAAGCAGCCACAGCATGTCCATCCGTGCGGAAAGTCGCCATAGCCTGAAAAGCAGGGAAAACACGCCTGAATGTCTTCCCGATGGAGGGCTGAAGCGCTTCGCATTATTCTGCAGTTCGCTTTCCGGCGCGGCTGCGTACGCTTTATCCGCCATAAGCCACCATCCTTTCCTCGCTGTGGCGATACACCATGATGGCAACAGGCCACAAGACAAGATTCCAGAAACATTGCAGGAGAATCATCGGTCCCGGATCCCCCATGCCCGTATACAAGGCAAGCGGTGCATTGGCCAAGGAGCCGAAAGGCAGCAGGCGGAATATGTCCCCGAGTCCCCATGGCAGCAGCCGAAAGGGGATGAGGGCTCCGGAGAAAAGGGTGAAGAAAGCATTTCGGATGATCAGGGCCATCCAGCCGGCATTCCGGATGTATACGGCGAGAGCCGCGAAGATAAGGTCCATCGCGAAGCCCAGCGAGATGCCGAGAGACAGGCTGCAGAGAAAAAATAAGGCAGCCGGCCATCCGGCAGGACGCATGTCCACCCCAAGGAGCGGTGTGATCAGCAGAATGGGGATGGAATAGAAAAGAAGATGGGGAAGCCAGCGGCCGATCGTTTCGGCCATCAGCTGCAGGACAACCGAGAGCGGCCGTGTGTAACGGTTTGCGAGGGTGCCCTCCCAAAAGGACATGGATGCGGGCGAAACAATGTTGAGCTGTTCGGCCAGCATCGAGGTGAGGGCTATATAGCTGAGGACTTGCGAGACCGTCAGGCCGTCGGTATCCGCTCCCTGCCGCAGCAGGGATTTCCAGACAGCCAGCTGGACAATCAGCGCGACCAGTCGGAGGAGCCAGCTGCCGAGCACGTTCAGAATGCCGCCGTCAAATGCCTGTGTGGCGCACAATCTGCCGGTGGCGGCATAGGCACGAAGCCTGGAAGATAAACCGGACCTGGGATTCTTTGTGAAGCCGGGTTGCGGCGATTTCATGAGGTTCCCTCCAATGCGATTGATGCAAATAAAAACCCGGATACGGCGTTCACCGTTCCGGGTTGCATGCAGCACAAGGGGGATGCCTACATGGGACAACCTTCGGAAATGCACGATGAACGGCGGACTGTATCCGTCAAAAGGGCAGACTCCCCCCTTGTAAGGGCGGAAATGCCTGCCTTCTGGAAGAATCCGACGCGCAGCAGCTTGGCGGGGGCCGCATAATGGTCAAGCCGTGTGGTTCTGTTCATCATTGCACCTCCTTTCTTTCCAAATCAATTTCATCATAACCGATGGGATGTGGCAAGTCAATTACGCCTTCATTGTCAATTACGCCTTCACGGTCGAATAGCCAAGAACGAGGTCCGCCTCCAGGAAGATATTCTCTGCCGGGCCTGGCTCGTGTCGGATATGGAAACTGCAACCTCAGTATGCCAATCATGGCAGGGAATGATATAATCCCGTTGGGGAGCGGTTCCGATGAATGCGGGCCGAACACACGTCATGCGTAAATCATTCACCATTACGGATACCCGATTCAGCAAAAAGGCCGATCCGCTGGGAGACTGGCTGGCCGATTTTGTTTTTGATCCTCGTGGTTTCGGTTACCAGAAGGATGACCCGGGTGCGGTATGCGATACCCGTGTCATCGGTGACTTCGAGATGATTCTGGTGCTTGGCGGAGAAAGTCGGATCACGGTCGGTTCTGAACTGCTGGTTTGCCATACAGGTGACCTGGTTCTGATTCCGCCATTCACGCCGCATGCCATCGATACCCCTTCCGGGAACATCCACGAGAATTATTGGATGCATTTCGATGTGGGTCCGGCTCATCTTCAGCCGCAATTTCTATCCGCCATCCGACCTCTTGCCGGGAAGTGTACCTTCTTTGGCCCGTACGAGGAAATGAAAACGATATTCGCACAATTGGATGAGGAAATCCGGAAGGGAAAGCCTGGTGTCCGAATCGTGTTCCAGACGGCGCTGATGCTGGCAGTCATGCTGATATTCCGGGAGCTGGGCGAAATTTCGGCAGACAGTGCAAGGATACCTGGAGTCGGCTCCGCGGCCGTTTCTGCCAGGCGGGAATGGGTTCGGTTGTGCACGGAACATATTCTGGGCGATCTTCAGGCCATTCACTCGATGGAAAAGTTGGCATCGCTTCTTCATATCAGTGAATCCTCGCTGCAGAAGGCGTTTTCTGCAGAAATGGGCATGCCTCCGCATCAGTTCGTGCAGATGGCCAGAGTCCGTCAGGCAGAGAAGTTGATGATGACGACCGCGATGACCCTGGAAGAAATTGCAGCCGAGGTCGGGCTTTCCTCCGCGCATTATCTGAATATGGCATTCAAACGGTTCTATCATATGGCGCCGAGGGAATGGAAGAAGAAAATGCTCTTTACCGGATTTTGCAAGTAGTTCACCGGTTTTCCCATGTACCTTTCTATATGATCCGGATAGGATGGGGGAAGCGGATTCAGCCACCTGACCTATGCGTCGGCGGGGAAGAGACAGGTCCGCCGGAGGTTGGCATGGGCATCGCATTTTCAGTGAACCAATGGGATCGTGTCAGGGATGCATATGGCGCTTGGTGGGCGGATCGTCTGGACAGGCCGATTCTGCCGGCTGCCATCGAAAACCGGGATCCGGGTCGAATCTGTCCTGCCGCACCCGTTCTCAGCCAGGCAACCTGTGCCGACTTGTCGATTCCGGCGGAAGCACTGATCGATCGGTTGGATTATGAACTTTCAAAGCTTTCTTTTGTTGGAGATGCGTACCCATTGATAAGTTTCGACAGTTTCGGGCCGGGATTGGCTGCGGCGTTTCTTGGTGCGCGTCTGGACAATTCCACCGGCCGTGTCTGGTTCCATCCCGACAAACTGGTACCGGTTTCCGAACTTCACCCTGCCTACAATCCGGACAATATATGGCTTCAGCGCATTCGTGACATTTACCGGCCATGTTCGACGAGTTCGTGAAGTCGGAGCTGGCCGCTACCGCGAAGCAGCTTGGGCGTGCAGTCTACCATCTGGACGGTATCGGCCAGCTGCCGCATCTGGACGCGATTCTGCAGATTCCGGAAATTCGGGCCATCCAGTGGGTGCCGGGCGACGGGAAGCCTCCTCAGGATGAATGGCCGGAAGTCTGGCGGAAAATACACGAGGCGGGAAAAGGTTCTGTTGTGTATTGCGGAATGGAAGGCATGGAACGAATTGCCCGGGCGACCGGGACGACGAAGGGAATTTGCCATATGCCGACGCGTGTTGCAGCGGCGGATGGGGATGCCGTCATGAGGAAATTGTCGAAGTATTTTTGACATATGCTTCCGGGGAACCGTCGATTGCGTATTCCCATGCATCCGTATGAGGTGGTAAGATGAGCCCATCGGACTTCGGGCCCACCACATCGCCCGAAGGTTCATGGAGGGCGGCATGGTACGGTTCGGCATTGTTGGCACAGGGAAAATCACCGAGGAATTCGTCATGAGCGCAAGGGCCTCGGGAGAGGCGGAGCCGGTTGCAGTCTGCTCGCGGGCAGAGGCAACCGGCTTCGAATATGCACGGAAACATGGAATTCCCCATGTCTTCACGAATCCGGACGACATGCTGGCAAGTGGAAAGGTGGATGCCGTTTACATCGCAAGCCCCAATGCGCTGCATGCCCGGCAAGCGATTCAGTGTCTGGAGCAAGGCATTCCGGTTCTGCTTGAAAAAGCGGTTGCCTCCAATGCGAAGGAATTTGAAAGTGTGATCGCGGCGGCCCGCAATAGCGGAACCCTGTTGATGGAAGCCATGAAAACCACACTCGTTCCGGCTTTCACCGCACTGCGGGAACAGCTTCCGAAGCTCGGTGTCATCCGGCACTATTTTGCGAGTTACTGTCAGTACTCTTCGCGGTATGATGCCCATCTGGCGGGTGAATACCGGAATGCGTTCGACCCGGCCCTTTCCAACGGGTCATTGATGGACATCGGCATCTATTGCGTCTATCCCGCCATCCTGCTGTTTGGTGTTCCGAAAACCATTCAGGCCTCAGCCAGCCTGCTTTCGACAGGGGTGGACGGGAGCGGAAGCCTCATCCTCGGGTATGCGGACATGGATGCGGTGCTGATGCATTCGAAAAACACGGACTCCTGGCTTCCGATGGAAATTCAGGGTGAAAAGGCGACGATTCGCATGGACCGTGTGAACCTGCCGGAGAAGGTGGAGATTCTATATCGGGACGGGCATGTGGAAACCGTACCGGTCTCGAGGCCGGATCCGTTCATGACCTATGAAATTCGTGAATTCACCGGGTTGATGCGTCGCGGCGAAAAGGAGTCGCGCATCAATTCATGGACGACGTCGCTCGAAACGCTGCGTGTCATGGATGAGGCACGGCGTCAGACCGGGGTGGTTTATCCGGCTGACCCATGGCGCCATATCCCATAATGGGGTTGGATGACGCTGTCGCAGGGCGATTTCTGAAAATTTCCAGGATGCTGCAGATTTTGTCGGAAAGACATACGAGCCATGCTTCCACGCTGCGCGGCGGTACTATTGTCAGCGGGAACATGTGGCGCAGGATAATGTCGCGCTCTATTCTGTTGAGGCTGAATTCTGCAGACGCCTTTGCATAGGCGGCTTTCGGATGTGTGTATCCATGCAGGCCGCGCATGTCGGGCTGTTTTACATGCCAGTCATATAGAAAAAAATCATGAAGGAGGGCACCGCGGACCAGGCTGACGGTGTCGTGAGGGAGGTGGAGCTTTGCCGCGATTGCAAGGCTGCATCGTGCAACGGAAATGCAATGCATCCGGCAGGAGGTTGTTCCATGCTGGATGAAGTTTTCAGTTCTCAGAAAATTCTCCGATTGCAGGATATGGGCGGCATGGGTCTGAATCAGACAATCCGGGTCGTCTTTCAAGTTCTGATTCAACAGGTTTTCCTGTTTCAAACTGATTTCCGACATGTGGCAGGTGTCCTTTCAGGGAGGTTGAAGCACTAGTTTGACTAAGATAAGATGTGAGTCATATAATACACGTGAAATGAAGACAAATCAAGGCCGGCATAGAATGGGAAGACATGGAATCCGCACGTCAGGCTGGATGGAGGACTTCGTGCAAAAAATTGGCACAAACCCGGACATAAGCCGTCAAGTTGACGACGGGGGGCGGGAACCTGCATGCTGATGGTGAATTTGGTCTTGTGGCTGGTCCTGTACAGCGCTGTCGGCTGGATATATGAAACCATTTATCATTCCATTCTGGAAAAACGCCTGGTGAATCGTGGATTCCTCAATGGCCCGATTATCCCGATATATGGGATTGGCGCCGTCACAGTCCATTATGCCTTGAACGGAATCAGAGGCAACCTGCTGTTTCTGTTCCTTGCGGGAGCCGTTCTGGCCTGTACGTTGGAATATTTTACGGCTGTGCTGCTTGAGACCCTGTTTGACATGAAATGGTGGGACTACTCCACCTACAAGTTCAATCTGCAGGGGCGCATCTGTCTGCTTGGTGCGGTCGTGTTCGGCCTGTTTTCCCTTGTGATGGTCGAATGGGTCCATCCGATTGTGAAGGTGTGGACCGAAACCATCCCGGCCGGATGGAGGATTGCGTTTGCTTTGTTCTTTGTGGCAGCCGTTGGAACGGATACCGTCGTCACCGTGATTCATATTCTTCGCATGAACGGCCGGCTGCGCGAAATTCAAGAGGCCTTTGATCGATTTTCCGACTATGCGGCCGGCCGTGCGAGTGGTCTGCGCGATTCCATCGTGAATGGGGTACGCGAGACGACCAGCGATATCCGGGAGACCACAGGGGTCATGCGGGATTCGTTCATGAACAACATACGCGAAAAGACCAGCGGTCTCCGTGAAACCACAGGAGAAATGCGGGATGCCCTGATGAACAATGTCCGTGTGAAGGCCGGAGGTTTCCGCGAAGCCACTGGTGGTATGCGTGATTCCTTCGTGAACGGCATGCGGGAAAAAACCTCAAGTCTTCTGGTCAGTGCGGACAGCCTGTTGGAATCGCTCCTGGAACGGTTTGAGAGAAGCGAGTTTTTCAGCGACCGTATCCGCTCCCTTCTTGCCATCAGCCGGAAGCAGAGCCTGCGTCTGTCGCGCGCGTTCCCGCATCTGCGTCATCGCAGATATGGCAGTGCCTGGGCGGAAATGAAGAGCCATCTGCAGGAGCCGAAGGATGAGGAAAAGCTTGAGTCATGAATCCTGGAATCATCAGGATTTCTTTTCATGCCTAATTTGGAATCATATGTTGACACGTGTTCACGAATGCGGTACAAAGGATTCAGGATATATGACGCGCTGGCTGGAGGAAGGAAACATCCTTTTCAGGAAGGTCGGCGATAGAAGGAGAACAGCATGGGAAAGGGCATTCTTGGTTCCAGCATCGTGACACAGATCGGGTTCATTGTCAGGGATTGCGATGCGTCCAAAAAGAAATTCGCTGAATTCCTCGGCCTGGAAGAGCCCCCATCCTTCTGGACGGATGGCATTGAAAAAAGCCAATCCGTGTACCGCGGTCAGCCTTGCCCTGCCAAGGCCAAGCTTGCCTTCCTGAAAGTGGGAGAAACACTGGATATCGAGTTGATCGAACCGGATGGACAACCATCTGTCTGGCAGGAATTTCTGGACGAAAAGGGCGAAGGCATCCAGCATATCGCCTTCCAGATCAAGGATACGAAAGGCAAGCTTCACGCACTCGGTGAAGCAGGCATGCCCACATTGCAGACAGGCGAATATACGGGCGGCCGGTATTCCTATGTTGATGCCATGAAGGAGCTCAATGTGGTCATCGAGCTGCTGGAGAATGACTGATTTTTCGGGAACATGATTTTGCAGGATGCTACCCTATAAATACACCGAACGAGCAACATAAACGCAAAGATTTGGGTGTATTTATAGGGAATTGCTGGTGATTCGCCGCGAAGCATGTATGGTCTAC
>JFJP01001260.1_pt1 | contig 13653 bp, 15 predicted proteins | sample 431651 | NCBI WGS metagenome assembly JFJP01 (sample SAMN02602958, study PRJNA72255) | Microbial mat metagenome, whole genome shotgun sequencing project. | biome: fresh water; feature: sink hole; material: water; isolation source: purple microbial (photo- and chemosynthetic) mats found in...
ATCGCCATAAACACTAGTTTGCGAATGCAAACACCAATGAAAATAGCGATACATATGCACCAAAAAAACAAATAATATTTACATATGAAAAAATATCTATATCTATTCACAATTTTATTTGCTCTATTTTCTGTTAATGCTCAACAGGTTCAATGGGCATCTAAGTTGATAAAATTTTCTTCCGATTTAGGTGGAAAACAATTTGGAATTAAAAGGATTTTAGGAAAACCAGATGTATTTCCGCAAGGTGGTTACAGTGGCAATGCTTGGACACCCAAAAATGCTTTAGACGGAAGAGAAACAGTAATTGTTGGTTTCGAAAAAGCACAAACAGTAAAGCAAGTTGCCATATTCGAAAATCTTAATGCAGGTTGTGTAGTTGCTATAGCAGTTTCTACAGATGGCGAAAAATTTCAATACGTTTGGTCTAGAAAACCCAATTATAAAACCCCATTATACAGAACTACATTAAATACAGACAGAGCTTATTATTTTGGTAGAAAGAGAAGGAAAATTCAAGACATTCCAAGTGTCTTTAATCCAGGAATTGAATATGCCTTGTTAGAAAATTCATTTTCAGGAGTTATTGCAGTTAAAGTAGAATTTAATTTTGCACTATTACCAGGTCAGAAGCAAATTGACGCCATAGGAATTTCAGATTCTGAAACTCTAATAGAAGTTAATATAAATTCAAAACCAGATTTTGAAAATTTGCCTAATGTTCAGAAAGTTGATTTAGCAGAGGTTATTCCTTCAACGGTTTGTATTTCTGAAGACGGAAATAAATTATATACTTCAATAAACATATCTGATAAAGAAGAAATTATATCCTATACAAAACAAGCAAATTCATGGACGAATCAACAAGTAGAATCCCAATTAAATACCGGCGATTATTATAATTTTGTTGATGTTGTTAATTCAAACTTTGTTTTAAAAGGAGGCTCTGCTTATAGCCCAGGTTCTAATAACACTGGATTTGAAATTTTTAATTTGCCAGAGGGGAAACCTCAATCTCAAGGACAAATAAAAGTCGCTGCTTACAACAATTATGGAGATTTTGCAGATGCAACAATAACCAATGATAGTAAAGTATTGATAATAGCTGTTGAAACCGATTTTACTCAAGGCGGTGTGGATCTTTATTTTGCTAATAAAAAAGAAGACGGAACTTATGGAATGTTGCAAAATTTGGGTAAAGTTATCAATAGTGCAAACGATGATTTTACGCCTCAATTATTATCAGATGGAAAAACGCTTTTATTTGCTTCTAACGGATTTAGTACGCTTGGTAATCACGACATTTTTGTATCCTATAGACAAGATGATACTTGGAAAAACTGGAGTGAACCAATAAATTTAGGAAGCAAAATCAACTCAGCTGAGTTTGATGGGCAACCTTTTTATGATGAAAAAAATGAAATATTATATTACATAGCAGCAGTAGAAGGGAAAAATCAAATTAATCAAGTTAAAATTTCTAAAGATGTTCTATTAAAGAAGAATTGATTTTATATCTTCGTTGTAAAATATATAATTCATGGCACGTCAAACCTCTACCGAGACCGATATTAAAAATGTAATGACTCCTTTGGTTCAAGCATTAATTCGTTCTGGAAAAATTATTTATCTAATTCTCTTTGCAATTATAGGATTTTTAATCTATCAATTGGTTACTGTAAAAAAAGACTCATCCTCAGTAGAATACGATACCAATCTTATTCAGGAGCAAATAAAAAACGTTGGTAAGTTAGTGGTAACCGAAGGACACTTTTCTCAAGTGATGACCTACAAAGACCAAAATAAGTATCTTGGAGATTTAATTTCTTTTGACAAAAAAGCCTTAGTAGTTATTAATGCAGATGTAACAGTAAGTTTTGATTTAAGTAAAGTTCAATATGACATTGATGCGCCTAATAAGACATTAACAATTACTAGTATTCCAAAAGAGGAAATAAAAATCAGTCCAGATATTAAATATTACAATGTAGATCAAAGTACATTCAATGAATTTACAGGAGACGATTACAACAAAATTAATAAAATTGCTAAAGAAAATTTGGCAAAAAAAATAGAAAAATCTACAATAAAATCGAATGCAAAAAACCGCTTGATTAGTGAATTGTCAAAAATATTAATTATGACTAATTCAATGGGATGGAAATTACAGTATAATGGGGAAGTGGTTAACTCTGATAAAGAATTTACTCAAAAAATAAAGGGATAAATACGCATTTGTTCGTATTGTTTTTTCAAAGCCATTAAGTCAAATTTGTAGTTGATTTAATGGCTTTTTTATGATCTACTTTCTCATCTCACTTATTCTTGTTTTAATAGTGTTTATTGGTTTTTTGTTTCTTAAAAATTCAAAAACCAAGCAGCAACATCTCATAAATATTCAAAAATTAGAGGAAATTATAATATCATTAAATCAAAAACAACTAAACCTTAATCAAAAAGTGGCTATTACAACAGATTACAACTCAAATTATTGGCAAAAAATAAAGAATATTTCTCAAGAAATCGTAGAACTTCAAAATGTGTTAGTGAGTATTATTGATGAAAAAAATTAATAGTAATATAGTTATCACACATATTAATTTTTTTTGTTAATTTTAATCAATGCAAAATAAAATTTATGAAATCGCCATTATCAACAAGTTTGCGAATGCAATTGAAAATGCTTCGCCAGTTCGAGCAAAGCTCTCGGGTCATCGAACTCCGATAAAAAACAAAATCAATTGTGAGATAAACCCTATGATTAAAAAGGCGATACCATATGTTACCGCTGAAAAATAAAATTTAAACATATGAATAAAATAAGTTACTTAATTATTTTTCTTGCCACAACAACTTGTTTCTCTCAAAATGATAAAGAGAAGGATAGTTTGCTAAATCTTACTAGAACTTCTAAGTATGATACAGTAAGAGTTGATTGTTACAACAAACTTTTTTTTAGCGAAGTGTTTTCAGATGTAAAAGTTTCAAAAAAGTATTTTGAAGCAATGTTTTCAATTGCAAAGCAAAAGAAATCCAATTATGCCTATGCAAAAGCATATAACGCAAAAGGGGTTTACTATGACATGATAGGAAAATTGGATAGCGCATACCTCTCTTACTATAAAGCTATAAATTATTCTAAAAAAGCTAAATTGTTATCAACAGAAGGTTCGGCATACAATAATTTAGGTCTGTTAGATTGGAACAAAGGAGATTTTTATAAAGCTATTCAAAATTATAATAAGTCTTTAGAATTGTTTGAAAAGATAGAAAATATTAATTATCAAGGAAATACGTTAAGTAATATTGGATTAATTTATGATGAGATAGATGAACCTAAGAAAGCGGAATTTTATTTGAAAAAAGCATTAAATATTCGAAAAAAAACTAATGATGATTACGGACTTTCTGTTTCTTATGTAAATCTTGGAAAACTTTTTGAAAAACAAGAAAAATTTGATAGTGCTATTCAAAATTATGAAAAAGCTATTATTATTAAGAAAAAGATTAATGATGATTTAGGAATTGCAATTGCTAAATACAATATGTCTACATCGTTGATGAAGTTAAATAAATTAGATCAAGCACTTACCGTTTTGAATGAAGCAGAAAAAATTTGTAAAGAAAATGAAGCAGAATCCAATATAGCCGAAAATGTTTATTCGGGTTTGTGTCAAGTTTATTTGTTGAAAAATGATTTAAAAAAAGCTAAGGAATTTAGTAGTAAGTTGTATTCAATAACTCGAAAAAATAAAGATTTAGAACGACTTTCTGTTTATTACAATATAGAATCAGAGATAGCATTAAAAGAAAAAGATTTTCAAAAAGCCTACAATTATTTTAATTTAAGAGATTCACTAGACCAAATTACAAGCGGATTAGAAATAAAAAAAGCCATAAATCTTTATGAAGCCAAATATCAATCAGAAAAGAAAGAAAAACAGTTATTATTGGCTAAAAATGAGTTGATTCAAAAAGAACTTCTGATAAAAAAGAAGAATACTCAATTCCAAATTTTGTTTTTAATTTCTTTGGCATTGATAATAATTGGTTATTTAATTTATCGCCAGCAGAAACTTAAAAATAAGCAACAAGAACAAGAATTTCAACTCAAATCGGCTATAAAAGAAATTGAAGCACAAAATAATTTGCACGAGCAAAGACTTTCAATTTCAAGAGATTTACACGATAATATTGGAGCACAATTAACTTTTGTCATTTCATCTGTTGATAATTTAAAGTTCGGAAACCAGGTTAAAGACGATAAGATTTTAAATCAATTAACAAAAATTAGCGATTTTACCAAAACAACCATCATAGAGCTTAGGGATACCATTTGGGCAATGAACAAAGATGAATTTTCTTTTGAAGATTTGCGTTCACGAATTTTTAATTTCATAGAAAAAGCAAAAATCGCTAAAGAAGATATTGATTTTGAATTTAAAATTGATGAAAAACTTACCGAAATAAAACTTTCATCAATTATAGGAATTAATATTTATAGAACCATTCAAGAAGCTATAAATAATGCTATAAAATATTCAAACACTGATGAAGTTTTAGTTAACGTTTTAAGTATTCCAAATAAAATCCAAATAGAAATTCAAGATAATGGAAAAGGATTTGATATTGAAAACACAGATTTTGGAAATGGATTACACAATATGAAAAAGCGAATAGAAGAAATTGACGGAACTTTTGAAATCAATTCTTTAATCGATAAAGGAACAAAAATAAGATTTGAAATTCCTAAAATTTAAAATTATGATAAAAATAGCCATAGTTGATGACAATACTTTTTTACAAAAAGCCATTCAAGATAAGCTTACCTTTTTTGATGATATTGATATAAAGTTCAAAGCCAATCACGGTCAAGATTTATTAGAGAAATTAGAAAAAAACCACAATATAGATTTAATTCTAATGGATATCGAAATGCCAAAAATGAATGGAATTGAAGCCACAGAAGCAGTAAAAAATAAATTCCCTCAAATCAAAATCATCATGCTGACCGTTTTTGATAATGACGAAAATATTTTTAAATCTATAAAAGCTGGAGCTGATGGCTATTTTCTTAAAGAAGTAAATCCACAAGATTTATACAACGCCATTATTGAAACTCTAAATGGTGGTGCTGCAATGACACCATCTATTGCATTAAAAACTTTAAAATTATTAAGAGAACCATTGGTTTTTGATAATTGTGAACCATCTGAAGAAATCAATCTTACCAATAGAGAAGTTGAAGTTTTAGAACAATTAAGCAAAGGTTTAAAATATAATGCAATTGCAGAAAATTTATTTTTATCAGCAGGAACAATCAGAAAACATGTTGAAAATATTTACACCAAACTCCAAGTTCACAATAAATTGGAAGCCATTCAAAAAGCTAAAACTAATAATTTAATATAGAACTATTTTTTTTAATTTTATACAGTAAATTTTTAAAATTTTCAAACGATGAAAAAAATCTTCACCCTTTTCGTTATTCTAATCTGTAGTTTTGGTTTCTCACAAAACACATCGACCACTGTAGTTACTAAAGAACTTTTTCCAGAGTTATTCCAAATGAATTTACCCATTGATATTCCTAAAATTCAATTTGTTCCCGAAAAAGAACTTTATATGAAGGAAAAAAAATTAATATTAGAAAATGGAGTTGGTTACCATATTACTTTTAAAGACAAAAGCGTTTTTGTTGGAAGTATTCAAAGCAATTATGGCGGACATGAAAAAACGGTTTCCGTTAGTTTTGGCAAGATGGATTTCTCTAACGGCGATAGCTATAAAGGACACTTTTATGAAGGAAATCCTATTCAAGGTCAATATGTTTATGCAAATGGCGATACTCTCGAAATATCTTCCGCTAACCGCAATGGCTGCTGTAATTTTACTGGAAAATCAATCAATAAATTCTATAAATTCAAAGATGGAACAACCCTAAAAATGCATGATTACGAAGGCAAGACAAAGTTCTACTATGAAAAACCAGATGGAACAAAAATTGTTTCTCTTCTAAATCCAGACAAAAGTTTGGATGGTTATACAGAGTATTACACCAAAGAAGGCTTTTTTTACAAAGGCGAATTGTCAAATAACAGACCTATTAAAAAATGGGATATTCAAAACGAAAAAGGTGCTTTTTTTGCCATATTTAATTTAGATGGGATAACGGGTTATGTTCCTTATAAAGACGAATCAAATACTACCAAATGGGGTAAATTTTATTTAGAGAAATTAGTTCAACCCATATCCTATTTGGCACCCTATACTTTTTGTGTTAAAGGCGATTGTCAAAACGGAGAATCTACAATTTTTGTAGCTAAAAATCCTGAGACTGGTTTTGGTTTTGAAATGATTGGAAATTTTGAAAAAGGTTTGCCAATTGGCGATTTTGTTGCGAATGATGAAGATGTAAATAGAAATAAGTACACCATTATTGGTTCAATAAAAAACTATAGATTTCACGGCAAATGCTCAAAAGCTTATCTTGACAAAAAAATAGCTTTTGTGGGAGAATATCAAAACGGATTACCATATAAAGGAAATCTTACTGTTGATGAAAAATTAATTGAAGTAAAGAGTTTTAAAGAGGGTAAATATATTGGCAAACAAACTTTTCCACGTTCTGAACAACGAATGTACAGCCGATATTATGAAGGCGAATTTAATTCAAACGGACAAATTGAAGGAAAAGGAACAGTCTATATCACCGATAACAATCATTGGGGTTATGAAGGTTGTAAAATCACGGCTACAGATTGGAAAGATGGGTATTCATCACATTGTTGTTTTGTGAGAAAAAATGGAGAGGAAGATTGTCAACGTGTTTATTTTGTAAATCGATCTGATTTTCCAGATTTTAGTTTTGAACATTCTGTTTCCCTAAGGAATTTAGCAGTATATCAGCAACAAAAAGAGCAAGAACGAATAGCTCAGGAAGCAGCTAATTATAAATACCAAAGCGAACATCAATGCAATCAATGCAATGGTTTAGGCGTTATAAAAATGCAATGCCCAATGTGTAAAGGAGCTGGCTACAGAAAAGATATGGTTACCTATGATAAACACACTGGAAATACTGGTGGTTTAGCAAAATGCAGTCATTGTGGAGGAACAGGGCAATATACTGTAATGGGTTGTTCAAAATGTGACGGAAAAGGATTTGTGAAAAAATAAAAAAAAAGGCTATGAAATTGTTTTCTCAGCCTTTTTTTAACAAAAATCAATAACTATAAAAACATATAATACCAAATGATTTTATAAAATAACCTTTTGGTATAAACTATAACTTACTTTCTAAACTTTTATATCCACCACCATTCATCACTTCAATTCCACTATTTTTTAAAATAGATTCAGCTTGAGCACTTCGTATACCACTTCTACAACAAACAATCACGGGTTTATTGAGTTTTTTAATTTCATTTACTTTTGAAAAAACAGTATTCAATGGAATGTTTTTTGAATTTTTGATATGATCTTCTTTAAATTCACCATCTGTTCTTACATCAATAATTACAGCTCCTTTGTCCATAAATTCTTTAACACTTTCCGATTTCCTTCCAAAACCTAACATACTTAATATTCCCATACTTATTTTTTTTAATTTTTATATTCTATTTTTTAAATCTGTTTTCTAAATGATTGAAATTCTTAAGCAAAATTATAACTATCCAATCTATATTTAAGTAACAAAAGTTACCCAAGCCAAAAAAATCTTTATATTTGATTCGTATGAAGATTACCGATAGAAAAAAAGAAATTATAAACATAGCTGCAAAGCTTTTTAAAGAAAAAGGATACAGCGCTGTAACCATGAGAGATATTGCACAAGCTTTAGATATAAAAGCCGCTAGTTTGTATAACCATATTAAATCTAAGCAGGAAATTCTAGTTTTAATTATCATTGAAATAGCAGAAGAATTTACCGATGTAATGAATGAAGTAGTGAGTTCCGAGGATTCAGCTATAAAAAAAATTAAACGAATAATAGAACTGCATATAGATATTACGCTACGAGATTCCAATGCTCTCGCTTGTTTGAATAACGATTGGATGCATTTAACTGATTCTGATTTGGAGTATTTTATAAAAATGCGAAATGATTATGAAGATAATTTTAGAGTTATAATGAAAAAAGGAATTGAAGAAGGCGAAATTAAAAATTATAACCTCGATGTAATCATTTTTTCTATACTTTCCACTTTAAGAACCTTATATATTTGGTATAATAAAACAAATAAATTAAGTTCAAAATCATTGACAGACAATATGGTTAAGGTACTTTTAAATGGAATCGTTTAAAATAGAATTTTGCGTTTCTTAACCTTAGCGAGAACCTAATTTAAGTCTTAATACACCTTAACATCTTAATTGAATAAAAAAATACAACGTTTTCGTAACTTTTAAAAAAAATCACTAAATTTGCATAGTAAACTAACAAGTGTTAGTTAAAAACAGATTGCCTATATGTCAAAATTTCACAGCATAAAAATTGCCGATATTTACAAGGAAACAAAAGACTGTTCGGTAATTTCTTTTGATATTCCCGACGATTTAAAGTCAGAATTTCAATTCAAACAAGGACAACATCTTACTCTAAAATCAATTATCAACGGTCAAGATATACGCCGTTCCTATTCATTATGTTCTTCTCCAGTAGAAAATACATGGAAAATAGCAGTTAAAAAAATTAACGGCGGTTTGTTTTCAACCTTTGTAAATGATACCCTAAAAAAAGATGATCTAATCGAAGTAATGGCGCCAAATGGTGATTTTAATATAGCAATAAACGCAAATAAACCTAAAAATTACATCGTTTTTGCAGCAGGAAGCGGCATTACACCCATTCTTTCCATAATAAAAACACATTTAATTTCTGAACCAAACAGCACATTTAAATTGTTTTATCTCAATCGAACCGTAAAATCAATTATCTTTAAAGAAGAAATTGAACAGTTAAAAAACACCTATTTCCACCGATTCGAAATCTTCCATTTTTTAACTAAAGAACACCGAAGCATCGAACTATTAAACGGACGATTTACAAAAGAAAAATTACAAATTCTAACCAAAAATATCATCAACATTCCATCAACCGACGAATGTTTTATTTGCGGTCCAGAACAAATGATATTCCTAATCCGCGACGAACTAATTGCTGCTGGCTTAGACAAAAACAAAATCCATTATGAGCTGTTTACCTCAGGAATTACTGAAGAAGACAAAGCTAGAATGGCAAAAATTGTAGAGAAAAAAGTAGAAGGAACCACCATAACAATCATCGATGGCGAAAAAGAATTCCATTTCACTATGGACAACGATTTTGACAACATTCTCGATGGAGCATTAGCCGCTGGTGCCGATTTGCCATTTGCCTGCAAAGGCGGTGTTTGCAGCACCTGCAAGTGCAAAGTCGTGTCGGGAACAGTCGAAATGAAAATCAATTATGCACTCGACGAAAACGAAGTGGCAAAAGGATTAGTACTCAGCTGTCAAGCCGTGCCAACCTCAAAAAAAGTTGTAGTCGATTTTGGAGTATAAATTTTGTTTAAAGTAAGATTGCTGAAAACCTGAAACTTTAAACCAGAAACAAATATAAAATGTCAGAAAAAGAAGTAAAAAATTTTGAAGAAATTTTCGATGCAAGAATAGCTCGTGACGAAAAAATTGAACCAAAAGATTGGATGCCCGAAAAATATCGTCAAACCCACATTCGTCAAATTTCCCAACACGCACATTCCGAAATTGTAGGTATGTTGCCCGAAGGAAATTGGATAACACGTGCCCCATCACTAAAACGAAAAGTGGCACTATTAGCCAAAATTCAAGACGAAGCCGGTCATGGTTTATATCTCTACTCGGCCTGCGAAACTTTAGGTGTTTCGCGTGAAGAACTATATGAGCAACTCCATTCCGGAAAAGCCAAATATTCCAGTATTTTTAATTACCCAACACTTACTTGGGCAGATATGGGAGCAATAGGTTGGCTAGTTGACGGTGCAGCCATCATCAACCAAGTGCCTTTAACAACCACTTCTTATGGGCCTTATGCTCGTGCCATGGTACGTGTTTGCAAAGAAGAAAGTTTCCATCAACGACAAGGTTTTCAAATCATGATGACACTTTCCGAAGGAACTCCAGAACAAAAAGAAATGGCTCAAGACGCCCTCAACCGCTGGTGGTTTCCTGCATTAATGATGCTGGGCCCAACAGACGATGCTTCTGTTCACACAGAACAATCAATGAAATGGAAATTAAAACGCAAAACAAACGACGAATTGCGTCAACAATTTGTAGATCAAACCGTTCCACAAGCCCACATGATCGGACTTACAATTCCAGATTCAACACTAAAATTCAACGAAGAAACTAAACATTACGAGTTTGGCGAATTAGATTGGGACGAATTTTGGCAAGTAGTAAAAGGACACGGACCCTGCAACAAAGAACGAATCTCAGCTCGAAAAAACGCTTGGGATAACGGAAAATGGGTTCGAGATGCAGCCATGGCTTACGCCGAAAAACAAGAAAACAAGAAATTAAATTTAGCAGTATAATAAGGTGGTAGGTTGTAGGTGTTGGGTGTTAGGCCTACAACCCACAACCTACAACCTACAACCTTTTAAGTTATGAAAAACTGGCCACTTTGGGAAGTATTTATAAGAAGTAAAAACGGATTAGAACACCGCCACTGCGGAAGTCTTCACGCAAGTGATGCTACAATGGCATTAGAAAACGCTCGCGATGTTTACACACGAAGAATGGAAGGCGTGAGTATATGGGTGGTTCCATCTGCACAAATCACAGCTTCAAATCCAAACGATAGCGCCCAACTTTTTGATCCAGCAAAAGACAAAGCCTACCGTCATCCCACTTTTTATGAACTACCAGACGAATTAAAACACATGTAAAAAAGGTGTTAGGTGGTAGGCAATAGGTTTTAGGAAAATTTAAAAACACCTACCACCTACAGCCTAAAACCTACTACCTAAAGCCTACAACCTAAACCCTACCACCTTAAAAATGAACAATAATTTAATTCAATACATCCTCGGAATAGCCGATAATTCTCTGATTTTAGGGCAACGATTGGGCGAACTTTGCGGTCATGGACCCAGTTTAGAAACCGATATTGCCATGACAAATATTTCTCTAGATTTATTTGGTCAAGTGCGTAGTTATTATCAATATGCAGCTAAATTAATTGGAGGCGATGCTACCGAAGATACCATCGCATTTCTAAGAAAAGAAAGAGAATATAAAAACGTGTTACTAGTAGAACAACCAAATCAAGATTTTGCTTATTCTATTACAAGACAGTTTCTATTTGATGTATATCATCTATTAGTGTTAGATGAATTGCAAAATAGCAAAGACGAAACCTTATCGGCCATAGCTAAAAAAAGCATCAAAGAAGTTTCGTATCACACCCGTTTTTCTTCCGATTGGATTAGAAGATTGGGTGACGGAACCGAAGAAAGTCATAACAAAATTCAAACCGCAATCAACGATTTATGGATTTTTACCGACGAACTTTTTCATCAAACCGATGCCGATAAAGCAATGGTTATAGAAGGAATTGGAGTAGATGTAACACTTTTAAAAGGAACTTACTTTAAAAAAGTAAACGAAATTTTAGAAGAATCAACGTTAGAAATTCCAACAATTGAATACTTCCAAAAAGGAGGAAAACAAGGCATTCACAGCGAACACATGGGTTATATTTTAACCGAATTACAATACATGCAACGCACCTATCCAAATATGAATTGGTAAAGATTAACGATTGCTGATTATTGAATTTTGAAGTTTTTAAATAAATCTAATTTCAAAAATCGTTACCCGAGAGCTATGCTCGAACTGGCGAAGCAATCTTCTATAAATATGACAGTAACAACAGAACATATCGACCACAAATTATTCGAAATACTTGAAACGGTTTCTGATCCCGAAATTCCGGTTTTGTCAATCATGGAAATGGGTGTCGTGCGTTCTGCTAAAATAGTAAACAATATTGTCGAGGTTCAAATTACACCCACATATAGTGGTTGCCCAGCAATGGACGTAATGGCAGACGATATAAAATTAGCATTCAAACAAAAAGGCTACGAAGCTAAAGTAGAACTAATCCTCTCCCCAGCATGGACAACCGATTGGATTACTCCAAAAGGTAGATTAGCATTAGAAAAATACGGAATTGCTTCACCATTATCAGAATCAGCCGATAAAGAAGCCCTTTTGGGAAATAAAAAAATAGTAAAATGTCCGCAATGCGGTTCATTCAATACAAAATTAGTCAGTCAATTTGGTTCCACAGCATGCAAAGCATTTTTTCAATGCGAAGATTGTTTAGAACCATTCGACTATTTTAAATGTTTAAAATAATAAGATTAATGATTGCTGAATGTTGATTTTTGACCCGATAGCTTTGCTCGAACTGGCGAAGCATTTATGAAGTTTAAAAGTTCTAAAAATCAAAAATCGTTATTCTATAATCTTCAATAAATAAGGTATGAGCAATAATTCAATAGAACTAAAAATTGAAAATAAAATAGCATTTATAACGCTGAACCGTCCAGACGTATTCAATAGTTTCAATCGTGAAATGGCTTTATCGATGCAAGAAACTCTAGATAATTGTGCAAACGATACTAATGTTCGTGCAATCGTAATCACCGGAAACGGAAAAGCATTTTGTGCCGGACAAGATTTAAAAGAAGTTACCGACCCCAATTTAAATCCTGGTTTCAGAAAAATTTTGGAAGAACATTACAACCCCATCATTCAAAAAATCCGAAACATCGAAAAACCAATTATTGGAGCAGTAAACGGAGTTGCAGCAGGAGCAGGGGCCAATATTGCCTTAGCTTGTGATATTGTGCTGGCTTCAGAAAACGCATCGTTCATTCAAGCATTTAGTAAAATTGGTTTAGTTCCTGATAGTGCCGGAACGTTTTTCTTACCTCGATTAATCGGATTTCAAAAAGCATCAGCATTAATGATGTTGGGTGACAAAGTTTCTGCCCATGAAGCAGAAAAATTAGGAATGGTTTACAAAGTAATTGCAACCGAAAATTTTATTGATGAAGTAACCAAATTAGCCGAAACAATAGCCCAAATGCCAACAAAAGCTATCGGTTTAACCAAAAGACTATTAAATCAATCCATGACAAATAATCTAGAGCAACAACTAGCTTTAGAATCAAATTTACAAATCGAAGCCAGTTCGTCTAACGATTACAAAGAAGGCGTAACCGCTTTTGTTGAAAAAAGAAAACCAGAATTTAAAAATCGAAGCCAGTTCGTCTAACGATTACAAAGAAGGCGTAACCGCTTTTGTTGAAAAAAGAAAACCAGAATTTAATGGGAATTAGCCCCCTAACCCCCAAAGGGGGAATTGCTATAGTACAAAAATTAAAATTAAAATAATGAGTGTTAATAACTTAAACGATAATTTGACAATTCCCCCTTTGGGGGTTAGGGGGCTTGTAGCAATAATCGGTTCAGGAACAATGGGTAGTGGCATCGCGCAAGTTGCCGCAACTGCAGGTTGTGCTGTAAAATTATTTGATTTGAATCAAGACGCATTAGCAAAAAGTAAATCTGCTCTTGAAGTCACTTTATCCAAATTAGTTGAAAAACAAAAAA
>JFJP01043934.1_pt1 | contig 13650 bp, 18 predicted proteins | sample 431651 | NCBI WGS metagenome assembly JFJP01 (sample SAMN02602958, study PRJNA72255) | Microbial mat metagenome, whole genome shotgun sequencing project. | biome: fresh water; feature: sink hole; material: water; isolation source: purple microbial (photo- and chemosynthetic) mats found in...
TTTAACATTGATAATGATTCATTAGTAGAAACATTTGCTCCATTTGGCAAAGTTATAAAAGATTTTGAAGAAATAGATATTGATGGAAGAATTTATTCATTTCTTCCTTATACTAAAAAAGAAGATGATATACCTACTGATGGTGATGTTCTTATAACTCATTTACCAATAGCTGATTTTGTTTTTGATAATAAATATCATGTTAATGAAAAAGCTGGATTTCCTGTTGATATGTTTAAGGGTTTTAATATAGTTTTCACAGGACATTTTCATAGACCACAAAACAAAGAAAACATAGTTTATATGGGTTCTCCATATCAAATGAATTTTGGAGAAATTGGACAAGAAAAAGGTTTCATAGTTTTTGATAATGATACTGGAGATTGGGAAAGAGAAATATATACTGGTGCTCCAACTTATCTAAAAATAAAAGCGAAAGATTTTAACAGTATAGATGTTAAAAATTCTTTTGTTCAAATAGAGATAGAGGAAAAGTTAGATAACTATGTGCAATTAAAACATTTACTTTATGAAAGAGGTGCTTTAGAAATAACTCCTTATTTCAAAGAAACAAATGAAGATATTTCAGTAAAAAAAGATAATTCAGAATTAAATTTAAATACTGGAATAGTAGATATGATGAAAGAATATATAATGAATTCTATTTCTATAGAAGGAATTAAAAACGAAAAATTAATAGATCTTTTCGAAAAGGTGTTAGAATCATGATGAAAGCTTGCAAAGGAAGATTGTCGTCTTTACCAGTATTGTTTCAAAGTTATAAAAAAGAAACTATAACTATTCAGTTATTTAATGAAAGGATAACAATATTTCCAGATGGCACTATGAAACGAAGTAATGTAAAAAACTTTGCTCCAAAAAGAGAAGTTTAATGAAACTAAAGTATGTAAAATTAAAGAACTTCAAATCATATCCAGATCAAGAAACAAAATTAGATCTGGACTTTCAAGGGATAAAATTAATTGTTGGAGCTAATGGTTCTGGTAAATCTACTTTTTTTGATGCTATAATTTGGGGAATATATGGTAAGAGTATGTCTCTTGCTGATGAAATTATAAATTGGGAAACTGGAAAAAATTGTAAAGTAGAAGTAGGTTTTATTATAGGTTCAACTTCTTATTCTGTTATTAGATATAGAAATCATGAAGAACATAGTAATAAACTTTTATTTTTTATAAACAAGAAAAATGTTTCTGTTATTCTTTCTTCTGAATTATATGATTCTTTTTTAAGATCAAAACCATCTGATAGGTTGAAATCTTTAGAGGCTATTTTATCTTTGAATGATGTTAATGAATATTCAAAAAAACTGAAGAAATTAAGAGAACCATTAATAGAAGAAATAGATAAATTAGAAACAGATAAAATAAAATTAATATCTAGTAGTGAAACACTAACTACTACTATTGATGGATATAATGAAAAAATTAAAGCAACTCTTATTTCTTTGAAAAATGAAAAAGAAGAAAAGCAGAAAAAAGTATTGGAACTTGAAGTTAGACTAAATGAGTTTAGGGAAATAAATGTTGATAGAGAATTAAAGAATAATGAAAATTATGATGAAGTTGAAAAATCAAATAAATCAATTAAATCAATTATAGAAAAAGAAAAAGAAAGAATAAAAGATATATCTAATTTGTCAAATAAATTAAATGATTCTAAAAATAAATTAGATGAATTAAATAAAGTAAATGTAATAGAAGAAATAAGAAAAATAGATAAATATGAAGAAATAATTAAAAACAATAAAGATGTTAAAGATAAGATTGAAAAATTAGAAAGTAAAATAATTGATTTTTCTCATGCTGAATTAAGATCTTCTCAAATAGAAAAAAATATTGATAAGCTGAATAAGGAGATAAAAGATCTCAAAGATAATGAAAATACCTGTCCAGTCTGTAAGCAAAAAGTAGATAAAGAGCTTACAGAAAAATTGTTCTTAGAAAAATCAAATGAAGTAAAGGTTCTTATTAAAGAAAAAGAGAAGTTTGATAAAGAAATAAAAGACTCAGATATTAATAATTCTATGGTTTTGTCGGATATAGAAGAGCTTGAAAAAGAAATTCAAGTTAATATGACAAAACCTAAATATGATAAAGAATATCTAACCAAAGTATCCAGTAAGGAAATAGAAATAAAAAATGATATTATTACTTTTAGTAATTTAATAAAAGATGGAGAAATTTATAATAAAGAAATTAATGAAAGAATAAAAGAACAAGAAAAAAACATCATTAAAAATATTAATGAGCCAAAACATCATACTTTATTTCTAGAGACACTTAAAGTAAAAATCAATGAATTAGAATTAGAAGCTGAAGAAATAAGAAGTGAAATAATTGTTATTGATACAAAAGCCAAGTCTTCTTATGATAAAGAATATGTTAATGAAACTAAAAAGAAAATAACTTTAATAAAGTCAAAAACATCTAAAATAGAAAAATTACTTGATACTAAAAAAATAGAAGATAGATATTTTGATGTTTTATCACAAGTGTTTTCTAATAAAGAAGTTGGGTTTAAGAAATTCTTTATTAATAAAATTATAAAAATATTTAATGAAAGGATTAATTTTTATTTACCTTTCTTTTTTGATGAAGATATTGAAATTGTATTTGATAAAGAATTGAACGAAGTTATAAAAAGAAATAAAAAAGAAGTTAATTTTAATTCTTTTTCTTCTGGTCAAAAAACTAGATTTGAATTAGCAATAACATTTGCTATGTTTATGTTAGTTAAAACTTTCTTCTCTAATACTGTAAACATTTTAGTATTTGATGAAATCCTAGATAGAAATTTAGATGTGAGAGGATTTAATTCAGTAGTAGAGATATTAGAGAATCTTGGTAAAAACAATTCTATTTTTGTAGTATCTCATCAGGAATTTTATAAAGAAAGGTTTAGTCACCATATTCAGATAAAGTTAGATTCAGATGGATTTAGTTATATTTTTAAAGAGGTATAATATGGAAGAAAATGTTAACATTCAAAAATTTATTGACGATATTATAAAAAAAAGTAATGCAGAAGAACGTATTATAAATAAGATAGAAAAAGAAATTAATAGTTATGGAGCTGTTCAATTAGTTGATGGCACAGTAATAAATATTAGATATAATTTTTTCTTCTTAGAACAAATGTGGCAAATGTATATGCTTTCTAAAGCATTTGATGTAAAAGAAGAAAAAGACGAAATTCTTTTACATACTAATGGTGGAATATTTGATTCTGGTGATGTTATTTTAAGATTAGAAGATATAAGAGTTTTATATAGATCACAAAAATACTCCAATAACTCAGAAGAAGAAAAAGAATCTCTTATGTGGAAAACAGCTTTAATAAATAAACATTTAGATGAAACTATTTATGGATTTAATGAATTTAATAACGATGAAGATAAAGATGAAGATGAAGATAGTAATTTAATTAATTAAAGGAACTAAATATGGATGATGAAGAATTAGAAATAAACGATACAAATTTTTTTGGAATAGAAAGAAATATTGATTACGCTGTTGCGTTATTTGAATTGTCTAGAACAAGTAAAATAAAAAGAGAACAAGAGACAGAGTATACAGTAGTTATAGAAAGAGCTTGGGCCGGAGATGTTTCTAAATATATTGTAGAACTAGAAAATAAAGTGGCTAAATTAACTAATTTTATAAAGCTAGATGAAAAAGTTAAAAAACTTTAATTACAATAAAAAAGGGACTCAACTGAGTCCCTTTTATTTATACAATCTTTGACTTTTTTATTAAGTTTCCATTTTCATCATATTCTTCTGTTGGTTTTTCTCTATTAGGGGCAATCACGTTTCTAGTTTGTGGAAGAATTTTTCCTTTCGTAGCTTTATCCATAACCTTAGCCACGGCTGTGCTAACTACTGGTGTATTAGCTGTTGTTTGATCTGTTTGTTGTTCAACTGTATCTTTAACCACAGCAGCTGCTTTTCCTGCATCTGCTGTTAACTGCAACGGTGCTGATTTTCCTGGCTGTTGTATAACCGTAGCTGGTTGTGCAGTAGCTGGTTGTGCAGTAGCTGGTTGTGCAGTAGCTGGTTGTGCAGTAGCTGGTTGTGCGACTTTATTTATTTTCCCAGCTATTTTTTCATCAGTTTCACTGGCTTTTGTTTTTACTTTATCCCAAACTCTAGCTGTAGCGTCTTTAATGGCAGATGCTGTTTTACTTTCTTTAGCGGCATCTATTAATCTGCCTGTTGCATCTACTGCTTTTTTTGCACCTCTAGCTACTATCGGTGCAGCTACTTTAGCTGCTCTACCTATTGCAGAAGTTGTATCTTGGAAAACCTTTGAGCCAGTGACTTTTCCAACTTGTCTATCAATACCTTGCTTTAATTCGCTTGCTCCCAGTTTTACTTTATCTAATATTCCAAGTTTAAAAGCTTTATTAGCATTAAATTCTGCTTGAGAAGAAATATATTTTAAATTAGAATAGAATTTTTCAGCTTGTGTTGTTGCTCTTAATCGTGAGCCTGGATTAGAGTGAACTGAAAATCCGTCTTGCTGTTTCTTTATATTATTCAATTCAGAATTAGCATCTTTTTTAAATTTTAAAATAGCTTTATCTATTAATGGGACTTTATCTAATTTTTTATCTTCTGGAATTTTTGCTTTTAAATCTTCTAACATCTTTAATGTATTGTCAATTTTTGATTGAGCTTTTTCAGCTATAGAGTCAGGACTTCTAGCATTACTAGATTCTAGATCTACATCTTTACTATTTACTTTAGGAGCTTCTTCCTTTGGTGTTTCTGCAGCAGGTTCTTCTGTAGATGTTTCTGCAGGTTCTTCTGCAGGTTCTTCTGCAGGTTCTTCTGCAGGTGCTTCTGCAGGTGCTTCTGCAGGTGCTTCTGCAGGTGCTTCTGCAGGTGCTTCTGCAGGTGCTTCTGCAGGTGCTTCTGGAACATTTTCTATTATTTTCTTTATTTGACTACTAGCGGCCATAATAGCTGGATGACTTTTAAAATCTCCTTCTATTCCAAGAGTTGATTTTAATAAATCTTTTTGTTTCTTAGAAGATCCACTATATGATAATACATATAAAGCTTGCATTAAATCTTGTGTTTTTTTATCTGTTCCAAAAGTGCCATTCTCACTAGCTGCTTTTTTTATTGCTTCAAGAGTATCTGCACTGGCTGGTATTTTTATAAGTTCTTCTGCTTTTGCTAGATTAGATGCTTTTCTGCCTGGATTAAAAGCTTTTGGGCTTGCACCAGTCATGTCCCATAAAACAGGTGATGCTTCTGGTGTTTCTGCTTCTAATAAACTATCTCTATCTTTTAAGTATTGTTTAAATGATTTCATTCATTATCTCCAAAGAATTTCTTTAATTTATCTTTACAGCATAATATCGTCTTGACTAAATAAAAAATACAAAATATAATGTTAACAAAGGAATATTATGATAGGAATAATTACAGAAACTATGAGAAATTATGAAAAATGGTGTAAAAGGAATAATCTTAATCCTAAAGATTATATACCAATAGTTTCTATACAGCAAGTTTTAGGTAGAAAATTTGATGAAGTTTGGGAAGTAAATGGATTACCTTCTTTTATAGATGATATAGGATTTATTATGGAATATTTAGGATCACATAGTGTTAATTTTAGAAGAATTGAGAAAATTAACGGTAAGGAGTTAAGTTGAGTAATTTCGTGCAGTTGCACCTTCATACACACATTGGATCCCAATTGGATGGCGTAAGCGATCCAACGGAATATGCAAGACTAGCTAAGAAAAAAGGACATCCTGCTCTTGCAGTTACAGATCATGGAAAAATGAATGCGTTTTTTAAACATCAACAAGCTTGTTTAGCAGAAGGAATTAAACCTATCTTTGGTGTAGAGGCTTATGTAGAATTCGAACTTGAAAGGTTTGAAGATAAAGGTGGTAAGGAAAAGCGAATAAGAAATAAGAATTTACATCTTATCATTCTTGCAAAAAACAATATTGGTTATAAAAATCTTCTCAGATTAAATTATATAAGTATGATTGATGAAAAACATTTCTATTATAAAAACATGGTTACTATAGAAGAGATTTTTAAACATAAAGAAGGTTTGATTATTGGTTCTGGTTGTGGTAACTCTCCATTTAACACTTTATTCAGGGAAGGGAAAGAAGAGGAAGCAAATTTATTATATGAAAGATTTGTAGATGAATTTGGTGACGACTTTTACACAGAGTTGCATATGTCAGAACTTACAAGAGAAGATTATGACCAAAGAAAAATAAATGAATTTGAATTGAGAATGGCAAAGAAATATAATCATTGCAATTAGAAATAGAGATACTATAGAAAATTTAACTTTTGAACTTGAAAGTAAAAATCTTTATTACCATGATATAGATGATTATAAAAAATTCAACAAACAATGGGAATATGGTTATACTGATAAACAAATAGATGAATGGTGTGCAAATACTGTAAAAATTGCAAACAAAATAGATTTTCTAATGCCAGAAAGAAATAAAATGCATCTTCCATCAATATCGAAAGATGATGATGAATTACTTATAATAAAATCAAAACAAGGATTAATGGATAGATTTAAAGTAAATAAATATGAAGAATGTCCAGAAGAATATAGAAACAGATTAGCTACAGAAATAAAAGTAATTATAAAAAAAGGAATGTCTAGTTATGTTTTAATACTTGAAGATGTTTTTAGATTTGCTGATAGAGAAAATATCATGAGAGGTCCAGGAAGAGGAAGTGCTGCTGGTTCTCTTGTTTTATATGCTTTGGATATTACAACTTTAGATCCTATAAAATATGAATTGATTTTTGAGCGATTTCTAAGCGAAGAAAGAAGTCCAGATGTTACATATGATTGGTTTGGAGAAACAGCGTGAGTGATATAATTATAATAGCAGGTTTTAGTGCAAGTGGAAAAGACACATTAGCTAGAAACCTTGAGAAAGAAGGATGTAATTTTGTAATAAGTCATACCACTAGACCAATGAGGCCAAATGAAAGTCCTGGGAATCCATACTATTTCATTACAGAAAAAGAATTTTTAGAAATGGATTCAAGGAATGAATTTATCGAACACAGAAAATATGATACCTTGGTAAATAATATTCCAGATACTTGGCATTATGGAGTTCATAAAAATAGTGTATTGTCTGATAAAAGTAATGTTGTTGTTCTTGATTTATTGGGAACAGTAGAGTTCTTACAATATTTTGGTGATAGATGTATTACATTTTTTTTAAATGCTGATATAGATACTAGAAGGCAAAGATGTATTAATCGTGGTGATTATGACGAATTTGAATTCAATAGAAGAAATAAAGATGATGAAGAAAAATTCCCACAGCAATTAATAGAAGAAATAATACAATATAAAATAGATTCTATTGATCCAAATATAACATTCGCAACAGTTCTAAATATTTTATATGAAAGAACCTTGACAAAATAGTTATTATATAATATAATGATTATTAGGAGAAATTAAAATGATTTTTGAAAATGCAATGAAAATGATAAACGACTTGAATTCAACCAATTCAAATAATGAAAAAATAGAAGTATTGTCCAAATATAACAATGAAGAAATGAAAAAGATATTTGAATATGCTTATAGCCCACTTAAACAGTTCTATGTTACATCTAAAACAGTGGAAGGGTATAAATCTAAAATAAATATACCTACAAAGAAATGTTTTGATCATCAAAAAGATATTTTTAGTATGTTAGATTCTCTAAGTAAAAGATCAATTACTGGTCATGATGCTTTAACTCTTGTAAATTGTTTTATAGAAGATTTTTCAGATTATAAAGAATTGATTTATATGATTATAGATAAGAATTTAAAAATAAGAATGAACGCAGCATCTATCAATAAAGTATTCCCTGGTCTAATACCAGAATTTAAAGTTCAATTAGCTGATACTTTGGATAGGGAAAGAATTCCAGATTTTAAACAAGAAAAATGGTTTTATTCAAGAAAGTTGGATGGCTGTAGATGTTTAGCTATAGTTAAAGATGGAGATGTCAAATTCTTTTCCAGAACTGGTAAAGAATTTTTGGTTTTGGATAATGTTAGAATAGCAATTCAAAATGAATTAATTGGAAAAGATTTTTTACCAGATACTAGTTTTGTTTTAGATGGAGAAATTTGTATTATAGATAGTAAAGGGAACGAAAACTTTACAGATGTAATGAAAGAGATCAGAAAAAAAGATCATACCATTGAGAAACCAAGATATAAGATATTTGATATATTAACTCTTGATGATTTTGTAAATCAATCAAGCAAGACATTGTTTGATGAAAGATATGATACTTATATTAAAATAAATTCTCCATCAGGAATTTTGGATCCAGTAGAACAGATTGATATAATTGATTTAGAATCTTTGGATAAACAGCATGCTTATGCAAATGAACATGGATGGGAAGGATTAATAATTCGTAAAAATGTTCCATATGCAGGAAAACGTTCAAAAAATATGCTAAAGGTTAAGTCATTTCATGACGATGAATATAAAGTAATTGGAACAGTTAATTCGATGAATAGAATTATCAGTCCCGTTACTGGTCTTGAAGTTGAAGAAGAAATGCTATCTAGTGTTATTATTGAACACAAAGGTTTTAAAGTAAATGTTGGTTCTGGTTTTGCTATTGAAGAACGACAAGAATATTTTAAGAATCCAAAGGCTATTATTGGAAAAACTATAACTGTTAAATACTTTGAAGAAACAACAGATAGGGATGGCAACTTGTCTTTAAGATTTCCCACATTAAAAGCTATTCATGGAATAGAAAGAGATTTATAAATTAGAACTCCCTTAATTGGGAGTTTTTTTATTGACAAAAGTATTTATAAATATTATAATGATAAAAGGAGTAAACATGAAAGTAACAATAGGTGGAAGTAAAAAAATAACTATAGGTAATCAACCGTATGAACCAATACAAGCTGAAAGTGTTTTTATAATTGAAAAAGAAATGCCAGACGATACTAAGGTTTCAGAGTATGAAAAAATCCAAGATAAAATAAATGAATACTTAGATAAAGATTTAGAAAAGAAGGTTGAACAAACTTTAAGACTTCAGCAAAAAACAAGAAATAAGATGAAGTTGTTATTGAAAGATGAATAGTTTTTCTTTATATAAGGAGATAAATTTTAATGGACTGGAATGAATTCAAAGAAAAATGTGACAACTCCAGCAGATATAAAGAATTGTCTGAATTACAGATAAAACAATATAAAAAAGAAATATATAGAGCTAAACTGTTTTATGAAAATGATAGAGATTTATATAAAGAGTTTGAAGATAAAAAAGAAAAAATACAACATCAATATATAATTCCTTATTTATTAAATTTTACTCATTATATCGAAGAAGGTGAATTAGTTCAAATTCAAGTAAAAACTGGAGCTTCAGGCGGTATTGATATAGATACTGATTGGCAAGGTGATGGACGAGACAAAATTTATAATTATTTGGTAGAGAAATATGGTCCTGAACAAATAATCCATGTTGGAACTTTTTCTACACTTGGACCTTCTTCTGCCGCTAAAGATATTCTTAGAGTTTATGGAGTTGACTTTGGTGAGAGTAATGAATTTACAAAAATATTAGAGAAGGAAGAAACTTGGGAAGACAATATAAAAAACATCCAAGCAAATTTTCCTAATCAATATAAGTTTTATAAAAAAAATCAAGCTATATTAGATTTAGTTCCAGAATTTTTAAGCAAAATTAGACAGAGTGGCCGTCATGCTGGAGGAATTGTTATACTTCCTAAACCTGTATATAATTATATTCCAGTTGATAGAGTTAATGGAGAAATAGTAACTGCATTTCCAGAATCTGGTTCTGAACAAGTATTGGATGAAATTGGATTAGTTAAATATGATATTCTTGGAATTTCTATATTGGATGTTATTAGTGATACAGTTAATATGATAACTGAAGAACTTTATATGATTGAAGATGATGATGGTATAATAAAAATAGTAGGACAATCTTATATAGATGCTCTTTTAAAGATTTTATGAAAAGATATACATAAGAGGATTTTATGGATAAAAAAATTATAATTGGTGTAATAGTATTAATAATTGGAGTTATTTCAATGTTTGTAATACCAGGCGGATTTACAAAAGATAAAATAATTGAAAAACAAACAATGGCTATTCAACTAGAGCAACCTAAAAGTGTAGAAAAGTTTGATCCTTTAAAAATACCACTATCTGAACCACTTTCAAGAACTCCATTGAGAGCGCCTTTATTAACAGCTCCAGTAACTGAACCAGTAACTGGATTGGAAGAACCAATCCCATTAAAATCAGTTGAAATGTCAATTCCATATGAAGTTGGAAAAACTATTTATCAAGAAATATTTGGAATGGTAAAGGATTTGCTTTCTTTAGTGACAACTATAATAGGTATTTTAGTTGCTTTAAAAGGACTAGCTGCAAAAAAGAAAGAAGAGGCTGCAAAAGCTAAAGCTTAATTAATAGGGGAAATAATGAGTATAAAAAATGAAGATGTAATGAAAATGATTAGAGAAAAATTTAAGAGTATGGAGAGTCATTTAAACATAATTGAAAAAGAATTAGAAAAAAGTGAATCATCAGACGAAGAATTTAATAGATCTAAAATAGCTATGTCATATGGTAAGATTAGTAAAATGTATGAAGATATTGCTTTCTTAATGGGAATATATGACAATGACCCAAAATATGAAGGTAGATAAATAATGAAATTAATATTAGAACAATACTATACTCAACAAGACATGAAGCCATTTTATGACAGCATAGAAAAAAAAGAATTTGAATATATAAAGAAACCTGTAAGACTTTTATATAGGATCGCTGTAGAACCAGAAAAGATTGAAACAATTATAGATAATGAAAAAGAAACTGATAATATAGCTAAAATTGGTGATTGGATATTGACAGGTGTTAAGGGAGAAAAATACGTTTTATCAGAAAAAAAAGTTAAAGAAAAATATGATATAATAGATGCAAACACTATAAAAGCTAAACCATCAAGAATTAAAGCTAAAGAATACGATGAAAAAAAAATAGAGTTTTTTGCTTCTTGGGGAGAAAAAATGATATTGAAGTCAGGCGATTTTTTAGTTAATAATAGTGATGAATTTTATAGAATAGAAAAAGGTGCATTTAAGGAATTATATGTTAGAAGTAAATAAAGTAATCTTAAATGAAAAATATAATAATGGCGATATGGATTATTTTTTTAAGGAAGCTGAAAAAATAACTGATTTCATATTGTCCAGAAATTATAAAGTATTTGATGCAGATAAAAGAGCTGATATGACTCAAGAATGTTTGCTTAATTTATGGAAAAAAATAGAGCAAGGAAAAGTTGATGGCTCTAAGAATTTAATGAGTTTTGTTTGGCAAAATTCAACATACAGAATACTTGAAATGTTCAGAAAAGAAAACAATAGAAATAGAATTGCAAGATTTATTTCATATGAAGAAGTATTTGTTGACAAAGTAGAAAAGAAACAGCAAGACAGATTAGCCCAGTAAAGATAAATTCATGGAGATAATCATATGAAATTAAAAGAACTATTAAATGAAACCATGAATCCAAAAATACAGCAATCTTATAATTTGATAACAGAAATGCCAAGAAACTATTCATATCCTCCTGATGCCACTCCAGAACAAAAGAAAGCAATCAAGGCTAAGGTTGGAGTAAACATTTCTAATTCTATAAAGAAAGTAAGAGACTTTCAAAAGAAAGTAGAAGCTTTAAGAAAAGAATGGGATGTTATTACTCAAGAAGAAGTAGCTTCAATAAGAGATGAAGGAACTACTAGATTTGGACCACTTCAGCAACTACACAGAGTTACATCTGCTTTGGGTGATATTATGGCAATAACAGACAAGGCTATAACAAAAGTAATGAATAGCCAAAAGTAAAGAATATTCTTAGATGATAGAAACCACCTTTCGGGGTGGTTTTTTTATTGACAAAAGTATTTATAAATAGTATAATCTTTAAAAAGGGTGATAATTTGAAAATAATAAAGAAAATTTCAAAAGAAGAATTCAAAAAATTCCTTTATGATTTAGACGTTAAAGATAAAAAAATATATGAAGAATCAAATAACACTAACATGATCGGAATATTCCAGTTAACTGCTGGAACAGCTAAGTATATTGTTGAAACAATTAAACCATCAAATTTTGATGAATTGAATGCTTGTAATGCATTTGCTAGACCAGGGACAATGGATTTTGTTCCTCAATATATAAAAAATAGAGAAATAAATAAATCACCTTATCCGCAAGCAGTTGCTGATATTCTAAAAGAAACTAATTCTATAATTCTTTATCAAGAACAGGTAATGTCAGTCTTTAATAAAATTGGTGGTTTTTCTCTTGAAGAAACAAATACTATTCGTGGATTAATGAAGAAGCTAGGTAAATTAGAAAAAAAGAAATCTGATCTTGATGCGTGGGATGTAGTTATAGAAAGATTTCAAAACGAAGCACAGAAAAAAGGAATAACAAAATCAGATGCAAAAAAAGTTGCAGATGATCTTCTTAAAATGTCCTCTTATAACTTTAATAAGAGTCATAGCACAGCATATACTTATATAGCAGTAATGACTTTATATTTATCAGTTTATTTTAGAAAGTATTTTTATTCATCAGTTCTTCATTATGAAGTTGGTAGAGATAAATATTTATTAGATAGATTAAGATCAGTTAAACAACAAGGATTCAAAATACTTCCTCCAGATATAAATAAATCATCTAGATTTATTTCGCCAGTAAAAAATTCTAATGATGAATTAATTTTTGGGTTAGAAGATGTTAAATATGTTGGTGGTGGTCCAGCAGAATTATTAATTGCAAAACAGCCATATAAAGATTTTATTGATTTCTATTTAAAGATTCAAGGAAATAGAATAACTATAAGATCTGTTAGAGCATTAGCTTCTATTGGCGCTTTTGATGAACTTCATGGTGATAGAAAAAGAATTCTTAATAAAATAAATAGATTTTGGGAAGAAAAGAAAACCATTAAAGTAGAAGAAAGATTAAGACAGCTTTGGAATAATATAGAAAAAACAATAGATTCATTGCCAGGAATGGATGCTACACCGGAGGATATGAGAGAATATGAAAGAGAATATTTAGGATTCAATTTCTTTATTACTTCTTTTCCAAAAGAGTTTATGGATAAAATAGAGATATTAAAACAAAAAGGATTAGCTGCACTTTGTTTTTCTGAAGTTACCAGAGGATCTATCAAAGTTCCAGTAGTTGTTAATTCAATGAGAGTATTCAATGATAAAAATGGAAAGGAAATGGCTTTCATTGAATTGGAAGATTATACTGGTGAAAGAATCTCCATCCCAGTTTTTCAAAGTATTTGGTGTTTCGCTAAACCATTTTTAGTTCAAGGAAAAATGCATTTAATTAATTTATATAAAAATAAAAAAGAGGATGGAACTGAGCAAATCATGTTTGGTAAAAGTGGTTTCCCAAAGCAAACAGAAATTGAAAGATTTATTAAAAGGTTAGATAATTTATAGGTCTCTAAGTAAAGATAATTATTTAAAGATTGTATAACAATGGAGAACATAATGAAGT
>JFJP01021688.1_pt1 | contig 13649 bp, 15 predicted proteins | sample 431651 | NCBI WGS metagenome assembly JFJP01 (sample SAMN02602958, study PRJNA72255) | Microbial mat metagenome, whole genome shotgun sequencing project. | biome: fresh water; feature: sink hole; material: water; isolation source: purple microbial (photo- and chemosynthetic) mats found in...
AAACTGATCGATCAATCGTCAAAGGGAATCGAATATCGACTCATGGAAGAGCAGGCGAAATGGCTCGATGTGAACGGTTCGACGGACTGCAAAGTGACCACGGCTCCGGATGGAACGGTGACGGTGGTGGCAGAGTCTGCGGAAAATTCTCTTGTGTCGAAATTGGTGGATTCGAAAATTATGCCGATTTCGATCATACCGATCCGCAGTTCTCTCGAAGAGGTTCTCTACGATCCGAAAGAACCGCAGGAAGAGAACTAAACAAGGGGGCATGCCCCCTTGTCAGAGACAGGAAAACAAAAATGGAGAGAAAATGAAAACAATATTTGCCATAGCGGGCAACACGTTCAAAGAGACGATCCGCAACAAGGTGCTCTACAATATCCTCCTCTTTGCGGGAATTATCATCGCTCTCTCAATTTCTTTCGGACAGTTTTCCGTGTTTGCCCGCGTGCAGGTGATGAACGATTTTGGACTTGCCACTATGAGTATTTCTGGTCTTTTGCTGGCGGTGTTCGTCGGATCGGCGATGCTTGGCAAGGAGATTTCGGGTCGGACAATCTACCTCATGGCGACCAAGCCGATACCTCGCTGGAATATTCTCGTGGGAAAATTTATTGGTGTCTACACCACGCTTTTACTTAATTTCCTGATCATGTCGGTGTTTTTCGCGATTTCGCTGAAATTGTCCGAAGGTGAACTGACGATTATGCACGGTCAAGCGCTCTTGTTGCTTTTTGTCGAACTGGGCGTGATTCTTGCCACGTCGCTCTTTTTCTCCGTGCTCAGTTCGCCGACGCTCGCTTCGATCTTTACCATTGGGTTCTATATCGGTGGTCATTTCAATGATCTCGGTGGTATCGGTTCACTGGAAAAGAGCGCCTTCTTTTTGACGCCAATTCTCAAGGTAATCAACGTGGTTATCCCCAACCTGGAACATTTCAATGTGCGGTCGGCGGTGGTGTTCAACGAATCGATTCCCGCTGGGTATGTGGGTTATGCGCTGATTTACGGCGCGATTTTCATCCTGATTCCTCTGATCCTTGCGGGTGTGTTCTTTGAAAAGAAGGATCTGTAGGATGAGAATAACTTGTAGAAATTTGTGGGCAACCACAAGGGTCGCCCCTACACAAGCGGGGCTGATATGAAAAAACTTCTGTGTATTCCGATTCTTCTCGCGCTCTGGTTCGGGGCGTTCAAAATGAACACTAACTTGCGCGACCTTCCCCTGAACCGTCAGGAACGAATGACAGGTGTGATTACCGCTCCCGAGTCAAAGCGGTTTATGTTGGGCTACAGTTCGGTGGTTGCCGATTATGTCTGGATTAAGACGATGCTCTATTTTGGAGGGAACTATGGGAAAAATGATCTTCCGTGGCTCAAGTCGATGATCAATTCGGTGATAATGCTCAATCCGGGGTTTTTTCCTCCCTATGAGTTTGCCGGGGTGATTATGCCCGAAATGACAAGGGATTACGACTACTGCCGCGAAGTTCTTCTCTCGGGAATCGGCCGCGTGAAAGATGGCGAACACCGCCTTCATTTTTACCTGGCTTATCTCTACTATACTCACTATCGCGATTATAAAGCAGCGGCGGAGCACATGGCTTTTGCTTCGACTGCAGAGTACGCGCCGCCGTTCTGGAAAAAGTTCGCCGCCACGCTCTTTGATAACGCGGGTGAACGGGATCGCAGTTTGGATTTTCTCTATGCCATTTACGAATCTACCGATTCGCCCACGGTGAAAGAGGAACTGAAAAAGAAAATTGAAGCGATTATCGCGGGTACTAGCCGCAAGTTGAAAGAGAAAAAGTAGACGTTAAACCGATGGTGCAAATCATCGGTTTTCTTTTTCGTGAACCTCGCGAAACTCCCGCGGCGTCATGCCGGTTGTCTCTTTGAAATTGTGATTGAACGTTGACGTGTGAAGATATCCCACGGCGGAAGCAACATCTTGAATCCTGTATGAATCGATTGACAATAATCGTTTTGCTTCATTCATGCGAAGCAACGTGACATACTCTTTAAATCCCGTACCGGAAATTTCCTTTGCCAGCGCGCGAATCCGATGCTGGGGAAGAGCGAGTTTCTCTTCGGCAAATTCCAAGGAAATCGCCTGGTTCTTATATTCCACGGCGACAAATTCCTGAAGGCGATCCCGATCAGTGTGCATCTTATGGCGCGGCGATTGACCAATTTCTGATTTTTCATAGGGTATAAATGTTGTGTTTTCTGAAGATTCTCGCATTCTTGCAGAAAATCGTCGCGCCGCCAAGGGGATGATCAGCCATCCTAGAAGAACTGCGAACAGTGCCGCTGCGGCGGGGCGGATATCTCGTGTGAACACAATGCGTCTAACCGCAATGGTTCCGGCAGTTCCGTGAGCTGTTTGCGGACTGTTGGTGAAATAGATTCCGCACAGCTTTTTCGAAGACTCTTTGGGAATATCAAAGGCGTTGAGTCGATTGACCACATACCACCACTGTTGTGCGGCGAACTGTTTCACCGGGATTTTGTAAGTGGTTATTCCCTTTTTGATTGCCAGTTCTGACATGCACTGCCACTGTGAAATACCCTCTTCGATGGTGGAGTGGTTAGGAATAAAGTAGTTGAGACTGACGTTCAGATCGGTACAGGATGAGTCCAATTCTAAACGAATAGTGGTATAGGGAGAAATATCAATGCTTTCTGACTCTTTTTTTGCTGTGATTCCGCATCCGATATATGGGTAGTCAACTGCTGTGCCAATGAAATAGTTCAGTGTTAGTGATGACGAATCGTAGGGAGTGGTGAATTGGGAATTGCCACCCTTTTCCTGATCTGAAAATGCGGTGATGTGCCAGTTGAGTGCGCGGTAATCGATCTCTTTTTCGCGAGTTTTCCACAAAATGATCAGTGCAACCACCGCAGCCACGGGAATCAGATATTTCACGGATACTCCTTGTTACTCCCTCTAAAATACAATTGAAGTATGAGTTCTAGGCGGTTTCGTTTTGGTGCTCGCGCGGGTTGCCATTTTACGAGGAGTGTGCTAAAATGTATGTAAGTGTAATCGAGGGGGAAATCTATGTTGCGAATCCTGTCTATTCTGTTCATAATGGTTGCGGTGGTGTGCGCGGCGAAACAAGACACGCTGATTGTTTCATTTGGCGATGACTGGCCTCCGTACTATTCTCGCCAGATTGATGGCACCTATTTCGGTTTGGATATCGATTTGATTCGCGAGATCTTTCGCGAAGCTCATATTCCGGTCAAAATGATCGCTCTTCCCACAGCGCGGGGCCACGAATATCTCAAAAGCGGTGCAGTTGATTTTCTTACCTCGGCATCGTTCACGGAAAAACGAAACGAATACGCCGCGTTTTCTCTTGCCTATCGCAATGAAACAGTGGGGATTATGATCCGATCGACCGACAAGGGGCGCTATCCGATGAAACAACTGAACGATATCGGAAAATTCGCGGGAGCCACTATCGCCTATCAGCGCGGCGGCTGGTACGGCCCGCAGTTCGAATTGGTGGCGGGGGATTTGAATCTCGCACATCATCTCTATGAAACAAAGGGAATTGAATCGCGGCTGAAAATGCTCGCCAATGGTCGGGTCACCATGGTCATTGATGATTATTATGCGTTGGCGACAACGGCGCGAGCTCTGTCATTGTACAAGGAGTTGACCTTTCACCCGCTGAAAGCATCGGACGAACCAATTCACCTCATGTTTTCGCGAAAATCAATGAACGAATCCACAGTCAAACAGATCAATCAAGCCATTGTTAAACTCACAAAAAATGGATCACTCTCGCGCATACTCAAACGGTGGGGACGATAAAGGAGCTGTCGAAACAGCTCCTTCAAATACTTTCTCTATCTCGTAAAAATTACGCCACAGTGTCGAGCAGATCCACGCGATTTTGGTGACGTCCACCCTCGTACTCTGTCGATAACCACGTCTGCACGATCGCTTCCGCTTCATTGAACGACACAAACCGTCCACCTAGAGCGAGAATGTTTGAATCGTTGTGTTGACGGGTCAGTTTTGCGTAGGTTGTGTTGTGACACAGCGAAGCGCGCGCGCCTTTGACCCGATTCGCCGCAATGGAAATTCCAATGCCGGTTCCGCAGATCACGATGCCTGCTTCGGCCTTACCCGCCACAACCGCTTTGGCAACTTTCGCGCCGTATTCGGGATAATCCACCGACGCGGTTCCGTGACAGCCCGCATCTTCCACAACAATTCCCTTTGCTTCGAGAAATTTGATCAGATGTGTTTTCAGTTCCACGCCGCCGTGATCACTGCCGATAATCATTTTGTTTGTTTTTAAAAACATCGTCTATCCTTTGAAATTACATTTACTTATTGATTTTGTTCCTCACAGGCAAAATCCTGCCGAAAATTGGCAGACTATTTTCAAAACTCTGAGGCTTCAAGCCAAAAGCCTAAAGTTCATATAGAAAAAAACTTGTAGCTTGGGGCTTGAAACTTGGGGCTTCAGCTTCTCCGGGTTAGTTCATCGCTCCAGCTTTGAGCACGTCGATCATGTTGAACAGTTTTTTCTCGCTCTGTTTCTGTTTCTGATCGTTGAGGAACAACACCGCATCCACCGCGCCTTCCGCATAGACCGAACGGCCGCAGATGTTGTGACGGAATTCAAATGCCACGGTTCCGTCCGGTGAAACTAGCCGATAGGTGTGGAACGCGTGTCCCGTGAGATACTCCTGCGGAACCTGCATGCGATCCATCTGATCAGCTTCGACGCGAACCAGTTCGATCTCTTCGACGCCAAACGGGACAATGCCCATTTTGTTGAACATTCCCACCATTGCGATTGCCGTTCCCGATGTGTCGGCCTTGGTTTTCTGATGTGATTCAACCACAGAGAGTTTGTAACCGTCGTAGAGTCCCGGATAGGTCTCTTTCGCCTGTTCGATCATGGCCATCATGCCCACGAGTTGTTTTGCCATGTTCGGTGCGATCACGGCGTAGACCTCGCTCGAAGCGGTGTCGGCCATCAGTTTGTCGCGATCGCCACCGGTGGTTCCCATGATAAAGGGAAGTTCGTTGGCGATATAGAACTCCGCGTTGCCGTTTACCGCTGAAGGGTGAGTAAAGTCGATGGTGAAAAATTCGCCCTGCTCCTCTTTGATCGACGTAATCAGATCATCGCGCAGTTCCGGTTTCACAATGGTGACCACTTCGTCGCCGATCTCCATCTCTTCCAGATCAACGCCGGGGCCGGTAAGCGAATAGGGAACAACGGTCAAGCCGCGACGCTGAACCGCTTCGATAATCTCTTTTGCCATGTTCCCCGGAAGGCCGTTCACCATAACTTTGATTTCCATGATTTCTCCTTGCTATTTCGTTTTTATGCCGATTGAAAATAGCTTATGGGCGTGGAAATTGGCGAAGTGGCCCGCAATCTGTCAGATCTGTTGGTCGGGAAGTGATCCGTTGCCGAACCGGTGGAGAAGTTCCGGGAAAAAGGCGAGAAATCCGCGGTCGATTTGAACAATATTGTCGCGAACTTCTCTGGTTGATCCTGCCAGCGGTGTGGTCCGGCTAAAGCGATCGCTGATTCGATCGAGAGCGGTCTGTACGCCGTGAAGGGATCGGTAGGAGAGAAGGACATCGTGCTGAACGAGAAGCGACACAATCTGGCGCATGCGCGGTGGCATAGCAGAGCGATTATCCAACAGAGTGCGATTTGTTCGTCGGATGTAATCGGCAGGAGATTCGTGGGAAAACTGTTCCCAATGTTTGAGCAGAAGATGATCGAAGGTCACGTCGAGAATGATTCCCGCGTAGCGCCGTCGCGGTGGCGAAAAGAGCGCGCGCAGTTCTTTGACTGCCGGATGAGAGTCGGTAAAGCTGTCCACGGCGAGATGATGTACGATTCCCGATTCGATTGCTGGCGGGAGTTGTTGCCGATCGACGCCGCGAAGGAAATCCCCCATGAGCGATCCGGTCCGAAAAAGCGGATCCGTTCCGGCAAGAAAGAGGTGAGAAAGAAAGTTCACTGGCGATTCTCGTGCGTTGTTCCCACAAGCAACTTTCCAATCAAATGAATTCTGATCTGCGGACTCACAGCATTACCGCCGGGAAGTTGTTCAAACTGCTGATTCCGCGAAAAGTAAAACGGGCCGGCACTCATGATCATGGTCGGTTCAATGCGATTGCGCAGGAACGGCGGTACTACGGGGATTTCCAGATCGATATGAGCTGAACTGCTCCAACCGGTACGGCTGATCTGTTCCGTTGCATCGCCATCGAACCGCACGCACGTCACCGGCGCTCGCTCCTCGAGAGTGATTCTCCCTATCAGTGATCGCGGTGCAAGTTTTCCCACCGTAACGGCAGAACGAATAAATCCCGGCGTGGAAAGCGACGGCTTGTCGAGCAGATCGGCGCGAATCATACCATCAAGAGCGATTTGTACCAATGGTCGCGAAAGGTTCCACGATCCGGTGATTCCTGTGGCGGCGGTGGAACGGTTGTCATAACTCTGTACCATCGTGAATTGTCGTGAGCTGTCGAACTTTTCGTAGGAGGGAATTCGGTCAGCGACTAAGATCGCTTTCAACGTTATTGGCTTTTTTACGCTTTTCAATCCTAAGGAAAGAGATCCATTGAGGGAAGAGCTATGCAGGGTTGTCAAACGGAAATAACTCGTGTCGTAAACGACGATTTCTCCACTGAATGCTGTGTCCGATTTGATTGCATGGAGTTTTCCCGTAAGATCTAGCATTTGAGTGAATTTCAATTTTCCGTTCAGTTCTCCGCCGAATCCGAAAGGTTTGTCTACATAGGTCGTGCGAAAGTGATTATCTACGACTATCGCGCGAATTTGCCACTCTCCACGGGGAGATTCTTGCGCCAGAGAGGTGTAGAATATGCGGCGGCGATCGTTATTCTGATTTGATTCTGCCCCAAAAGCGATCGACATTCGTTTACTTAATTTGATTTGTGTCGCCAGATCAAATTTATGCAGTTTATTCTTCGTCTTTGTGAAATTCTCCAAATTAAAGTACTGCTTTGCAGAACTATCTCCCGGAAGAATAGGCCTTTCAAAGTGATCAACCCCAAATCCACCGCGAACCGTAAGGCGATTATGGGTCAGTTCGGCGATCCCGCGAACCGTTTTCCCCTGCCGAAAGTGGTAGATCGAATCGGTGCCGGGAACAACGCCCCATCGCCCGTAGGAATTTAGGGTGAGTGCCCCGCGAACATCTTTGCCTCGGTAGGTCGCGGTGGCTCCGGTCTCTTCGGCAAGGCCAAAGGAGCTGTTTTCCAGCGCACTATTGTTGGTTGATTCATACCGCGCGCTGTAGCGGTCGAACATCTGAGAAAAACGGTCTTCGTAGCGATAGTCGCCGCGAATCGCCATGCCGACTTGCGGAACGGTAACGATTCCCGATAGTTCCGACACGTGATCGCTGTTGACGTTGTTGGTCTTTTCGTACTTGTTGAGAAGTGGGTCGAACAGTTCCGATCCGGCGTGAGCAGTTCCCGTTATCGATGCGGTGGAGTCGGTGATCGCTTCGGGGAGAAGTTTTGCCAGCGGGATTGGATCAGTTCCGGCAAAGAGACCAGTCCGATCGGTGAATCCCAAAGTCTGAGGATCCAACGTGCGGCGGTTGGCGCCATCGTGAATGTAGGTGAGCGTGTCGGCGGCGATGAGTGCGACACTGAAAAGTAGGACCACGATTGTTTTCAAAACCGAACCCCCGCGATAAGTGATAGTGAAATAAGATTGAGTGGATCGGGGGAACTGACGATATATCGTTCTTGAATGCGGATTCCCGTGAAAAGCTTGTTCCATCGGTACGAAGGTTCGAGGTAGAGTGCCACGCCGAACTCGTTTTCCGATTCGCCTGCAAAGGGCTTGGTAATTTCAAAACCATTTTCCGCGGAAATCAGTACGTTGGCGATTCCTGCACCACCGATCAGCCGAAACCGTTTGCGAAAATATTCGTATTCAACAGCGATCGACGTGTTCACTGAAAAGAAATCCGGCAGTGTGTCGATTCCCGCGATTTCACCAATTTCAAAGGTGGCGGCGAGATTCATCGGGATATGAGCCACGGGAAAGCGAACTCCTCCGCCGAAACTGGGCGAAGATTTCCACGCTTCCCCCACTGATCCGGTGATTGTGTGGATCGATCGGGAAAGAAATGGTTCGATGTGATAGCGCGGTTCGGTTGCGCCCAGTGTCCATGCGGCCAGTGCCAGCCAGAAAAGTTGTTTCACGAATACTCCTTTTTGCGATGGTGAAAATAGTTTCTCCCGAAAGAAGTGCTTGTGCAGAAACGAAAAAGAGAGGAACAATTGCTGTTCCTCTCCTGTAGATTTGTTCAGTTCGTTCGCGTTTGTTACGAAGCGCTGATAATATCTTCGATAATCGGTTCGCAGAGTGAACAGCCGGTGCCGGCAGTGGTGGCTACTTTGAGCGCTTCAAACGTGTTAGAACCACATTTGATCGCTTCGACGATAGTCTCTTTCGCAACGCCGCGACAGACACAAACGTGACCGCGTTCTGCGGCGATAGGTGCTTTTTTCTCTGCGTACAGTTCTCTCTTATCCATTCAAATCTCCTCGTTTTTATACAGTTGTTGTCATTTATAGACATATTCGAAGTAAGTTTTGCAAAGGCCGTGCCACTTTCTTCATTACACGTTCCTCGAATCGCGTACAACCGTATCCCATTGACCTTTGAATCGTGAATTGAATTTCCTTGGCGGTGATATATGTTTTCTATCTATTGAGAGGAGAGTGTTATGCCATCGTTTGCCGTTGTGACTATTGCCGCTGATCCGAACGCTTCCGTTTTTGCGGAACTGGCCCGTGCGCTCGTGACATCAATTCGTAAGTTGGGCTATTCCTGTTCAGAATTGATTAATCGATTTGATAACCAGTCGGTAAACATCGTCCTCGGCTATCACCTTCTTTCTCCCGATTCGATTCCTCGCAATCTGAATTGGATTGCCTATCAGTTGGAACAGCTGAGCGACAGCGAAGGCGTGGTGACTCGGTTTCCTCACGCGCTGGAACTGCTTAAACGGGCATCCGCCGTGTGGGACTATGCGCCGGAAAATATCGATTTTCTCGCGCGAAGGGGAATTGCCGCAGAACTGATCGCGCCGGGATTTGTGGATTCGTTATCCACGATGTCGCCGGTTCAAAAAGATGTGGATGTGCTCTTTTACGGGAGTCGCAATCCTCGAAGAACGATGGTTTTGCAGGAGTTGCTGAATCGCGGCTATCGCGTGCAGGCGCTTATCAATCTCTATGGCGATCAGCGGGATTCGTGGATCGCCCGAGCGGCGCTAGTGATCAATATTCACTTTTATGAAACGGCGCTGTTCGAATCGGTGCGAGTTTCCTATTTAGTCAACAACGGCGTGCCGGTTCTGTCCGAATCGTCTGAATTCTATCCCTGGGAATCGGTGCCGTTGGAACGGGTTCGCTATGAACTCCTCGTTGATCGCGCTGAACAGCTTTTGCAAGAGAGAGGGGCGCTGAACGAGTACGGCTTGCAATGCCAAAACGCGTTTGCAAACTCATACAAAATGAGTGATCTGCTCGCTCCGCTTTTGTATCAGCTCTAACTCATGTCTGTTATATCGAATCTGACTCAACATTTCGCGCGCCGTGAAGAATGCGAAGGATCACCACTGAATTGTCGCGAATCGCAAAAATGATTCGGTAGCTCTGGTGAATCAGATGGCGATAGGTGTCGTACATGAGCGGGGTAACTTCAGGAATGATCGGGCACCGTTCGGGGAAAATATCCAGAGAATAGATCACATTCTCAAGTTCGCCCACAAAAAGTGCTGCATTTGAGGGTGAAACCTCTGCAATATAGGTGTAAATCTCTTCGAAATCCTGCTCCGCTTGCTTTGAAATAATCACATTATAAGCATTTGTCACGACGAAACTCCGCGAAAAAGTCTGAAACAGGGCGAACTCTTCCCTCCGCCACATCCTTTTCTGCCACCAGAAGTTTCTGAAGAAGGGCCAGTTCCTCTTCGCGGCGATTGTAGTCCGCCGCATCGATCAATACCGCTTCCGCCTTGCCGTTTACCGTCAGTACAACCGGTCGGTGAGTCCGGTGAACCTGTTGGATCAGTGCACTGGGATTCTTTTTCAATTCTGACACCGGACAGATATCTTCGATAATATTGATAGTCATAATTTGCCTCTTAATTAAGCGTTAAATTTGTCCCTTAATATAGTGCTTGGTTATTTCGGTTTGGCAAAAAGAATTGGGTGAATCTCTCGATCCACCCATTTATTCGTTTTGTCGTTTACTCGATCCGCACTTTCTGAACCACGGAACTTTTCCCCGCCAGAATCTCGGCGATGTAGACTCCCGAAGCGATATTCGGAAGAGCTACCGAACTTCCGGCGATCTCGTGAGAAAAGATTTTCCGGCCGGAAAGATCGAAGAGGGCCAGCGCACTTCCTGCGGGAACAGTTGTAGAAAGCGAAAGTGTTCTGCCGGAAATGGTCGCCGTGAGCGGGCCGGTTTTAGCGTGAGTGGTCGGGAGAATTGGGGATGGATCTTTTTGAGTTGTTCGCCAATCGGGATCATACTTATCTAGCCAGCTTATTTGATTTGTAGATACATTGGCGGTTGTTAGGAAATTACTCTTTGTTTCAATACCGTTGGGTTTCAGTTTGGTAATGTCTGCAGGAAGCGTCGATAATAGGTTGTTTGTAAGAATTAGCCATGTTAAGTTATTAAGTTGCCCTATTTCATTAGGTAGCGAAGTCACTAAATTTGAGTCTAAGCGAATCTCCGTAAGCGATGTAAGCATGCCAATTTCACTTGGGAGAGTCGTTAATTGGTTATTGGAAAGTATAAGATAGTGAAGATTTGAAAGATCGCTAATGGTAGATGGTAAGGTTGAAATCTTATTGGACTCCAATGTTAGTCTGTATAACGATGAAAGTTTTCCGATATTTTCTGGTACATACGAAATATGATTTCTTCCCACGTGTAGTTCTGACAAAGAGGAAAGTTCGCAGAGTTCTGCAGGCAATGATGTTAATTGATTACCCCAAAGCGTAAGCTGTTTTAGTGCTTTATTTAACCCAACTTCCTGTGGGAGGGATGTAATCATATTTTCGGACATATCTAGATTTTTTAACGATTGCATTCCTGTGATGGCAAGAGGGTATTCTACAAACTTATTATAGGCAAGTCGTAGAGTGTCTAGTTTTTGTAAGTTTGAAAATTCTATGGGCAAAGATGATAACTTATTGCCGAAGAGGTCAAATGTAACCAGATTTATTAGATTACCAATTTCTTTGGGGAGTGTAGAAAAGTTACCTTTAGTAATTGAAAGAGTTTTAAGTTTAGTACAATTTCCAATTTCAGGTGGTACCGATTCAAGCCACCCTTGGAGTGATAAGGACTCCAGATTTAGCAGAGAACCGATCTCCTTCGGTATTGCCTTGTATTGGCCTCCTACTATTGATAATGTTTTAAGTTGGACGAGATTTTTAATTTCCGGTGTTATGACAGTTAATGAGTTACCCGAAAGATTCAAGGATGTAAGGCTTGAAAGCATCCCAATTTCATCGGGTAGTGATTTGAACATGTTATATGAAAAGTTTGCGTTCGTTAATTTTTTAAGGTTGCCAATTTCTTTGGGTAGGGTGACAAAATTACATAGAAGGATATCTATTGAATCAATTCGGTCTGATTTAACACCGACTCCTTTCCACGTTGTTATAGGATTTTTTTCTTGCCATGATGTTGGTATGTTCTTTCCGGTGTTCGCCTTCTTCATCGCCACCAATGCCAGCGAATCTCCTTCGCGACTATCCATATTCTGCCCGAACACCAGCGATCCCAGAACCAAAATCCCCGCTACTATCAGCTTTTTCATGAACTCTCCTCAACATTTGATCAATTTCGGCAAAAGATACCATCCCACCAGCAAAAATTCAACCTCTCCCGCCATAAAACAGGTCAATTGAAGGTTGAAGATTCGGTTTATATCAACACCGGTCGAAGGCCTGTGATTCCACCGGCGATTACAGTGCGGCTAACGGCATCAAACGTGTGAGCAACAGTGGCTCTGAGATCCCCTAGCAGCATCAAAAGTGAGAGTAGCAGTTCCAAAAGTGAGAATAGCAGTGATCCAAAGTGCACAGAGCGTTGCAGAAAGTGTTGCATAGCAGTGGTCTAAAGTGAGACGAGCAGTTCCAAAAGTGCACGTAGCGTTGCAGGAAGTGTTGCGTAGCAGTGGTCAAAAGTGTCAGAAGCGGTTCTGGAAGTGAGAATAGCGTTGCAGAAAGTGTTGCATAAGGGGGCGTACCGTTCCTTTTCTATGGTGGTGATATCGGTGGAACGGGATTCGTTTGCGCAAATGAGCTATTCCTTCGCCGTCGGTCCGTGGAATCAACCATATTTGCGCTCCTTTCTAAACCTGTGGAGGCACATCGTGAGTGTTCATCGTTTTAAGCAGATCCATCTGGAAATTACCACGCTCTGCAATCTCTCCTGCGCGTTCTGCCCCAAGACGACTCGCACACCGCCGCATATTACCGCTGATCAGTTCCGGTCGCGGGTGGAAACGATTGCGCCGTTCACCGACCTGATTTATCTCCATCTTATGGGCGAACCGCTTTCTCACCCCGAACTTCCCTCGTTTTTGGCCATCGCCGAAGAGCTTGCCGCACCTATCGGGATCACCACTAACGGCACCCTGATTCATCGCCATATCGAAACACTCGCTTCGCCGGCAATTCGCCAGCTCAATATTTCGTTTCACGCGTTCACCGATCCGCACAAGACCGTTCTCGCCGCCGATGCGGTGAAACTGATCGCCGCGGCACACCCCAATCTTTATATCAACATTCGACTCTGGATGACTCATGAAACGGCTGATTTATCCGATGATCCCGTGGTGAACGTCATGCTTTCCTCGCTGAATATTTCGCCGGAACTGTTGGATCAGCACGCCTTTGGGAATCGCGCCAGCCGCAATGTGTTCGGCAATGTGTACGTTCATTTCGACCGCCCGTTCGACTGGCCGGGGAACGCGCCAGTGGATACCTGCGGCACCTGTCACGGCCTTCACACGCAGATCGGCATTCTCACCGACGGTTCGGTGGTTCCCTGCTGTCTCGACAATGAGGGGCAGATTGTTCTAGGGAACATTGATGAAGAATCGCTCGAACAGATCGTCGGTTCACCGCGGGCGAGAACTATGCGCGGTGGGTTTACGCGCGGTGAAATGATCGAATCGCTCTGTCAGAAATGCGGCTATGCGCAGGATCGATTCGGGCAGAAAAAGCAGGTGGTTCGGAGAAGAGAGTCGTTGAAGGTGTGATGAGATAGCCCCATTTTTTCAGTGGCACGCTCTTTCGGGGGACATCCCGAGAGTGCGCAAGAATCCAATTGTTCCGTAGATATGCCCCTGTGTGGGCATCTGTTTAATGATTAAAACAATCGATTACGTTGGTTTTGGTCGGCCACATAGGGCCGAATCTACGATTGTCGTTGTGTCGTTGTGTCGCAATCTATCTTTCTGCTATTAAGTCGCGCCACAAATATGGCACACATTGATATATTTTAGGGCATGGAAAAACTAAATTTAAAAACAGTAGAAAAAGTCGTCCGTGAGTCTTTACGCTCACA
>JFJP01039379.1_pt1 | contig 13649 bp, 10 predicted proteins | sample 431651 | NCBI WGS metagenome assembly JFJP01 (sample SAMN02602958, study PRJNA72255) | Microbial mat metagenome, whole genome shotgun sequencing project. | biome: fresh water; feature: sink hole; material: water; isolation source: purple microbial (photo- and chemosynthetic) mats found in...
TTCCTCAGATTATTCATCAGTTTTCGGCCCGCAAACATGGCAAATACATTGCTGTTAACTGCGGTGCAATTCCTGAAGGAACGATAGACTCTGAACTTTTTGGACACGAAAAAGGATCGTTTACAGGAGCATTGGCCGAGCGAAAAGGCTATTTTGAAGAGGCTGACGGGGGAACCATCTTTCTTGACGAAATTGGTGAATTACCACTCTCTACACAGGTTCGTTTGCTACGCGTACTCGAAGCCGGTGAATTTATGAAAGTTGGCTCATCGAAAGTGATGAAAACCAATGTCCGGGTGGTCGGTGCTACAAATGTGAACATTACTCAGGCTATTGAAAAAGGAGATTTCCGCGAAGATTTATTCTATCGTTTAAATACTGTGCCAATCAGGGTGCTACCTCTGCGCGACCGTTCAGAAGATATCCATTTACTGTTTCGTAAATTTGCATCCGATTTTGCCGATAAATACCGCATGCCAGCCATTCGGCTCGATAACGAAGCTGTTGGAGTTCTGCTGAGTTACCACTGGCCCGGAAATGTGCGTCAGTTAAAAAACATTACCGAGCAGATTTCAATTATTGAAAAAGAACGGATTATTGATGCCAAAACATTAAATAATTACATCCCTGTACATTCTCAAAACAAATTGCCGGCATTGTACCATAGTGTTGATGAAAAAACGTTTTCGTCTGAACGGGAAATCCTCTATCAGATTCTGTTTGATATGAAAAAAGACATGAACGATTTGAAAAAACTGGTTCATGACATCCTTCAAAATGAATCGTCTGTTGCCAGTGTTCGCGATGATAATGCTCAATTAATAAGAAAACTTTACCAGAGCGATAACGGCAATTACGTTCCCGATCAACCTGCACCCAACCGCGTTACTATTAATCCGGTGGTAACTGAAAATATTTATGATACCGAAGAATTTGTAGAAGAGTCGTTATCGCTCGAAGATAAGGAAGTGGAAATGATACAGAAAGCACTCGATAAGCACAAGGGCAAGCGTAAATATGCTGCCCGTGAACTGGGTATTTCGGAACGAACTCTTTACCGTAAAATCAAGGAATACAACATCGATTAAAATATGAAACTTAAAAGTTCAATACTCATATTACTAGTCATTCTTTTAGTTGGCACATTTACGGCCTGTAAAATCAATTATGGATTTACAGGGGCAGTACCTATGGTGGGTGTTAAAACATTTTCAGTCAGTTATTTTCCTAACCGCGCCAGATTGGTTAATCCGAACTTAAGCCAGCAATTAACCGACGGAATGCAGGAAAAACTAATCAGGCAAACCTCCTATAGCCAGATACAGGAAGATGGAGATTTGGAATTCTCCGGACAAGTAACTGATTATGAAGTAAGACCAATGAATATCCAGGAAGGTGACCTTGCCGCGCAAAACAGGTTAACTGTAACCATTAAAGTAAAATATACGAATAACAAAGATCACGAACAGGATTGGGAAAAGACATTTAGTGCTTACGAAGATTTTGACAGCAACAACTCTCTCAACACTGTTGAGGAAAGCCTTGTGCCTGAAATCATAAAAAAGCTGACAGATGACGTATTTAACGCTTCAATTGCAAACTGGTAAACCATGACTGCCGAACAAATCTTCCGATACATGCAGGCTCCTGAAGAATTAAATCAGGAAACTCTTCCGTTCCTCAAAGAACTGACCGAGCAACACCCCGCATTCGAAGCCGGCTGGATACTTTATTTACGCAATCTGAAAAACAACAACGACTCGTCATTTGAGCAGGAACTAATAAATGGTGCAATCCGCATTCAGGATCGCCGTAAACTGTATTTATTCCTGAATGAGAAAGCCAAAGCAACACAACAGGAACAAGAAACAGAATCAAAACCCGAAAGCACCAACGACCTTGAGATATTTAACCTCATTTTTGCTCCTGAATACAGACTTGAAAACCATGGCGAAACAGTCGGAAATATGGGTGAGGTTGCCAGAGCAATTCAAAATACTTCAGGAAAAAAATTCAGGTTAATTGATAAATTTCTGGAAGCTCAGCCTAAAATGCCGCAGGTAAAGGTTGACGAAGCATCAAGCGCCATGGAAAGCCAGAAACCGAAAGATGATGACAACGATGATTTTGTAACTGAAACACTTGCATTGATTTACGCCCAGCAAGGTTACCATAAAAAGGCTATACATATATTTGAAAAATTAAGTTTGAAATATCCGGAAAAAAGTACTTACTTTGCCGGTCATATTGAAAAAATCAAAACTTTAATGAACAATTAATTCATATTAACATGTACACACTGGTCACCGTTTTATTATTCATTACCTGCATCTTACTCATTTTGATTGTTTTAGTTCAAAACTCAAAAGGTGGTGGATTAGCAAGTAATTTTCAGGCTTCAAACCAAATCATGGGTGTTCGCAAAACAGCAGATTTCCTCGAAAAAGCAACCTGGGTTTTAGCCGGAGCATTGTTATTCCTTTCAATTGTTGGTACTGCTGTCATTCCAAGAGACAATCAGGTTGGTGGTCAGTCAGCTATTAAAGACAAAATTGAAAGTGCTGTCGATCCAAATCAGGTTCCAAGTTTCCCTGCTGCCGATGCACCTGCCGCGGCTCCTGCAACAACTACGGCTGCTCCTGATTCAACAAAATAAGCAATCATTTCAGGTTAATTCTGAATAAACTATAACTAAAAGTCTTCAATGTATTCATTGAAGACTTTTTTTTTACTTTCCAACCAATAAAAACTAATACATTATGAACCGATCAGTTTTAAATTCAGGCCTGATTCTGCTGAGTGTGCTGTTGATTTTTTCGGCGTGCAAAAAAGCAGTTACTCCTCCTGCACCTGTTTTACCAGTACCAACCGACCGCCAGTTGGCATGGCACGAAATGGAACAATATGCTTTTGTTCATTTTACCACCAATACTTTCACAGACAAAGAGTGGGGTTTTGGCGACGAGAGCGAATCGGTATTTAATCCCACGGGCATGGATGTAACCCAATGGACTAAAACCTTTAAAGCTGCTGGCCTGAATGGTCTGGTTCTAACCTGTAAACACCACGATGGTTTTTGCTTGTGGCCCAGCCAATATACCGAGCATTCGGTAAAAAACAGTCCGTACAAAGAAGGAAAAGGAAATGTGGTTGCCGAAGTGGAGCAAGCCTGCCGTGTTGACAGTCTGAAATTCGGCGTTTACCTCTCGCCATGGGATCGTAACCGCGCCGACTATGGTTCGCCATCGTATGTTGAATATTACCGCAACCAGCTGAAGGAACTTTTTGAAGCCCATTCTCCTGTTTTCGAAATGTGGTTTGATGGTGCCAACGGAGGCGATGGCTATTATGGTGGTGCGAACGAGAAACGGAAAATCGACGGCAAGACCTATTACGATTGGCCAACAACCCTGAACCTGATTCGAGGTATGGAACCGAATGTGATTTTCTTTAGCGATGCAGGCCCAGATATTCGCTGGTGTGGAAACGAAAGCGGATACGTAAACGAAACCAACTGGAATACGATTACGGCAGATACGCTGTATGCAGGTAAAAGTGGCATTCAGAAATTACTGAACACCGGTGAAGAAAATGGCACCAGCTGGATTCCGGCTGAAGTCGATGTTTCAATCCGTCCGGGATGGTTTTACCACGCCAAAGAAGACTCGCTGGTTAAAACTCCTGAACAATTATTCGACATTTACCTCAGCTCAGTCGGACGCGGCGCCAACCTTATCCTGAATATTCCTCCCGATCGCCGCGGTTTGATTAATGAAATCGATGTGGCTTCGCTGTTGGGCTGGAAAAAGCTGATTGATGAACGGTTCAGTACCAACCTGGCATTAAATAAATCGGCTAAGGCATCTTCGGTTCGCGGTAATTCTCCTGTTTACGAAGCCGCAACGGTTACCGACGGAAATAAAGAAACGTATTGGGCAACCAACGATGAAGAAAAAACGGGCAACCTCGAAATTGACCTGGGCGAAAACAAACAGATCAGTTATGTAATGGTTCAGGAATACATTAAACTTGGGCAACGTATAAAAAACTTTTCGGTTGAAGTTGAAAAAGATGGCAACTGGCTCGAAGTGGCACAGGGAACCACCATCGGGTACAAGCGAATCGTAAAAATTGAACCAGTCGAAGCGCAAAAAGTGCGGATCGTAATTAAAGATTCGAAAGCCTGTCCGGTTATTTCCAACGTAGAAGTTTATTAAAGTCTGACAGTCTGACACACAAAATGACAGACTACAATTTAAGACTAAAGCACTTTTGTTTCAGTCTGTTATAGCAAACAGACAGGATTTGGACAATATTCTGATGAAAAAATGTCCAATTCCTGTCTGTTTTTTTTGCACCATTTGCTTTGGCATAGTATCTGCTAAACAGGGATGTTGAAAATTTAAAAATTGTATTTCTAACCAATTAAAATAATTTAAAAATGGCAGATTTAAAAGGAAAAATTCTGGCTGGCAAAATCTTAGTACAGCCTAAGGAAGCAGAAAAGAAAACAGCTAGTGGAATCATTATTCCTGATTCAGCAAAAGAAAAACCACAAGTTGGTAAAGTAGTTTTGGTTGGTTCTCCTAAAAAAGACGAACCAATGGAAATCAATGTTGGTGATGTAGTTTTCTACGGAAAATATTCAGGCACTGAATTGAATATCGACGGAACAGATTTTCTGTTGATGTCTCAAACTGATGTTTTATTTGTTGCTGAGTAATTGATTAATAACGATTTAAAAAGAAATTAAAATGGCAAAAGAAATTAAATTCAATATTGAAGCCCGCGACCTGCTGAAAAAAGGCGTTGACAAATTGGCTGATGCAGTAAAAGTAACTCTCGGACCAAAAGGCCGCAATGTGGTTATCGAAAAGAAATTTGGCGCTCCACAGATCACCAAAGATGGTGTATCTGTTGCTAAAGAAATTGAACTTTCGAACGCATACGAAAACATCGGTGCACAGATGGTAAAAGAAGTGGCCAGCAAAACTGGTGACGATGCCGGTGACGGAACAACAACTGCAACCGTACTTGCTCAGTCATTAATTTCTGTAGGTTTGAAAAACGTTGCTGCCGGTGCCAATCCAATGGATTTGAAACGTGGTATCGACAAAGCTGTTCTGAAAGTAGTTGAAAGCATTAAAGATCAGGCTCAGAATGTTGGTGACGACTTCAAAAAAATTGAACAGGTTGCCCGTATTGCTGCCAACAACGATAGCGCTATTGGCGCATTGATTGCTGAAGCAATGGAAAAAGTAAATAAAGAAGGTGTAATTACAGTAGAAGCTGCCAAAGGAACCGAAACTTATGTTGACGTTGTTGAAGGTATGCAATTCGACCGTGGTTATATTTCTCCATATTTTATTACCGATGGCGAAAAAATGGCTGCCGATTTGGATCACCCATACATCCTGATCCATGACAAAAAAATAAGCACCATGAAAGATTTGCTTCCTGTTCTGGAACAAACTGCTCAGACTGGTCGCCCATTGTTAATTATTGCTGAAGATGTTGATGGTGAAGCATTGGCAACTTTGGTGGTTAACCGTTTACGTGGTTCGTTGAAAGTTTGCGCTGTTAAAGCTCCTGGCTTTGGCGACCGCCGTAAAGAAATGTTGGAAGACCTTGCTGTATTGACAGGTGGTGTTGTGATTACCGAAGAAAAAGGTATGAAAATGGAAGACGCTACTTTGGAAATGCTTGGAAGAGCCGAAAAAATTACTGTTGACAAAGAAACAACTATTGTTGTTGCAGGTGCCGGCGATGAAACTGCAATCAAAACCCGCGTTAACCAGATCAAAAAACAGATCGAAACTACAACTTCTGATTACGACAAAGAAAAACTTCAGGAACGTTTGGCTAAACTAGCCGGTGGTGTTGCTGTATTGTATGTTGGCGCATCTTCAGAAGTTGAAATGAAAGAGAAAAAAGACCGTGTTGACGATGCTTTGCACGCCACCCGTGCTGCTGTTGAAGAAGGTATCGTTCCCGGAGGTGGTGTTTGTTACATCCGCAGCATTGCTGTTCTGGAAGGTTTGACTGGCGAAAACGAAGACGAAACTACAGGTATCGAAATCGTAAAACGCGCTATTCAGGAACCTTTACGCCAGATTGCTTTCAATGCTGGTAAAGAAGGCGCTGTTATTGTACAGAAAGTTAGCGAAGGGAAAGCTGATTTTGGTTACAATGCCCGTACCGATGTTTACGAAAACCTCTACGAAGCTGGTGTAATCGATCCTGCAAAAGTAACCCGCATCGCGTTGGAAAATGCCGCTTCAATTGCTGGTATGTTCCTGACTACCGAATGTGTGTTGGTTGAAGAAAAAGAAGACAAACCAGCTATGCCACCAATGGGCGGTGGAATGGGTGGCGGAATGGGCGGAATGATGTAATCTACCGCGCATACCCTTCAAAATAAATAGATTTTAAACCCTCTTTCGGTTCGCTGGAAGGGGGTTTTTCGTTTAATCAGAAAATACTTGTCAAAAAAAAGAAAATAATGATTACACGACATAAACTTTACCGAAGTGTGTTTGTTTCAATCTCATGTTTAACCAAAATTATTAGCTATGAAATTTAAAAGTTTATTTCTCGTAACATTGTTTGCATTCGGCGGTTTGTTTGCTAATGCTCAGGTAGTTGAAAAAGGAGAAAAAATTCTCAATTTGGGTATCGGTCTTGGTACTGCATTGTACAGTGGAAGTGGATACACAGGCAGCGTTCCTCCGATTTCAGGATCTTTGGAAGTTGTAATAAAAGATGATCTTTTTGACGGGAAAGGCGCTGTAGGAGTTGGTGGTTATCTTGGTTATGCAGCATATAAATGGGAATATTCTGGTTGGGGATGGAAGTACAGCAATATTATAATTGGGCCAAGAGGTTATTTACATTATAACTTAATCGACAATCTTGACACTTATGGTGGGGTAATGCTTGGATACAACATACTTAGCTCAAAAGAAACAGGTAATTCTATCCCTGGGTATAATTACAACGCTTCATCTGGTGGTGTAATCTTTTCAGGCTTTTTAGGAGCACGTTATTACTTTAACGACAAATTTGCTGCAATGGCTGAATTGGGTTCAGGTATTGCCTACCTTAATCTAGGTGTAGCAATAAAACTATAAATCTTTTTTCTGAATTGAATAGGCTGATCCTTACCTGATCAGCCTATTTTTTTGCCCTTTTTATTCTGTAAGTTAAGTTAAGACAAAGCAATCCGTCGGAAAATTGGTTCGTTTCTCTTGCTTTAATTTTCGTATGTTTGAATAGATAATAAGCTATTCCTAAACCAACGAAATGACAACACGCCGAAATTTTATACGACTAACAGCATTAGGCAGTGCTGCTTTAGCCGGAGGTGCTTACAACAATGTATTTGCGTCTCTCCCCTCCAATGATAAACTTTCTCTTTTAAGCAGCGAACTTCTGGAAACCTGGGTAAACGCTTTGTTGTCCTTACAAATTACTGATCAGTCCAGAACTGAAGATTACGGCGGAATTTGGTGTCCTGCTTGTAAAAGAGTTCATGGCCGGGTGGCAGATGCTATTTATCCGTTGCTGTATATGGCCAATAAAAAGCAAGACAGCAAATACCTGGATTCTGCGATTCTGTTATATCGTTGGATGGAAAAGCATGTCAGCCAACCCGATGGTTCATGGCTGAATGATCCGGAAAAGAATTCGTGGAAAGGAATAACTGTTTTTACCTCAATTGCTTTGGCCGAAACGTTGATCAATCATGGATCGTTGCTCGAAGGGAATTTCATGAATGAAGTTGGCGCGCGCCTGAAAAAGGCCGGAGATTACATCAGCAACAACTTTTCGATGACCTACGGAAACATCAATTACCCGATTAATGCGTCGTACTGTCTTTCATTGTTAGGCAATTTGCTCGATGTAAAAGAGTTCAGGGAAAAGGGAAGATATTTTGCTCATGAAGCGCTTGGTTTTTTGAGTAAAAACGATCGGTTTATTCATGGCGAAGGTCGCCCGTTTAATCAGCCAAGTGCCAAAGGATGCTATTCGGTCGATTTAGGCTATAATGTGGAAGAATCACTTCCTGCGCTGGTTTTATACGGAAAGCTCACGAACGATCAGGAAGTTTTGGAGGCAATAGTTCCTTCGCTGCAAACGCATATGGAGTTTATGCTTCCGGACGGTGCCTGGGACAACAGTTGGGGTACGCGAAACTTTAAATGGACCTACTGGGGCAGCCGCACTACTGATGGTTGTCAGCCAGCCTATGCGCTAATGGCAGATCGTGATCCGCGTTTTTACAAGGTGGCGCTGAAAAGCACAGAACTTTTGAAAGCCACTACCCATAACGGTTTGTTGTATGGTGGGCCTCATTATGTGGCGCACGATGTTTTGCCCTGCGTACACCATACTTTTTGCCATGTTAAAGCATTGACTACGATTTTGGATCATGGAATTCATCCGCCCAAAGTGGATATGGAAAAACTTATACTTCCTCGCGAAAAAATGTATGGTAGCCGTTTTTTTCAGGACATTCAGACTTCACTGATTTCAGTTGGAAAGTATAGGGCGACAGTTACTGCCTACGACAGGGAATATACCATGAAAAACGGCCATGCTTCCGGTGGGGCATTATCGCTGCTATGGCACGAAAAAACCGGGCCTTTACTTACTGCCAGTATGAACGAATACCAGATGCAGGAAGCCGGAAATATGCAGCCTGAAACTGATCCGTTGTCGATGCCACTTACTCCGCGCATCGAGTTACTTAAAGATGGAAAGTTTATGAATATTTCTGATTTAAAAGCGACTATGGAGATTAATGAAGTGGGCAACTCTACTGTAGTAACCTCTAATTCCCGATTGGTTGATCAAGACCAGAATTCACCAGCTTCGGGCGAAATTAAATGCCAAACTGTTTATACTTTCCAACCCAATAAAGTGATTTTGGAATTTAGTGCAGAATCAGAGGTACAAGGCGATACTGTTCGGATTGTACTTCCTGTAATCTCCAATTCGTCAGAGAAGTTTGAGCTGATTAGCAACCGACTGATGCAGATACAAAAAGAGAAGGCTCTGCTAAAAATCACCTCCGACTCCGACCTGGTAATTTTGCCAACCACTGGCTCCCGTATTTTTAATTTTGTTCCTGGCCTTGAAGCAATTCCAGTGGCCATTAACCAAACGAAATGCAGGATCGAGATTGAGGTGGTGTAAAAACTTCTCATTTATTAAGTTAATTAAATTTTATAAAAACAAACAATTGAAGAGTGTACTGAAGATTTATTAGCTATATTAAAGCGTTAGATTTTAGATTAGATTTTAATCATTCTTCTTTAATGTAAATTTCTTTTAAACTTTATACTGGCATATTGAGGTTATACCTGGTATGAAATCTAAATAAAGAAGTAAATTTGTTCTGATTGAAGTATTTTTGATTTTTGAGATATGGCTGCAACTCTTTTCGAAAACAACATTAAGCAACTGAAATTTTCTTTTCTTGAGAAAAAAGAAGAGTCTGATCAAAGTGGTGTTGTTTTGACAGCCGGATATGAAAAATTAGATAGACTTTCAACATCACCTGATATTTTATTTGCATTAGAAACGGCCAAAGAAAAATTTGATGCCGATGCTGTTTACTTCCGCTATTTCGATGATGGGCGTGGAGCCGTACCCCAAATCTATATATACGACAACACAAATAACCACCTGACAGATAAGAAACGAGATATCCATATCAAAGTTTGGAGCGGTTGTCAGGTGCCAATGTACATCATTATCGGGAAATCTGATGCGAGCATATTCGATGCGCGGGAAAGGGCGAAAGCGGACAAAGAGACTACGGCTTATGAAACTATTAGACTTACTGGAGAAGTAGTAAAGGAGTTTACCGCTAAAAGCTTCGACGATGGTTTATTTTGGGAAGAAAAAGTAAATGAAAACCATTTCCAATTTAAAGGTTCGGCCTATCGGGATTTAATCACTGGCTTAAAAAAGGTATATGACTCTTTTCAGAAAAACTCTGGATTGGATAACCACATAGCTTTAAAACTGTTGGTTCAATGCCTTTTGATTAAATATCTGGAAGAACGGGATGCCAAGAGTAAAAACGGATACTTTGCAGCAACTTATTTTCAAAAAAACTTTGGGTGCTTTGATTTTTGTGGAGTCATTCGAGCTGGCAAATTACTTGAATTATTGGATCAATTAGCAGGCGATTTTAACGGAAAAATATTTGAATGGAATCCCGACGATGAAAAAGAAGCCCGACAACTGATAGTCCGTTCTGAAGTCAAACAATTGGCCAATTATCTTGACGGAAATAGCAAGGATAACCATTTTGTAATTTGGCGGTTGTATTCTTTTTCACATTTGCCAGTTGAACTGATTAGCTCTGTTTACGAGGAACTGCTTACCAACAGCAAGGATATTGTTTATACTCCTGAGATGGTTGTAAGTACCCTTGTTGACGAATGTATGCCGCTGAAAAGTCCCAAGGAAAACTTTAAGCTGATTGACGTTAGTTGCGGATCGGGTATCTTTATCGTAAAAGCCTATAAACGAATCATTCAATGGTGGCGATACACAAGATGGATAGAAACCGGGCAGCTCGAAAAACCATCCCTTGAAACCTTAAAGCAACTTCTTTTAAATAGCATTTATGGCATCGACATTCAGGAAGATGCCATACGCTTGTCGGTGTTCAGTCTTGCGCTTGCATTGCTCGACGAGGTTGATTTGAAGCCACCTGTTTGGCAGGAACTCAAATTCCCCGATTTGGGAAAGCAAAACATTATTGTCAATAATTTTTTTAGATATATAGCATCAAATCCTGTCGCCGATTTCTCCCTTGTGATCGGAAATCCGCCGTTCAATCTGCAACCAGTTGATGGGAAAGAACCTGATCGGAAAAAATATTTCAAGTCCCTAGAAAAGGAGATCGGTTATAAAAGTGAAATACAGATTCCGGACGAAAACCCTGCATTGCACTTTCTGGTTCAGGCCATGAAGTTACTCAAACACGGGGCTATGCTTTGCTTGATTCAACCATCTGGTCCACTATTGTATCAGAAAGATACCAAGTTTAAACAAGCTCTGTTCTCGAAGTATAACTTGTTGCAGGTTCTCGATTTTACCAAACTGGCCGATGTTTTATGGGGCAAGAAGAATGTGGCTACTGCCGCAGTATTCTTGCAAAACACCAATCCAGACGAGCAGGATGTTGCACATATCGTTGCCAGCCGTACTTTCTCTAATGTAGCTCGCTTATTTCTTGAATTTGACCATTACGATTTTCATAGCGTACGCAAAAACGCTGTATTGAATAGTCCTTTTGTTTGGAAAGCAAATTTGTTAGGAGGGGGGAGATTAAATCAATTAGTAGAAAGACTAGCAGAACTTCCTACTTTAGGCGATTATCTCAAATCAAAAAGTAAGAATAATGGATGGTTATTTGGGGATGGTTATATAAAAGGAAAACCAGATGATGAATTGACTCCAAAGGACTTTGAGAAGAAAAAAGGTGGGTATTCTGAGGCATTATTTTTAACCGGAAGTAAGTATTTTGAACCCGAAGATTTTGATGAGAATGGAATAAAGAAGACAGGCGTTATTCTCGATAATTTTTTCCAATGGAAACGTCAACCTGAATTATTTCAAGCCCCACTATTATTAATTAAGAAGAATATTGGAAAAAAAAGCATACCAGTTTTGTTCTCCGAAGAATCTATTTCATTTAAGAATGAAATAGTTGGTGTTCATGCGCCAGTAAAGGATAGTGATAGTCTTGCCCTGATTGAGAGTATGATAAGAAACAATCAGGCAATTCGTTTTTATATTTCAATTACAAGCTCTAGGTCTGGAATTAGTCGATCTAGTTCTACTTTGCTCCAAGAAGATATCTTAAGTATGCCATTTAGCGAAGAAAGTTATGGGATATCGCTCTCTAATGCAGAAAAATTATTGATTTACGATGTATTATCATATCAATTAGATAATGGGAAACAGTCACTGGGACGGATTACTACCTTTTCTGAAATTAATGATTTTTCAAATATCTTCTGCCAAACCCTCAATAGTGTTTACAGAATTGAAAATAAGGCATTCCGATTATTCAAGGTTTTAGATGCAGGCAGGTATTTTGCCGTACACTTTGAATATACCGATCAGGAATATGATCCTGCATTTGAGCCAAAGGCCGATTTAGAAGAATATATCCAACAAGTTATACCTACAGAAAAAGAACAGGGAAAGAGTTACCATATTCAGCGCATCATAAAAGTATATGGTAAAGACACTATCATACTGGCCAAACCCAAACAACTACGTTACTGGTTACCTTCCATCGCGCTGCGAGATGCCGATGAAGCCTTTGCCGATTACATAAAAGCCCGCTACCAATAATGCTCAGGAATCTTCAACTAACATATAACCTGCCGCATTCGACCGACCTTAGCGTGAAGCCTAATCACGAGATCGATGTAATTATAGAATTCATTGATAAAAAAATCACTTCTTTCCCAGATTATTACAAAGCAAACAACGAATCAGACAAAGAGAATTGGATAACTTTTTTGTTGGTTAAATATTTCAAGATTTGTATTCATGAAAAAGGTGATTTTTTCCCTTTTGACTTTGTGAAGAATCCTGCACAACCACAATCAGGAAAGGAAACAGACATTGGTGTCATTGCTTTAACAAGGGAACCAAGACCTATTACCATTATTGAATTCGAAGCAAAACGCTTTTCAAAAACATCGAACAACAAAGAATATGTTTGTGGTGAACGAGGCGGAATGGAACGCTTCAAACGTGGGGAACATGCCTCCCATTTGTCGATTTGTGGAATGTTTGCTTATGTACAAAGCCGCACTTCAGAAGAATGGATACAGAAAGTAAATACATGGATTTCGGAGTTAGCACAGACTAATGTTGATCCTGAAATTGATTGGAGTCACCCTGACGAAAAATTAAGTCATATTTCTCAATTACCACCCAATGTTGATCTCCATAAATCAACAAACAAAAGGAAAGTGCCTTTGAATTCTATAGAAATTTATCACTACTTCATCACTCTGAATTAAGATTTGGTAATTTTTTGAAATAAGCCAGTACTTTGTTCCAAATTATAAGGGAGGGTAATCAAAAATTCCGAAACCAAAAATACCCGCCAGATTATTTCCGACGGGTATTTATATTTCAGATAAAATTATTCAGAATTAAACAGCCTGCACCAATTCCAGGCTTTCGAAACCTTTTTGTACGGCTTCAAGGTTCATTGGCATCAGGTAATGGTGGCGCGTTGGCAGCGATTTCTGTAAACCCTTTTCAACACTTTCCATTTTAACAACTGGTTTGGCTTTCAGGTAAGCACCTAAAACCACCATATTAAAGGTTTTTACGTTGCCCAATTCAGCAGCTATTAAAGTTCCTTCAATTTTATAAATGTTAATGTCGGTGCGTTTGGGCGGATGAATAATTCCGTTGGGATCGTAAATCAAAACGCCTCCGGGTTTTACCATACTCTCAAATTTATCCATCGACTGTTGGTTCAGGATAATGGCTGTATCGTATTCGTTTAAAACCGGTGAACTGATTCGGTTTTCGCTTAGGATCACAGTTACGTTGGCTGTTCCACCACGCATTTCGGGGCCGTACGACGGAAACCA
>JFJP01039380.1_pt1 | contig 13649 bp, 13 predicted proteins | sample 431651 | NCBI WGS metagenome assembly JFJP01 (sample SAMN02602958, study PRJNA72255) | Microbial mat metagenome, whole genome shotgun sequencing project. | biome: fresh water; feature: sink hole; material: water; isolation source: purple microbial (photo- and chemosynthetic) mats found in...
ATAAAAGCGTCATGTCTGGGCTTGTAGGTTATAAACAAGGTTTTCTTGGTCACGCTGATATTAATGATATTCTGAGTAAACTTGAAATGAGAATCGATCAGTCTTTTTTTTTGTGACCGACCACGGGAAATGACACAGTCCACTTCCTTGAATATCCTTGAGAAAGTAGTGGAGGTAAGCAAAAGATTCAAGGATTCCCTTGTGCCATCAGATACCACATAGAGATTTCTGTCATGCTTTAGAAGTTTTACCAGGTTATTTTTACTGATGGTTTTTTCATAAATATAATGTGCCTTTTCCAGCTCCTTAAGAAGAACAGGATCTGTTCTGGTATCTGCCAGGCAGATTTTTTTAAAGAACGGAGACTCTTTAACAGCGAAAATGACAATATGACCCAGCTCGGAAAGGAATTTAGCAATTGAAAGGTCAATGACCACATCTCTGGATTCATCGGCAAGCCAGAGAATTTTTTGTTTTTTGGCTTTCATGAGTGCGACCAGGTGTGAAAGTCCGTCCCCCATGATGGGTGTGCAAAACAGTTTTTTTATTTTGGTCAGAGGGGGGATTTTCTGGCTTTCATCGGCCCACAGGTCATTTTGTGCAAGAAGTGTAAGCCGCCTTACAAACTCAATTTCCTTTATTTTTTCCCTTAATTCGATAAGGGTTGTATCCTCAGAGAGTTGAAGGGAATCATCAATCTGGTTTAATGCCTTCTTCAGAGTTTCCGAACCCAGGAATTTTTTAGCGTTTTTATTGACGGCTTTTTTTTCATGCGAGTATGGGTTTTCTATATGAGTACGGCTCAAAAAGATTTTATGCAGTCTTTTTTCAAGTCTTGAAGGGATGAGAAGACCGGTGCGGGTTTCATCATCGTATTTGATAGCGATCAAGGCTTTTAAATATTGTTTGTCATAGTCGGAATCTATCAGTTCATCCACCATAACCATTATTTTGTCAAAAACCTGTTTATAATGCTGTTTTAAGAAGGGTGGGCATTTCCTTGACATGATGGCATTGAACATTTTATCAGAGCAGGGGTAATACCGTTCTCCATCTTGAGGGAAGACCATGAACTCGACCTGTTCTTTTGATCCTACCTTAGAAGGATAGGCAAAGGGGTCAATATGATTTTTAAGAAAAAATGCAGTAAACCAGGCATCAAAATCAGGATCTTTTCCAATCAGAACAGGATTATTTTCTTTGTTTTTCATCAAGCCTCCATATTTTTAACATTAGAACTGTCCATAAGCTAACATTTCAATATTTATATTGCAATTGGTAAGCGTGCAGGCGAATAGCTTACAAATCCCCTTGACACCCTATTTGCAGAGGCATAGTGAATACATATGGACAAAAAAGCAGCTCTTGAAATATTGAATCTTGATGAAGCGGCTACTTTGACAGAGGCTAAAAGAGCGTACCGGAATTTAGCAAAACGATATCATCCGGATGTGATGGAAAAAAAGCCTCATGCAAAAAAGGATACAGAAGCCAGAATGAAAGATATTAATCTTGCCTTCCGGTATCTTGCTCCTTTGTTAAAACTTAATGCGCCTGTGAAAAAATCCTCGAAACCGACACCGGATGATGAATTCCCGGAAATGCAGCCACCAAAAATAAAGAAGCCGGGATGGGATGTTTTTTTTACAAAATGTGAAGAATTCTTGAACCGTCTGTTTTTTCAAAAAGAAAAACCTGTTGTTTCAAAAAATCAAAAGCAAAAACGATATCCTGAACAAAAATCTAAAAAGGGTAAAGACCCTTTTCGTGATGTTTTGAAAAAAGCCCACGAGAGGCCGGTTAACTGTGAAAGCAAGAAAACAGAAACTCCAAAAAAAAGAAATCCAACGAAAACCGATTCTTTCAGTGATTATCAAAGATATATGGAGCTGAAACAGAAAATAAAATCCGGGCATTCCAGAAAAAATTCCAGTATGTCTATCGGCAGGGTAACAAAAATTGATCCGGTTAACCGGATTGATGCTATAAATAAGGATTGACGCCTGTCGTTATCGGGATAATTTTAGAAATGAACACAAAATAATCTTTTTCCGGTTTTGAGATCGATGATCCCGGCCGATGTTTAGTCATATCTTCTAAGTAATTAACGGAGCAGCGATGAACGGCTTTTCCGTTTATTGACGGAGACGCTGTGTCCGAAAATCCATCCCATCATGAGGACACCGACGCCAAAAAGAGACCATTTGATCATATCGGCATTCAAAAAGCCGGTGTTTTTTGATTTGAAGTCTGCAAGTTCGGCTGAGAGGTCCTCGTTTTTTTTCTGAAGGTCCTTATTTTCATTTTCCAATACCTTTTGAATTGAGGCATTATCATCGGCTGATATCTGAGTTTTGATGGCGTTAATTTGTCTTTCCAGATCCTGAACCTTATCTTCCAGGATCTTTTTTTCCTGTTTCAAGGTTTCAATGACAACGATTTTTGGTGTTTCAAAACTGATGAACCGCTTGTCAACCCAGCCGACTTCTTTGGATTCAAGTTCAACCTTGTAGTATTCACCTTGTTCCCCAAGTATTGAAAGAGGTGTATCACTTTTCAACCGTTTGCTAACCGCATAGTTTTCTCCCGGGCCATCCCTGAAAGTCAGGTAGATCATATCGGAAACATAACCGGTTTGTGCCCTTAGAATCTGTGGCAGCCCAAAGCATAGAAAGAAAATAATCAATAATTTGAAAAGCGATTTTTTCATATAGTGTTTGTCTCCATTTATTTTTTATTCTCAATACCAATCCTTTGGCCATTTTACAATAAAAAAACGCTTGCCAAGGATGCTTAACAAGGGTATCAACTTGTCATGCGGCAATGGAAATGAATAATTCGGATGAAACACAAATGAACCCGGCATTTTATCATAAACTGTGTATTACAAATATTCTGAAAGGAGTAGAGGAAGGGCTTTCCAAGTATTCAAACGTCAGCAGGGTAGCCCTAATCTTTGTGCCGGGAGAAAATGATGCCATCCGTATTTTTGATCCCCGGAACATATTAAGAGGACATGAATCAAAATTCAAAGAAATCTTTTATGATAACCATGGCGTCTGGCGGCAGAGGATAAAAGAAAAAATTAAGGGTCAGCCCAAAGGACATATGGTGCCGGAAAATGACCTTGCATTATCAGGGTTGATTTCTTATGCCTGCTGTTCCAATGATTTTTTTTACCAGATGTGGTTTACGGATCATCACCCGGACATGTGCTCCATTCATCCGACGGAAAGGTGGCTGGAACAGGCAGCATGTCTTCTGGTACATGATTACAACTCAAGAATCGCAGCCATTAATTCATCTGACTATGTGCTGAAGAATTATTCTCTTCAGGCCATTGCAGACTATATTGTGGACGAAAGAGAAAAAGGTCTCGGGCCGGACAGAAAAGTCATGATCCCGCCGATTTTAAATGATATCCTCAATATTTCGAAAACACGGGAAGAAGGCGCCTGGGCAAGAGGAACCCTTTTCTTTGTGGATCCGAAGAGACTTAAGAAAATCTCTTTTATTACCAAAATTCAAAAGCATGAACGCCCGGTAATCAGTAATGTAAAGCATATCCGAAAGCTCCTGGTGGCTGTTGAAAATTCAGACAGAAAACTTGTATCGGACGGCTTGACGGTTATCGGAATCACTGACAGTGAGATCCCTCCTTATTGCGTTTCAGCAGACTTCAGAGGGGATCATGGTTTTTTAATGCTGGGGAATGAAAAGATTGCTTCATTTTTTGACGGCAGCTTTCATTCAACCACACGGGAAGCCAAAATGGTTGAACTGGAAGAATTGCTTCTGGATTCCGACCTTGGCCCGGAAAAGTCCACACTTTTATTCCAGCTTATTTCCCATCTTGTGCACAGCGCATCCAATGGAAGACACGGATGTACGCTGGTGGTTGATTTGAATGACATCACAACCGCACTGTCCGGCCATGTGCTGGATCCACCCTTAAGCCTTCGGGAACCCAAAAATTTGAGACTTGCCTGCTCTCTCCTTAAAATTGACGGGGCGGTTCATATTTCGCTGGATCTTTGTCTTCATGGATTCGGATGTCTTCTGGATGGAAAATCCATTACCTGGGAAAATATGGCAAGAGGGGCAAGGTATAATTCAGCTTTAAGATTTTCTGCCGACCATACCCGCATTATTGTTGTGGTGGTGTCGTCAGACAGGCCGGTATCCATTATCTATAATGGAATTGAGATCAACGCTTTCAGCCATTGGCGGCCTGGGTATCAGTATACACAGGGGCCTGTGGAATTGGAAAAATATTTAAAAGGAGCAATTTTATGACACACTCCCATGATGACCACCATCCTCATACCCACGATCATTCTCACAGCAACGATCATTCTCACACCCATAGTGATTCACATGACCACGATCATCCCCATGATCACGGGCATGCGCATGAATTAACATTTGAACAGAAACTGGAAAAACTGTTCACCCACTGGATTGATCATAATGATAGCCATAAAGAGACCTTTTTTACGTGGGCAGAAAGAGCAAAAGAGGCAAAACTGGATAGCGTTGCCGTAAATATCAAAAAAGCCGGGCAGGTCTCTGAAGAAATCACCCGGCTGTTGAAAGAAGCGATGAAAAAACTTAAGGGATAAGCATCACCCGGGTCTTTTTGCCGGATATAATTGCGATATCAGCATTCCGGCCAGCATCAGGACGCAACCGAAAATTGCTCTTTTTGAAAGGATTTCATTGAGGATGATCCATCCGCCTAATGCCGCTACCACGGATTCAAGACATAAGATAATGGCAGCATGGGAGGTCGGGCTGTTCTTCTGCCCATAGATTTGGAGAGAATAAGCAACCCCTACGGACAAAACACCCCCGTAAAAAAGGGGTAGGACTACATCTAAAATATCGGAAAGGATAAAGGTTTCCGAGAAAAAAGCCACCATAAGACTCAAGGCAGCACAGACACAGCACTGAATAAGAGACAGTCTCACCGTATCAAAACGTGTCGATAGTCTGCCGATAATAATCAGATGAAACGCAAAGCAGATGGCTGATAAAAATACAAGAAAGTCTCCAAAGGCCATGTTCATCTCTTTTGTCATACTCAAAAAGTACATGCCGAGACCGGCAAGGACAGCACCGGTCCAGGTTCCAGGTGAGGTCCGGCTGCTTTTTATGAATAAACCGATAAAAGGGACCATCACCACATAAAGTCCTGTAATAAATCCGGCTTTTCCTGCAGTGGTGTAGACAAGTCCGACCTGCTGGAGTGAAATGCCACCAAAAAGAATTAGTCCGGAGATGATCCCGGATGGGATAAGACCGCTGCCGTTTTGATCTTTTATCCTGTTCCGGGGAAAAAACAAGAAGGGGAACAGGGAAAGGCATCCCAGAACAAAGCGAAGCCCGTTAAAGGTAAAAGGGCCGACATGATCCATGCCGATTCTCTGCGCCACGAAAGCAAGCCCCCAGATGGTGGCAACCAGCAATAAGATAAAATCTGATTTCAATGCACTTGGTTTCATGATATCCCGGCCATATGGTTATCTAAAATTGAATATGCTAAAGTAATTTGACGGTAAAAAAAGCATGATCTAATATTAAAACCAAACGTTCGTCAAGGAAATTTAATGTCTATAGACCATACACTGCAGATGGAAATGGCCGGTCAGAGGCTCATGCTTGGGTTTGACGGCATTGAGCTCAACGATGATGTAAAACATATTATCGGGGATATCAGGGCAGGGGGCATCATTCTTTTTAAAAGAAATATTGAAACCCCGGATCAGGTGAAAGCGCTTTGTGAGTCCTGCCAGGCCTATGCCGAATCCTGCGGTATTCCGCCCCTGTTTATTTCCATAGACCAGGAGGGTGGGACCGTGGCAAGGCTCAGAGAGCCGTTCACGGTATTTAAGGGGAATCCCTTTATTGAAATGGTTGATGAGGCAAGTAATTTTGCAGTCATCACCGCCCAAGAGTTGAAAAGCATCGGTGTGAATATGAATTTTGCTCCTGTCCTGGATGTGGTAGCGGATCAAGCGAACAGTATCATGAAGGATCGGGCCTTTAGAGGAAATGCAGAAATGGTCGCCCTACTTGGCACAGAGGTCATCCGCACATTTCAGAAAAACGGCATCATGGCTGTAGCCAAGCATTTTCCCGGAATCGGCAGGACCATTAAGGATTCCCATTTTTTTCTTCCTGAACTGGATATAGATTTATCTGTTCTGAAACAGTCCGACCTTATCCCCTTTATGGCTGCAAAAAATGAAGGGGTTACAGGCATCATGCTTTCTCATATTCTTTACCCAAGGCTTGATGAAAAATGGCCTGCCAGCCTGTCTCCCTTTATTGCCGGGGATCTGTTGCGAACTCAGATCGGGTATGACGGACTTGTGATGACCGATGACCTTGATATGAAAGCCATTGAAAAAGACATTGAAATCTGTATCCGGCAGATCCTCACATCTGGAATTGATATAGCGCTGATCTGTCATAAGGGCCCCAATATTGATAAGGCATTTCATGAAATTACCAGGCTTTTTCTGGAGGATGAGAACCTGTTTTTACTTGGGAAAAAGTCAGTTGAAAGAATTTTAAGGATTAAACAGAAATATCTTTAAAAGCAGGATGCTAATTGATTTTTGGTCGTGAATACACGTCATCTTCAAGAGACGTCAGGTTTCCCTGTTGAATCAGGGTATATCCCCTTGCGGCAACCATGGCGGCATTGTCTCCGCATAATTCCAAAGGAGGGGTAAATGTCCTGATTCTATGGGAAGCGGCTTTTTTTGACAAGATTCCAACAAAGGTTCTATTGGCCGATACACCACCGGAAATACCAATGCGGCTGCATTTTTTAAACAGGGCCGCATGGATCAGTTTTTGAGACAGGACATCAATCACGGCATTTTGGAAAGAGGCCGCAACCCTTGCCTTCTCATGGTCTGAAGAGACGTCATGATCGTGAATATACCGGGCCACTGCCGATTTAAGACCACTGAAACTGAAATCAAAACTGTCTTTTTCAAGCAGTGTGCGGGGAAACAGGATGTCCGGGTTTTGTATCAGGCTGAGTTTTTCAATAACCGGGCCGCCTGGATATCCAAGCCCCAGCATTTTAGCGACTTTGTCAAACGCCTCACCGGCTGCATCATCCCTTGTCCGCCCCATGAGTTCAAAATGGTTGGGGGAAGTGACATGATAAATATTGGTATGGCCGCCGGAGACTACAAGGGCGATAAAGGGGAACTCGGGGGGATCATCCATCAGAAACAGGGAATAAATATGGGCCTCCAGGTGATTGATACCTGCAAAGGGAAGATGTCTTGCAAAGGCAAAGGCCTTGGCAAAGGAAAAACCCACAAGGAGCGCTCCGATAAGACCGGGGCCCTGTGTTGCCGCAACCCCGCCGATATCTGAAAGACAGACACCTGCTTTTTTAATAGCTTCATCCACAACAGGAACAAGGGATTCAATGTGCATGCGTGAGGCGATCTCTGGTACGACCCCTCCGTAAAGGCAATGCACATCCACCTGCGAGGCAATGACGGAAGAAAGAATAATCCTGCCATCCTGAACCAGTGCGGCAGCAGTTTCATCACACGAGGACTCAATCCCTAAAACGATCATGCGATGAATATTCGATCAGACCCACTGAGTCTGAGGTTCATTGACTGCCCTGGATTCCACTTCACCGATATAGTATGCTTTTTCCTTCATGGCACCCAGTCTGTCCATTACTTCCTGGGCAGATTTTTCAGGTACAGCCACGACCATGCCGATGCCATTATTAAATGTTCGGTGCATTTCAATCTCCGGCACGGATCCTTCCTTCTGAAGGATTCGGAAAATGGGTGGAATTTCCCAGGCATCCTTGTGAATAATAGCTTTACAGACTTCCGGTATCACCCGGATGATATTTTCATCAATACCGCCGCCGGTGATGTGTACTAGACCGTGAACCGGCAGATCCCGTATCAGGCTCAATATGGTTTTAACATAGATGACGGTCGGCTTTAACAGCTCTTCACCCAGGGTTGTGTCAAGTTCGGCAAGTTTGGTGTTGACGGTATATTTTTTTTTGTCGAAAAGGATTTTTCGGACAAGAGAAAAACCATTGCTGTGAATTCCGCTGGATGCAATGCCGATGAGTTTATGTCCGTTTCTGATGCTGGAGCCGTCTATGATTTTGTCATTGTCCACAATCCCAACGGTAAATCCTGCCAGGTCATATTCACCAGACTTGTACATGCCTGGCATTTCTGCTGTTTCTCCACCGATCAGCGAGCATCCAGCTTCGTTGCATCCCTTGGCAATCCCGATAAGAATTTGTTCAGCCACATCATTATTCAGACTTCCGGTGGCAAGATAATCAAGAAAAAAGAGGGGCTTTGCACCCTGAACAATCACATCGTTGACACACATGGCCACGAGGTCAATTCCAATGGTGTCATGTTTATCCATCATAAACGCGATCTTCAGTTTGGTTCCAACCCCGTCCGTGGAACTGACCAGAACCGGATTGGATACATTGGCAAGATTAAGGGAATAAAGCCCCCCGAAACCGCCAATTTCACCCATGACACCGGTTCTGGGGGTGGTCTTTGCAATATCTTTTATCCGGGATACAAGTTTGTTGGCCTTGTCAATATCTACACCTGAAGCTGCATATGTTAGGGAGTCGTTCATATAGAGGTCACCTTCATCAATTACATCCGTTAAGCCTTCCAAAACCCGCTAATGATAATCAGAATGCTTTGAAAAGTCAAAAGTTTTTTGACATCGCCGAATGAATATTGTATCTACATTTATTTTAAACTTTAGTGGATACTGGAGAATCTAAAGCATATGAAAACAATCAATATTGGGATTCTGGGATTTGGTGTGGTCGGAACCGGCGTGGCAAGACTGCTGAAAGAAAAAAAACAGCTTCTTGAAGAAAGAACCGGTACTGTTTTAAATCTGAAGGCCATCGCTGATATTGATACAACGCGGGACAGGGGAGTTGATCTTGACAGTACGATCCTCACGCCGGATGCACATATCATCATCAATGACCCCGGTATTGATATTGTCGTAGAAACTATTGGGGGAGAAACCATTGCCAAGGATTTCATTTTGAAAGCCCTTGGCCAAAAAAAACATGTGGTGACCGCCAATAAAGCCCTTCTGGCAAAGCATGGGAATGATCTGGTGAAGACGGCAAAAGACAATCAGGTCGATCTTGCCTTTGAAGCCAGTTGCGGCGGCTGCATGCCCATTATCAAATCTCTGCGGGAATCACTTGTGGCCAATCATATCAAATCTATGGCTGCCATATTAAACGGCACCTGCAATTATATCCTGACAAAAATATCCAGGGATGGGTCAGCTTTTCAGGATGCGTTGAAGGAGGCCCAGGCGCTTGGATATGCAGAGGCAGAACCCTCCCTGGATATTGACGGATTTGATACAGCCCACAAACTTGCCATTTTAAATTCACTTGCCCACGGCATGGAAATCAATTTAAAAGACATCCATGTAGAAGGAATTCGTAATATCACACCTGTGGATATTGAATTTGCAAGGGAGTTCGGCTATGCCATCAAATTGCTGGCTATTGGAAAAATTCATGGTGAGCATGTGGAGGCAAGGGTCCATCCCACCATGATCCCTTTATCCAATCCTTTGGCCCATGTGGATGGTTCAATGAATGCCGTTGTTATTGATGCGGATGCCACAGGGCAGACCATGCTGTACGGCCATGGCGCCGGGATGATGCCCACGGCCAGCGCGGTATTGAGTGATATAGTGGATATTACAAGAAATATCATATCAGGAACCAGAAGACGGGTTCCCGTACTCGGATACCAGGAAGATCATGTTCGGCCCATCCCGATCCTTTCCATGTCCGAGCTTTATACCCGGTACTATCTCAGGTTTGAAGCCCAGGATCATCCGGGGGTGCTTTCAAAAATTTCAGGGATTTTGGGCGAAAACAATATCAGTATTGAATCGGTTCATCAGAAAGGCCGGAAAAGCAACGGCAAGGTGCCGGTGGTCATGATCACCCATACTGCCAAGGAAGCATGGGTGCAAAAAGCATTGAACGAGATTTCAAAAACCGATTCTGTTGTAGGTGATCCGATTGTCGTCAGAATAGAAGAAGCTGTGCGGGAGTAGAGAAAAAATGAAAATTTGTGTCGCGGATCTGGAAGGGGTTTTTTTACCTGAAATCTGGATCAATGTTGCAATAAAAACCGGAATTGAGGAATTAAAGCTGACCACAAGGGATATCAGCGATTATGACGTCTTAATGACCAAGCGTCTTTCCATCTTAAAGGAGAACAATCTTAAAATCCAGGACATAAAGGCGGTGATTGCCACCCTTGACCCCCTTGAAGGGGCCTTGGACACATTGAACTGGATCAGGCGGGAATCGCAGATTATCATCCTGTCCGACACCTTTGAAGAGTTTGCAAAACCCCTCATGGTCAAATTGAATTACCCCACGCTCCTGTGTCATAGCCTTACCATTGATGGAGCTGGGAATATCATCCAATACAATATCAGGATCGAGAATCAGAAAAAACAGGCGGTCAAAGCCCTAAGGGCTATGAATTACCATGTCATTGCCTTTGGAGATTCTTATAACGATATCGGAATGATTAAGGAAGCGGATCAGGGATTCTTCTTCAAACCGCCTGCTTCCGTGATCACGGATTTTCCCGATATCCCGGTTACCCAAACCTATGGGGAGTTGAAAACCATGATACGGTCTTTGCTGGATGAAAAATGATCAACATTGATGATTTTCAAAAGGTGAGAGCCTTGGTCATCGGTGACCTCATGATCGATGAATACCTGTGGGGAAGTGCGGACCGGATTTCTCCCGAAGCCCCGGTTATGGTGGTTTCTGTGGAAAAAGAAACGCATACCCTTGGCGGTGCCGGTAATGTCATTAACAACCTGAAGGTCATGGGAGCCAAAGTTGAGGCTGTTGGACTGGCTGGAACCGGCAGTGCCGGGAAAATGATATTTGAAAAACTCGAAGCCCTTGGGATCAGTACCGACGGGATCATCAGCGAACCAGACAGACCCACAACCCGGAAGACAAGGGTGGTCGCCTCCAACCAGCAGGTCTTGAGAATCGACAGGGAGATAAAGAAAAGTATAACAAAAGATTCCTTTGACAGGCTTGTAAAAATAATCGAAAGAAAAATCCCGGATGTGGATATGATCATTCTCTCGGATTATGACAAAGGCCTGATCACAGGCGCGCTTGTCAAAGAAACCGTCAGACTCGCAGAAAACCATCAGGTGATGGTTCTGGCCGATCCCAAGGCCCTGGATTTTTCCAAGTATGATAAGGTCTCAATCCTGACGCCCAACAGAAAAGAAGCGAGTGTTGCATCCCATATGGATATCAGATCCAACGGGGATCTCATCAAAGCCGGTCAGAAAATCATGGCCATTGCAAGGCTTGAAAAACTTCTGATCACTTGTGGAAAAGACGGGATGATGCTGTTTGAAACCGGCAAAGAACCTTTTCCCATAGCCTCCAAAGCCCGGCAGGTGTTTGATGTCTCTGGTGCCGGAGACACGGTGATTGCACTTCTGGGGCTGGGGCTTGCCGTGGGTGCCGACTTCAGGGACAGTGCAAAGGTTGCCAATGAAGCCGCAGGTATTGTTGTAGCAAAGGTGGGCACGGCAACCGCTTCCATTGATGAACTCAAACAGGCCCTCTGCAATCCCTGATTGTTCTCCTGCCTCCAAAAAGAAAATCCTTGACAGATAAGCGCCGGTTCTATATATTGCCTGAATGTTGATGCGGGGTGGAGCAGTCTGGTAGCTCGTCGGGCTCATAACACTACTTCACGAATTCCAGTTGTCAACGATAAGTTAATAAATTCAACGGCTTACAGCATTAACTGCAAGCCGTTTTTTTGTTCTGTACCGTTATTGTACCACATTTTCAAACAACTGAATAATTTTTCCAGACTCGCCAGAGCCCTCGGAAGGCAATGGAAGTTCCATATTATTACCCACATTTTTCATCACAGTATTCATAAATGCAGAGCCATCTGTCCTTGTTTTTTGGGAAATCCATGCATAATAATGATTGAAAATCATCTGCAAGGTTGAATGTCCGAGCATCTTTTGAACCCAGCCGATGTCTTCACCAGCAGTAATCATCATCGTAGCGAAGGTATGCCGTGTCTGAATTGGGGGTCTATAATGAAGTCCAGCTTTCTTAAGAGCTTTTTTCCAAATCACTTCACGGAAGTGGTCAGGGCTCATCAATTCTCCATTTTTTGTGCAGAAGATATGGTCATTATTACCCGTTAATAGCTTTTGCGCCAAGAGTGCATCTACTACAGGGGAGAGGCAATCAATATATCTCTTTGATTTCTTTGTCTTCGTTTTGCCTTCTTTCCCACAAACCAGCGTTTTGTTGATATGCAATTTAGGGCCTGAAGGCATGGTTTCAAAGTAATCCGACCATTTGATACCATCCAACTCGCCCGACCTGGCTCCGCTATAAAACCGCACCGCAGTATAATTTCGATAAAACGGGTCGATTGCATCCAGAATTTTAATGACCTCATCATGAGAAAAAGGGATAATTTCAGAATGCTCTACAGGCAGATTATCAATCTTCATCATCACGTTCTCCTTAACAAGTCCTTCCTTAAAAACCATTTTAAAAACAGACCGCATTGGAATCAAAATGTTATTCACCCTCTTTGGAGAACAGCCCAAGGTCAGAATAAAATTTTCGACTTTCATATAGGTAATATCTTCAATCAACATGTCTCCGAAATAGGGTAAAATATGGGCGTTCATTGCAGAGCGGTAATCTTTCCATGTCGAATATTTTATTTTGGTCGAATGAATTTTTGCCCACCTTTTTACAATAGAACCGAATGTTAAGGTTTCATCTTTGATAATATTATAGCGACCTGTAATTCGATAATTTTCAAGCAGAGTGTCTCGAATTCGAATGGCTTCTGTAAGTAAAGTGGTTTCCAAGCTCTGTAAGTGGTCCCCTTTTCTGAAATACCAAAACGGACCTCTTTTTTTTAAATGATGTTTATTTTTGTTCGCCATAGTCATATCCTCCATTCCTTTTTCGGGTTGGTTGATACAACAGGCTTTTCCCTTTTAGCTATTATTCGTTTTTCAGAATTGTTTCCTCCTTTCCCATTAAAAGTATTCTTGTCTGTAAAATCTTTAATCTCATCACCGAAATACAGTACCCTGGATGAACCAGGGGCTTGCCAGAACTTTATTAAACCTCTTTCCCGCCAATTTTTTACCGTACTCGGCACTACCCTAAAATAATCCGCTACCTCTTGCTGTGTCCATAATTCTTTTTCCTTTAAATCTTGTTTTTTCATTTAACACCTACCACATCTTCAATTGAGCCGACCGCCTTTCTATCGACTTGTGGAGAACCTTTAAAATCTCCCAATCACAGATTTTCTGGCTGTGAAACCCAGCCCTTCTTTATCTCATTTTTATGGTTGTCGCTCTGAAGATGTTTGTAGAAATTTTAATTTTTTATCCCCTCCTTTTTTTATATTTTTATATCTTTTTATTTGGGCAAAAAAAAAGCCCAGCCTCACAAATTGAACCACGCCCTGTCAATTACAGGATTACAAAGGTTCAACTTTTGCGAGAACTGG
>JFJP01002154.1_pt1 | contig 13645 bp, 14 predicted proteins | sample 431651 | NCBI WGS metagenome assembly JFJP01 (sample SAMN02602958, study PRJNA72255) | Microbial mat metagenome, whole genome shotgun sequencing project. | biome: fresh water; feature: sink hole; material: water; isolation source: purple microbial (photo- and chemosynthetic) mats found in...
TATGTGCCGTTGATTGCGCAGATGGATGCGCAGAGTTTAGGTAAGGACTCCAAAACTCAGCTTCAAGAGTGCCTGCAAGCGAGAAAATTGACGCTCCCTAAATACACAGTTGTGGCAACACAAGGCGAGGCCCATGCGCAACTGTTTGTCGTAGAGTGCGAAATTGTTCAACCAAAAATTACGACGCGGGGAGAAGGTAGTAGCCGCCGTGTTGCCGAACAAGCAGCCGCAGAAACAGCTTACAACTTACTGAAACAATCAAACCCATGACCGAAAATGCACAGCCGTTCCATAGTGGTTTTATCTCGATCGTTGGTCGTCCCAACGTGGGTAAATCAACGCTCCTTAATCATCTCATCGGGCAAAAGATCAGTATCACTTCGCGCAAAGCGCAGACCACGCGTCATCGTATAACTGGCATTCTCACTGAAGATGAAACTCAGTTTGTATTCGTTGATACGCCGGGCTTTCAAACGCAGTATCTAAACACGCTGAACAAGGGGTTGAACAAAGTCGTTACTAGCAGTTTGCGTGATGTAAATGTGGTGCTGTTTGTGATTGAGGCGCGGATCTTTGACGAACGAGACCAGTTGGTAATGAAGCTGTTGCCGGAAAATATTCCAGTGATCCTCGTGATTAATAAAGTGGATAACATGGAGCACAAAAATCAGTTGTTGCCATTCATGCAAGATATTTCTCAGCAGCGTCATTTCGCTGCCATCGTGCCTGTGAGCGCAAAACATGACAATCAACTCGATACCCTATTGGATGCGATTCGCCCGTATTTGCCAGAGGGCGAAAAAATCTATCCCGAAGATGAGGTAACAGATCGTAACGAGCGCTTTCTGGCGGCAGAAATAGTGCGCGAAAAAGTGTTCCGCTTTACTGGTGAAGAGTTGCCTTACTCGGTAAGTGTGGTGATTGAGCAATTCAAAATGGAAGGAAAAATGCGCCGCATTCATGCTGCAATTTTGGTTGATAAAGATGCGCATAAAGCGATGCTCATTGGTGCTAAAGGCGAAAAGCTAAAAGAAATCGCCACGCAGGCGCGTCTCGATATGGAAAAACTTTTCGACGGCAAAGTCTATCTTGAGGTTTGGATCAAAGTACGCAGCGGTTGGGCAGATAGCCCGCAAATGTTGAAATCATTGGGCTACGAATAAACACGAATATGTCGTCGGCTCATAAACATCGCTTAGAAGATGAGCTTAGTTTTGTATTGCATAGCTACCCATTTCGTGAGACCAGTCTGATCGTGGAAGTGTTTAGTCGTCAGCATGGTCGTGTGCCTTTAGTGGCACGCGGGGCAAGGCGGCCTAAGTCGGCTTTACGCGGATTGTTGATGAGCTTTCAGCCGCTCTCTTTAAGTTGGTTTGGCAAAAACGAATTGCGCACCTTGCACAGCGCGGAATGGCAAGGTGGCCAGCCGCAACTGCAGGGCACGGCGCTGATGTGCGGCTTTTATTTGAATGAGCTACTGCTAAATTTGATGGCGCGCGATGACCCGCATGAGCAATTGTTTGATTATTACCGCCAGACCTTGCAACGCTTAGTGCATGAGGTGGACCACGCGGCAACCTTGCGCTACTTTGAAAAACACTTGTTGCAAGAGCTAGGTTACGCGTTACTGTTGGAGCATGAGGCGGGAAGTGATCAGCCGATTGAGCCGGATAAAAACTACCGTTACATTTTGGAACGCGGCGCGGTCGTCGATCATGGTGATGCAGATATTGGCTTAGCCGTTTCGGGAAAAACCTTGCTAGATATTGCGATAGATGATTACAGCGATGTAAATAGTTCGCGCCAAGGTAAGCAATTAATGCGCATGTTATTGAACCATCATCTCGATGGAGTGGTGCTTCACACTAGAGAATTAATTAAGGACTTAAAAAAATATGATTAAACTCGGACTGAATATCGATCATGTCGCCACTCTGCGCCAAGCGCGCGGCGCACGTTATCCGAACCTCGTGCGTGCAGCACTGATTTGCGAAGAGGCCGGCGCGGATGCCATTACCATTCACTTGCGTGAAGATCGTCGTCATATTCAAGATGAAGATGTGAGAGTGTTGCGCGGCATGTTGCAAACACGCATGAATCTGGAATGTGCCGTCACCGAAGAGATGATTAACTTGGCCCTGCAAACCAAGCCGCATGATATTTGCCTCGTACCAGAAAAACGCGAAGAGTTGACCACGGAAGGTGGGTTGGATGTCGTAAAGTATTACGATGCAGTGCATCGTGCCACACAGCGTTGCAATGAAGCCGGCATTCGCGTATCGCTTTTTGTGGATGCGGAAGAGCGTCAACTTGAAGCGGCGTGGAAGGCGGGCGCAGCAGTAGTGGAAATCCATACTGGAAAGTATGCTGATGCCGACAGCGTACCTGAGCGCAAAGCCGAGTTAGAGCGCATTCATAAAGCCGCATTGCACGCTCATGCCTTGGGCCTTCAAGTCAATGCCGGACACGGTTTGCACTATCACAATGTGCAACCCATCGTGGCGATTCCACACATTGAAGAGCTGAATATTGGCCATGCCGTGATTGCTGAAGCCGTATTTATCGGCTTAGAGCAGGCCGTGAAAAAGATGAAGGCTTTGCTCGCTGCATGATCATTGGCATTGGCACTGACATTGTTTCGGTGGCTCGCATTGAGGCGGCTATTGAAAAGCATGGACAAGCCTTTGCTGAACGCATCTTGAGCGAGACCGAGTTGTTTGAGTACCTTGGGCAGGCACATCATGCGCGTTTCCTCAGTAAGCGCTTTGCGGCAAAAGAAGCCTTTGCCAAAGCTACCGGGCAAGGCTTGCGCCATCCAGTGAGTCTGCAACAAATAAGCGTGAGCCACGATGAATTAGGCAAGCCGATTTTTCTTTTTGCTCAAGAGTTGTCTTCATGCTTGTTGCAACTTGGCGTGGCGCGCCACCATTTAAGCATTAGCGACGAGCGTGATACAGCGGTGGCATTTGTGGTTTTGGAAGGAGATTCGTAATGGGTATCGGTCCAGTCATGCTTGATGTGGTGGGTAAAACGCTCACCGCCGAAGATGAAAAACGTTTACGTCATCCGCTAGTGGGCGGCGTGATTTTGTTCGCGCGAAATTATGAATCACCCAGTCAACTTGCCGCACTCACTGCAAGTATTCGCGCGGTGCGCACTCCGCCGTTGCTCATTTCAGTGGATCACGAAGGTGGGCGAGTGCAGCGCTTTCGCGAGGGCTTTACCAAAATTCCACCGATGCGTGAACTGGGAAAAATTTGGGATACACAGCCCAAGCGAGCCAAGCATTTGGCCGAACAGGCAGGGTGGGTCATGGCGGTAGAATTGCGCGCTCATGGCATCGACTTTAGCTACGCGCCGGTGTTGGATGTGGACTATGGTAGCAGCAGTGTGATTGGGGATCGTGCGTTTCACTCTCAACCGCAAGCCATTGCTGAGTTGGCTCATAGCTTAATGATTGGGATGAAAAAAGCGGGTATGGCCACCGTTGGTAAGCATTTTCCTGGACACGGTTTTGTGCGTGCCGATTCGCATTTAGAAATCCCTGTAGATGAGCGTGAGTTTGTGGATATCGAAATGTGCGACCTAATTCCTTTCCGGCAGATGGTTAACTTTGGACTTACAGCGGTAATGCCAGCCCATGTGATTTACCCTCGAATTGATACTCGTCCAGCAGGTTTTTCAAAAGTATGGCTAAAAAATATTTTGCGCGGTGAGCTGAAGTTTGAAGGCTGTATCTTCAGTGATGACCTGAGCATGGAAGGCGCGACGGTGGCTGGCGGTATTGTGCAACGTGCAGAAGCCGCGCTAGAGGCGGGTTGCGATATGGTCCTGGTTTGCAATAAACCGGAATCAGCGGATGAGCTATTGGAAGGGCTGCTTTGGCAAATGTCGGCCACGAGTAAAGCGCGTCTGGCGCACATGCGTGGACACCATCATCCCCTCAGCTCAGTGCAGCTTCATGAGTCAGCTGAATATGTTAAAGCGCTACATGAAATTGCCAGTATCGGTAGCAGTAGTGGCGATCTGGCTCTTGTATAATTTAACCATTGATTCAATCGGTGTTCTGATATGAGTGAATTGCAAATCGGGTTATTGGCTATCGGCATTGTGGTGGTGGTCGCGGTGTATGCGTACGGCTTTTGGCAACAGAGGCAGTATCGGCGAAAGTTTGGCGGGACGTTTCAAGCTGAGCGCGAAGATGCGCTCTACAGTGCAACTGTTCCTACTGTTTCTCATCACGCTGACGAGTTGATTGGGGAAGAGGTGGCTGAAATTGAGGAAACTGAGACGCATCGTGTGGTGGTAGATGAAGAAATATGTGGGTTATTGGATTCCACAACGGATTATGTTGTTTCAATGACTTTGCATGAACCATTAACGACTAATGTGTTGGCACCACTTTGGAGTCGTCGATTTGATTTTGGCAAGAGCGTGAATGCTTGTGGCCTTAATTCTCACACCAAACGTTGGGAGCGTCTTATTCCTGAAAGCCACCCCTCTTATATCGCTTTTAAAATCGGCTTGCAGTTGGCCGATCGCACAGGGGTAATTAGCGAAACACGTTTGATAGAGTTTCAGATGGTGCTGAATGAAATTTCTGAACAAGAGCAGGCCGAAATTTCTCATACTTCAGTTGAAGAGGCGATTGAGAAAGCAAAAGACTTAGATCAGTTCTGTCTTGAAGTCGATCAAATGATTGGCTTAAATATTTTGCCGGGGGGAGATCGGTTACTCTTCGGTAGCGAGATTGCCCAAGTGGCTGAGCGGAACGGTATGTTGTTACAAGCGGATGGATCTTTCCATCTGCTCAACGAGCAGGGGCAAACCGTGTTTATCCTGACCAATATGGATGGCTCGGCTTTTCAACATCACACACTCACGCAAACGCGCGTGCAAGGACTAACCTTGTTGTTGGATGTGCCGCGCGTGGAAATGCCTGCACAACAATTTGATGCAATGGCAGTGTTGGGGCGTCAGCTTGCTATGGATCTAAAATCGGCTTTAGTTGATGATCATCGCGTTGCCTTGGGTGAGGCGTCGATTGCCAACATTCGGGAGCAGGTCACTGCCATTGAAGGTCAGATGCTTGAAGGCAAAGTGATCGCCGGTAGCGCGCAAGCACTTAGATTGTTTTCCTGATGGAAGTGAAGCAACACGTTGCACAGTTGCGTGCAGAAATTGAAAAGCATGCTCATGCGTATTACGTGTTGGACATGCCGACGATTCCTGATGCCGAATACGATAGATTGTTTCGTGATCTACAGTCTTTAGAAACTCAATATCCCGAACTACTGACAGCCGATTCACCGACGCAACGTGTGGGTGGCAAAATCCTTGATGGTTTTATGCCTGTGCGTCATGCCGTTCCTATGCTTTCCATTCGCACCGAGACTGACACTGAAGCCAGTGGTGCTTTCAATTTTGATACGCGAGTGCGTAATGCCTTGGGCGAGCATGCGGGGGAAATTGAATATGCCTGCGAACTTAAATTTGATGGTTTGGCAATTAATCTGCGCTATGAGCGTGGGGTGTTGGTGCAGGCAACAACGCGCGGCGATGGCGAAACAGGCGAAGATGTGACGCAGAATGTACGCACGATTCATTGCATTCCCTTAAGTTTAAAAAATTGTGATGCAGAAATTTTAGAGGTGCGCGGTGAGGTGTACATGGCGCGAAAAGATTTTGAACGCTACAACGCCAAGCAGCGTGAACTGGGTTTGCCGACTTTGGTGAATCCGCGTAACGGCGCAGCGGGCAGCATTCGTCAGCTTGATCCTGCCTTGGCAGGTAAACGTTCATTATCATTTTTTGCCTACGGTTTGGGTGAGATAAAAGGTTGGCAGCTACCCGCTACGCATAGTGGGATTTTAGATGCGCTTGCAGAATTGAGTTTGCCGGTGTGTGAGGTGCGTGGCGTAGTGAAAGGGGCTGCTGAATTGGCAGGCTTCCACCAGCATGTTGCGGCGCAACGTGCATCACTGCCATTCGATATTGATGGCGTCGTTTACAAAGTGAACTCGCTCAAGTTACAGGCGGAACTCGGTTTTGTCTCGCGCGAACCGCGTTGGGCCGTAGCGCATAAATATCCTGCCGAAGAACAGTTCACCATCGTGCGTGATATTGAGATTCAGGTGGGGCGCACCGGCAAGTTGACGCCTGTTGCGAAGTTGGAGCCGGTGTTTGTTGGCGGCACAACAGTCAGCAACGCAACACTACATAATGAAACCGAGACGCGACGTAAAGACGTGCGAATCGGCGATACGGTGATTGTGCGTCGTGCGGGTGATGTGATTCCTGAAGTAGTTGGCGTAGTTCTAGAAAAGCGCCCCAGCAATGCGGGTGAAGCGTTTGATTTGTTTCAGCGCTTACAAGGCAAGTGTCCTGTGTGTGCGAGCACTATTTTTCGTGAAGAGGGCGAGGTTGACTGGCGTTGCACCGGAGGTTTATTTTGTGCAGCACAACGCACGCAAGCTTTGTTGCATTTTGCAGGGCGGCGCGCCATGGATATTGAAGGCCTGGGCGATAAGCTAGTTGAGCAATTGGTGACGCAAGATTTGGTACATACGCCAGCCGATTTATATCGACTCGATTTGCCAACGTTAGCCAACTTAGAGCGCATGGGTGAAAAGTCAGCTTTGAATTTGCTGTCTGCTATCGCACAAAGTAAGTACACCACACTGGCGCGCTTTATCTATGCGTTGGGCATTCGAAATGTGGGCGAGGCGACGGCTAAAGATTTGGCACGCCATTTCGGTAAATTAGATAACGTGATAGCTGCTGATAAGGTGCGTCTGCAACAAGTGCCTGATGTAGGGCCGATTGTGGCGGCAAGTATTGTGAGCTTCTTCGCTGAATCGCATAATCAGGATGTGGTCAAAGATTTGCGGGCGCAAGGTGTCGCGTGGCAAGAGCAGGAGGCACAAATACAACAAGCGTTGCCGCTAGCAGGCAAAGTTTTCGTCCTCACGGGAACATTGGCTACAATGGGGCGCGAAGATGCAAAAGCGAGACTAGAGGCGTTAGGTGCCAAGGTGAGTGGCAGTGTTTCCAAAAAAACCGACTATGTTGTGGCGGGGACCGAGGCAGGTAGCAAGTTGGATAAAGCACGTGAGTTGGATGTTGTAGTGTGGGATGAGGATCAACTTATTGATTTATTTAAAAATTTATAATTATGAAAAAAATCACTAAAGCAGTATTTCCAGTGGCGGGCATGGGTAGTCGATTTCTACCAGCGACGAAAGCAACAGCAAAAGAAATGTTGCCTGTGGTGGATAAACCGCTGATTCAGTATGCGGTAGAAGAGGCCATCGCGGCAGGCATTACCGATATGGTGTTTATCACTGGACGTCACAAGCGCGCTATTGAAGATCATTTTGATAAGGCTTATGAATTAGAAGCCACTTTGGCGGCTCAAGGCAAAAATGATTTGCTGCGCATCGTGCAAGAAGTGGTGCCTAAGCATGTGAATTGTATTTACATTCGCCAAGCCGAACCGTTGGGTTTGGGGCATGCTGTGTTATGCGCGCAACCGGTGGTACAAGATGAACCCTTCGCAGTGATCTTGGCGGATGACTTACTTGACGGTAAGCCAGCTGTGATGAAGCAAATGGTAGATGTGTTTGCGCAAAACCAATGTTCGGTACTTGGCGTGCAAGAAGTGCCGCGTGCGCATACCAAACAATACGGAATTGTCAGTGGCAATGAGTTGAGCTCAACCCTCGTGCAAGTTAAAAAAATTGTAGAAAAACCTAACCCGGAAGTTGCTCCTTCTAATTTGGCGGTGGTAGGGCGCTATATTTTGACACCGAGTATTTTTTCTCATTTAGCTAAAGTGTGGCCTGGTGCGGGCGGTGAAATTCAGCTCACCGACGGTATTGCCTCACTGATGCAGGGAGAGAAATTGTTAGCTTATCGTTTTGACGGCATACGCTACGATTGTGGTTCGAAGTTGGGTTATTTAAAAGCGCAGGTAGCATTTGGCTTGAAGCATGAAGAGTTAAGTGCTGAATTCATCGACTATTTAAATACGCTCTGATGCTTTCTAATCAACAAGCGCGTGCCGCACTGCAAGAAGCAGAATTGCTTTGTTCTGCAGAGCAAGTGCAACTTGCTTTGCACCGCGTGGCGCAGGAAATTAATTCAACACTAGCTGATCAGCACCCATTAGTTTTATCAGTGATGGGGGGCGCGGTGGTATTTACTGGACAGCTTTTGCCCTTACTTAATTTTCCGCTGGATTTTGATTATGTGCACGTGTCGCGTTATGGCAATGAGCAACAGGGTGGAGAGATGCATTGGAAGGTTGCTCCTCGAGAGAATGTGCGTGGGAAAATAGTGTTAGTCGTGGACGATATCCTTGATGAAGGCGAAACTATGGCAGCAATAAAGGAGCGTGTACTCAAATTAGGTGCGGCTGGCTTTTACAGTGCCGTTTTCGCAGAAAAAGATAACGGTAAGAGTAAGCCGATTCATGCTGATTTTATTGGCTTGACCGTGCCTAACCGTTTTGTATTTGGCTACGGTATGGATTTTCATGGTGTTTGGCGCAATCTCCCTGCAATTTATGCAGTAAAGGATAATTAGCATGTTAGCAATTATTGGCGGCACAGGTCTCGACCAATTGGAAAATATCAAAATCACTCATCGGCAAGTGATTCGCACGCCCTATGGTGAGCCTTCTGGCGCGCTGACTTTCGGCACAATCAATGAACACGAAGTGATCTTTTTGGCACGCCACGGTTATGGCAATACGATTCCTCCACATGAGGTGAATTATCGTGCGAATCTTTGGGCCTTGTACGAACAGGGTGTTAAGCGAGTGATTTCAGTCGCTTCAGTGGGCGGAATTCGTGCCGATTTAAAACCTGGCGTGGTCGTGGTGCCTGATCAAATAATTGATTACACGCACGGGCGGCCGTTCACTTATGTTGATGGCCGCGAGCGACCTGTTAGCCACATTGATTTTACTCATCCGTACTCGCTTGAGTTACGTCAACAAATTTTGACTGCAGCAAGACTTGCAGAAGAGTCCTGTGTGGACGGAGGAGTGTATGCCGCTACACAAGGGCCGCGTTTAGAAACGGCGGCAGAGGTAAATCGCTTAGAGCGAGATGGCGCAGACATGATCGGAATGACGGGCATGCCAGAGGCGGCATTGGCCAGAGAGTTGGGGCTGAGTTACGCCGCGATCGCTGTGGTGGTGAACTACGCGGCAGGGAGAGGTAGTAGTCGCGATAGTGTTCATTTGGAAACGATTAATGCAGTGGCTGAGCCGGCCATGGCAAAGGTTAGAAATATTTTAGGATTGGTGGTTGATTCCGATGGCAATTAAAGCGATTTTACGTATGGGTGATGCACGCCTATTACGTCGAGCTGAAGAAGTTAAGGCTTTTAATAGTGTAGAAATGAATGCCTTGTTAGCCGACATGCGCGATACCATGCAAGCGCTTGATGGCGTGGGTTTGGCTGCACCGCAGATTGGCATTAATCGGCGCATTGTGATTTTTGGCGTAGAGAAAAATCCACGTTATCCTGATGCCGAAATCGTGCCTGGTACCGTGTTGATCAATCCGGTGATTACGCCGCTATCGGAAGAAAAAGAAGAAGGCTGGGAGGGGTGTCTTAGCGTACCCGGTATGCGCGGTTTGGTGCCACGCTACACGCAGTTACGTTATCAGGGCTTCGATGAATTTGGCGCGCTAATCGATCGCACAGTGAGTGGCTTTCATGCAAGAGTTGTGCAACATGAGTGCGACCATTTAGATGGTGTACTTTACCCCATGCGAATTCTGGATATGCGTAACTTCGGGTTCAGTAGTGAGTTTTCCACTAGTGAAGATGTGCAGGACGAATGATGAGAATTGCTAACGATAATGAATCAGGAGTGATTCGTGATCTGATCCTTGCATTTTTTTTGTTGGTGTTGGTGTTGCTCATTGGTACGGTCGGCTACCATATCCTTGGGGGTGACAGGCACTCTTGGCTAGACTGTTTTTATATGACGTTTATCACTATTGCCTCAATTGGCTTTGGTGAAATCGTCGATGTGAGCCAGTATGAATATGGCAGGCTATTCACCATTTTCATTGGTTTTACAGGAATCGGTGTTTTGGGTTATGTGCTTTCCACTGTCACAGCATTTATGTTGGAACGTGATATTAATGAGTCTTGGCGGAGAAAAAAAATGCAGCAACGAATTGCTCAGATGAAAGATCACTACATTGTTTGCGGGGTAGGGTTGGTGGGAAGTAATGTGGCTCACGAATTGACTTCTACCGGCAGAAACTGCGTCATCGTCGATTCCAATTTGGAAACCATCCAACGCTATTTGATGGCTCATCCTGGGCAATTGTATTTGCATGGGGATGCCACTGATAACGATGTTCTATTGGCGGCAGGAGTGCTACGTGCTAAAGGAGTGTTCGCTGTTGCGCACGACGATAGCCAAAATTTGGTAATTAGTTTGAGTGCCAAGCAACTCAACTCAGAGTTACGAGTTGTTGCACGATGCCATGACGTTAAAAATGCTGAAAAAACTCGCCGTGCTGGCGCAGATGAAATTGTGTCGCCTGATTTCACCGGTGGTTTGCGTATTGTCTCAGCGATGGTGCGTCCACATGTCGTTTCTTTTTTGGACGACATGTTGAAATCTGAAGCGAGTGTGAGGATGGAAGAGATAAAAATTCCAGATGATTTAACTGGTAAGCCGTTAACAGTTTTATACCAAGGCAACGCTGATTGTTTGGTTTTGGCAGTGCGCAACAAGTCTAATCAGTGGGTATTTAACCCACCTTCAAGTCAAGTGATCTCAGGCGGCGATGTGCTGATGGTAATGACCACGCCAGATGGTAGAGCGAGGATGGAGCAATTGATGCAAGGTGCGGGCTAACAGTTTTAGTCATTCGGCTTCTTCAAGTAGTCTCGTAAACTCTTTCACGATAGCAGTTGTGCTAAAGGTACGGTTCACCCAATCACGCCCTTTGCTACTCAATTGTGTCCGTAGTTGCGTGTCGTTCGCTAATTTCAAAATTGCATCTCGCCATGCAGGCACATCGCCAGGTGGTAGTAATAATCCCGTGATATTGGGTTGTAAAGTTTCGGGTAGGCCACCGTTATTGCTACACAATACCGGTAATCCGCAGGCTTGAGCTTCAATCGAAACGCGCCCAAAAGCTTCATTGCCAATGGTCGGCATCGCAAGCATGTCGATAGCTTCAAAATAGGGCAGGACGTTGGGGGACCAAGTGTGCCAGGTATGACGAGAGGCAAAGTTGCTACTCTGAAACTTTGCTTTTAACTCTTCAAGGGCCAATCCTTCACCAACCCAAAGTGCTTTAAGATTTGGCACTTCTTGCATCACCTGATTAATTGCATCGCAAAGTGGAAGCATGCCTTTGTCCGGGTGCATCGCGCCGATGTAGCCGATGACAACATCACTTTCTGTAAAGCCCATTAATTCACGTGTTTGCTTGCGCAATGCTGGGTCTGGGTGGAAGTGAGTTAAGTCGAGAGGGTTGTAGAGCAAATCAATTCGGGTTGCATCAACGCCACGAGCAATAAAATTTCTGCGCATGTATTCTGAGATGACGATGAAACGATGTGCCAAGCGCGGAATAAAGTGGTGAGTGAAAAAGCGTAACGGGTAGTCCATGTGCTTAAACAGCGCTAATTTTACGCTACGCAATCGAGCAATGATTGCCAGTGGCCAATACTCTTTGCTGAAGCTGCCGACGATCCAGTCAGGCTTAAATTCGTTTATCGCTCTCCACACCGCAACGATGCCACGTGGATCAAAAGCGTTCCTAAATACTCCCTGATAAAGCTTTACCTTGCTACCCGCCAAGCCCTTGTGAATTGGGGTGTCAAAGCGAATTACCGCGGCAACCTCATGGCTCGCTTCGCTCATTGCTTTAGAAAGAGTAACGAGATGGCTTTCTGTGCCACCACCACCATTGTGCGTGCCAACGAAGAGTATTCTCATCCGCGTTTATCCTCGTAGTTACCGAGTAGCTTTAAGAGAAATAGATGCGGAAATGTGCTGCCGCTAACTAGCACCCGACGAAAGAGCATTGGATCATCGCCAGCGCGCGCACGGCCTCGTTGTACGGTAGTAGCCGCATCGTAGCCGGCCTTTCGTGTTACGTTGATCACGCGCTCATCTAGATCGCCATAGGGGTAGCAAAATTGTGTCACCGGCCAGCCGATCAAACTTTCTAAATCAATTTTGCTGCCAGCGATCTCATTCTGTAGCTCTGTGTCTGAACAGGTGGTCAGTTTCGGGTGGGTACGAGAATGCGCGCCCACTTCCATACCTTCAGCATGCCATTGTTTGACTTGCTCAGCGTTCATCAATGCTTTGCGCACATTGAGCTGAGTGGAATCCCACTCGTTGTATTGCCCTGTGCGCTGGCTGATGAAATAGCAGGTGGCGCTAAAATTATTCTTTTGCAGAATGGGGAGCGCAGCTTCTAAGGTATCTAGGTAGCCATCATCGAAAGTGATGACTGCCACTCGACCTTGTTTCTCGCCGCGCAAATAAGGCATTGCGGCAGACATGGCGAGCCCTTGGTAACCCAGCATCCGCAACATCCACATCTGCCGTGCGAAAGCACTTTTACGCACGTACAGATTGCGCAACTTGGCGCCCTCGGGAGGAACGCCGATGTTGTGATACATCAGGATAGGAACAATGCTCAAGCTTTGCTCACCAACTCTTTCAATACGAACGGTAAGATACCGCCGGCGCGGTAGTAGTCGACTTCGATCGGTGTGTCGATGCGAAGCAGGAGCGTGACATTTTGCTTAGTGCCATCTTTGCGGGTGATGGTAAGTGTCACATCTTGTTGCGGTTTGATCTCACCTGCAATGCCGCTGATGTCGAAAGTCTCATCACCCGTCAGACTCAATCCAGCAGTGGTGTCGCTTCCTTTGAACTGTAAAGGCAGTACACCCATGCCAACCAAGTTGCTACGATGGATACGCTCATAAGATTTTGCGATGACCGCTTTCACACCCAGTAGCTGAGTGCCTTTTGCTGCCCAATCGCGCGATGAGCCGGTGCCGTATTCTTCGCCGGCGAAGATCACGGTTTGAGTACCGTCAGCAATGTGCTTCATGGCGGCATCGTAGATTGCCATTTGCTCGCCTTTGTAAAGCGTATAACCACCCTCTATGCGAGAGCCGTCGGCATTAGGTGGCAGCATGAGATTCTTGATGCGCACGTTGGCAAAGGTGCCGCGCATCATCACTTCATGATTACCGCGCCGTGCGCCGTAACTATTGAAATCTTTAACCGCCACTTTGTGCTCTTGCAGATATTTGCCCGCTGGGGTGGTAGGCTTGAAGCTACCCGCTGGGCTGATGTGGTCAGTGGTGACTGAGTCACCCAGTAGCATCAATGCTCTCGCGCCTTTGATGTCGCCAACCTTAGGCGCTGCAGCATCAAAGAACGGTGGGCGAGCGATGTAAGTGGAATCGTCCCACTGATATTGATTGCCGGTAGGCGCGGCGATCGCGTTCCACAATGGCAAGTCTTTGGTGAGGTCAGAATATAGTTTTTGATACACCGCTGGGTCGGAAGCGTACTTCATCACGGTTTGCACTTCATGGCTGTTAGGCCAGATGTCTTTCAGATACACCGGTT
>JFJP01018731.1_pt1 | contig 13645 bp, 12 predicted proteins | sample 431651 | NCBI WGS metagenome assembly JFJP01 (sample SAMN02602958, study PRJNA72255) | Microbial mat metagenome, whole genome shotgun sequencing project. | biome: fresh water; feature: sink hole; material: water; isolation source: purple microbial (photo- and chemosynthetic) mats found in...
CCAGGATGATCAATCCACCGGGAACTAGCATCCGGTCCAGGGTGGAGAGCAGGCGTTGGCGGGCATCCTCGTGTAGATAAATCAGCAGATTCCGGCACAGGATGATCTGATAGATCCCGTCCTCCTGTATGTGGCTGCAGATGTCCAGTACGTTTTCCTGGCGAAAGCAGACGGTCGCCATGATGTCGTTATCCACATTCCAGACCGGCCCATCCGGCGTGAAAAACGACTGATATTCCTCGCTGTTCTGCTCCCTGAACGAATGCCTGCCATAGATGCCGCAACGGGCGTGCTCCAAGGCGCGGCGGCTGATGTCCATCGCGTCAATCTGGATCCGGTTAAGCGCGACACCGGCCAGGCGCAGAGTCATGGCCAGTGAGTACGGCTCCTCGCCCGTGGAGCAGGGAATCGACAGCGCCCGCACGGCGGGCTGGTGGTCGGCATGCAACCCGTTGCGTCGGATCCACTCCCGCACGAAACGGAAGGGTTCGTTATCCCTGAAAAACCAGGTTTCCGGAACTACCGTCATGTCGATCAACTGGGTCAGCGCATCCGGTGCAGTGCCGTGGTTCCGCATCTGTGCTGCCACGTTGGCCTCCATGATGGATGTCGATACCGATTCGCTGGTGAATCCGAGCGTCTGGCGCAATAGCGCGATGATCGTTGACATGGGTGTATTCATGATCCGGAAACTCCTTTCCGGATCGGATTCCAGTCCACGAACAGGGGCAACTGTTCCAGGTGAACCAGCGCTAGCGGGATGCCCGTGTCGGACGTGAGGGATGTCGTCCAGGCTGGCAGGTCGTTATCCGTCGCCACCGGACGGGCCTTGGCAGCGACCCATTGGGTATCGGTGGCACGTTCGGCCAGCAGACCGGCCATTTTCTCCGGCTGGTCGGGCGGATGCACGATGAAAATGCGCGTGCTCAGGAAGTCGCAGGCGGGCGGTGCCCCCGCCATCCGGGAGAGATCCGCCACCGGCAGCAGGGTCCCGTGATAGTCCGCCACCCCGCGCATCCAGTCCGGCATTCCTGCTGGCGGTGCCCTCAGCGTCACAAACGGGATGACCTCCAGCACATGTTCAGCGCACAGCCCGAAAAGGCGTTCGCCAATCCCAAAGGTCAACCAAAGTTGTCGTTGCTGCCGCATGACCGTTCGCCCCCGTTATTCCGTCTCGAAATTCGCCACGCCCCGGCGCAGTCGCTGCACGGCATCGGCAAGGTGCCGGGTGGCCTCGTTGAATTCACCTAGTGCCCCGCGAGATCCGGCCGCTGCATCATTCAACTGCTGTAGCGCCTGGCTGATCTGCCCCGCCCCGGCGCTCTGCGACTGCATCCCCTCCAGGGCCTGGTTGAAGCGCGGTCCCAGCTCCTGCACATGCGTGATAATCGTTTCCATGGTCTGATTGAGCCGTCCTGCCTCGCCGATGCTCTGGCGCACACGGTCCACGAACTGGTCCATTTCCATAACCCCGGCCGACACGGCGGCGTTGGATTCCCGGACCATGCGGTCGATCCCCAGGGTGGCCACCGCCGTCTGGTCTGCCAGGCGGCGCACTTCACGGGCCACCACCGAGAACCCGACGCCGTATTCGCCTGCCTTCTCGGCCTCGATCGCGGCATTCAGCGAGAGCAGGTTCGTCTGGTCGGCGATTTTCGTGATCGTGGTAACGATGCCGGAAATGCCACCGGTACGCTGGCTGATCGTATCGAGTTTCCCCGAAATACCTTCGGTCGATTCCATCAGCAGCCGCATCTTATCTTCCATCTGCCGCAGGCCGAGCTGGCACTCCGCCGCGAGGCGGGATGTGTCGTTCGCCATGCCGGCCACCCCTTCCATGGTGACTGCCAGTTCCTGGCCGGTGGCGCTGATCTGGCGGGTCGTGGCGCTGACCTCGGTCAAGGATGCCGCCTGTTCCGCCACGGCCGCCTCCAGTTGCCGTGCCCCGGCGGAGATGGTCGTCGAGGAGGACGTCACCTGAATTCCCGATCGCTGCACATTCCCGACCAGTTCGCACAGGGCCTGGACCATGCGGTCAAACGACTGCGCCAGGCCATGTGTTTCGTCACGGAAACGGCGGTTTTTTCCCGTTCGTGTCTTCTGCAGGGCTTCCAGTTCCTTGCGGGCCAGGGCGAGTTTGCCTCCCGCCATGACTTCGGCAACTCCCGCCATCCGCTCGATCGGCCGCGTCATGGACCGGCCCATCACCATCGCCACCCCCGCCGCCAGCAGGAACACGCAAAGTCCGCTGACACCGAGGACTTTAAGCAGGCGCGCCATCAGGCGCTCCACCCGTCGGCGCGCATCGAAATAATCGTCCGAATAGGTGCCTGCCCCGATGATCCAGTCCCACGGCCCGAAATACGTAAAAGCGGAAATTTTCTCGCGTGCTTCGGTCTCGCCCTCATTGCGCCAGTCGTATAGCTCGAAATCAACGGCTGCCCCTTTAAGCTTGGCGGCCTTGCTGATGATGGACCGCACGAAGTAGTGGCCGCTGCCACTGGTCTCGTTCCACAAGCTGGTGCCGTCCTTCGCGCCGTCCTTGGACAGGACATAGGTGCCGCGCTCATCGCCCTGCCCGTCGATAATCCAGACATACCCTGTTTTGCCCACCGTGATACCCATCAGGATTGCGCGCAGTGCCGTCATCGGTTCCGGTGGCAGACTCACCCGCAACACCCCCGCGACCGTCTGGTCGGCGCTACGGACCGGCACATAATCCGACAGCCGGATGATGCCTTTGGCTGACTGTACGTCGCGATGCGTCTCGCCCGCACGGATACGGGCCATGAACGCAGGTTCCCGCCCCTCCGCATCGGCTCCCGGCAGCGGTGCTCCGCTGCCGGCAACCCACGCACTGTGCCCGTTTGCCGTGGTTAACCAGTAGACCTCGGCGTCCAGCCCGGTCAGGGCATGCACCTCGGCGGCGAATGCCGAGCGCCCGTCCGCCGTATTCCCTGCCGAAAACGCCTGCCCCCGCCACGTCCGCTCGGAGGAGGCATTCGTGCCCACCAGGGGCTGCCCGTCGGCCAGCACTTTGGACGCCGCCGCAACGCCCTGGTCCAGACGCGCCGCGAGCGTGTCATGCGCAATCTCGCACAGCGCCCGGGCGTCCACCGCAATCTGCTGCACATTCGCTTTGGCCAGACCGAACAGTTCGTCATGCACCTCGCGGATGACGGGTGCAGCCTCTTTGCGGACCATCCCCAGCATAAGCAATACCGACACCACCGAGGAGAACCCGGCCAACAGCACAATTTTCGTCTTTAGACGCATACCCTCACTCCTTCCACACCACCCTGTCCGGCGACCTTCCCGATGGTCCTAACCGTCCGGTTTCTGATTAAAACAGTCCCATGCCTTCCGCTTCGCGCAGCAGGTCATCGCGAAATGCCGGGTGCGCGATGCTGATGATCGCCAGTGCCCGTTCCCGAGACGTGCAGCCCTTGAGATTGACCATGCCATATTCCGTCACCAGGTAATGCACATCCATGCGCGGCGTGGTCACGACCGCCCCGGCAGGCAGGCGCGGCACCACCCGCGAAACGGACCCTTGCCGTGCTGTCGAGTAAAAGGCCAGGATGGACTTGCCACCGCGGGACTGGTAGGCCCCTCGCACAAAATCCAACTGGCCGCCGGTCCCGCTGACTTGTGAACCGTCCAGCGACTCGGCATTGCATTGCCCCGTCAGGTCCACTTCAAGAATCGCGTTGACCGCGACCATGTTGTCGTTCCTCGCGATGAGGCATGGATCCATCACATCTTCCGAACATCGACTTTCCATGCTCGGATTATCATGCATGAAATCGAGCGCCTCGCGCGTGCCGTTGATCAGTGTGAAGACATGCTTGCGCGGATTGACATTCTTACGGCATCCGTTGGCTACCCCTGCGCGGACCAGATCGATCAGACCGGTCACCATCAGTTCCGAATGGATACCCAGATTGGCGTGGTCCAGCAGGCTGCGTGCCACGGCATTCGGTAGATTCCCGAGGCCGAGTTGAAGGGTTGCTCCATCCTGTATCTGTGCGGCAATCAGCCGTCCGATCTCCGTGTCCTCGGCACGTGGTGGCGCGATTTTGGCGGTCATCAACGGCACATGGTTCTCCACGATCCCTGTGGCTTCGGACACATGCACCAGGGTATCGCCGAACACCCGGGGCATGTGTTCGTTCACCTCCAGCAGCAGGGTGCGGCACAGCCTTGCCGCCACCGAGATATAGCCCGCATTACCGAAACTGCAGAATCCGGCCCGGTCCATGGGTGAGACCGCTGAGACCACGACATCCACCTTCATGTTCTCGCGCAGCAACCGCGGTACCTGATGGAAATAGCTGGGCACATAATGAACCAGTCCCACCTTGACGGCACCGCGAATCCCCTGGCTGACAAACCAAGCATTGGCCTGCACGCCATCGCAGACATCCGGCGAATACAGGGTCCGCACCAGATGTGCCTGCGGATTGAAACTGTACACCGTGATGTCGCGCAGCTCGTCTGCACGGACCCGCGCCGCGATGGCATCCAGCAGCGCCGGGGGCTCGGCAATCCCGGTGGCCACCACGATCGTATCGCCAGAGCGGACCTGCAAGGCCGCCTCCTGAACCATCCGCAGGCGGTTCTTGTATACATCGTCATAGTTGGTGCAAGTCATGAAACGTCCCTTCTTCAGATGCGGAAATGCGATACCTGTCCCTGCAGATCTGTCGAGGCCTGGCGCAGGTCCGTTGTTGCCCGGTTGATCAGCGCCAGCCCTTCGGTCGTCTGCATGGCCGCATCGCTGATCTGCCGGATGGCCTGGCTGATTTCCGCCGCCCCCTGCGATTGTTCGCGCATGCCGGCGTTGACCTCCTCAAAACGCGGGGCAAGGGTCTTGACCTGGTCGATGATGGCGTACAGCCGGTGGTGTGCCTCTTCGGCCACCCGTGCTCCCCCCTGCACATCCTCGATAAACCGTTCCATATCGGAGACGCCGCACTGCACCGCCGCCTGCATCTCCTGGATGATACGCTCAATGTCGAGTGTCGCCACTGCGGTCTGATCGGCCAGCCGCCGGATTTCCCGGGCGACCACCGCAAACCCAACCCCGTACTGGCCTGCCTTTTCGGCTTCGAGCGAGGCATTCAGCGAGAGCAGGTTCGTCTGGTCGGCGACCTTGGTTATCACGGTAATCACCGCGCCGATGCTGCCCGCCCGCTCACTGATATCCTCCAGACGCCCGGAAATCTCGCCGGACGCCCGCAACAGCCGCTGCATGGTCGCCTGCAGCGACTCCAGGCTGATATGCCCCGCATCCGCTCCCGCCTCGGTCGCCGAGGCGGTGTCGCTGAGGTTTCGCATCGCCGCCGCCAAGGATTGCGAGGTTGCGGAGATCTCGTGTGCCGAAGCGGCCACTTCGGCCGTCGTCGCCTTGTTTTCATGCACCAGGGATTCCTGCGCCCGGCTGGTTTCCTGAATGCGCTGCACCGATTGATCCAGCACCCCGGCCGAGGTACCCACCAACCGGGTCTGATTCCTCAGGCTTTCCGTCATGTGCCGGATGGCCCGGTTCAACAGCCCGATCTCATCGCGACGCGTAACGGGGACCATCACCTCCTGCAAATCCCCGGAGGCCACGCGATCGGCTGCGCGGATCAGCATCATCAGCGGACGGCGGACGACACGCGTCGTGACCCCCAGGATCGTGACTGCCGCCAGCAGCCCGACCAGCCCGATGCAATAGATCATCCATCGCAGTTTATCCGAGGCCTCGCCGATGACCTCCGCACAAGCCCTCGAACTTAGGATATACCAGTTGTGCAGGATATTGAAATCCGCCGCCGAAAACGGGGTCACCGTATAAAACCGCGATTCCCCCTCGAAGGTTTCTCGAAACATCATCCGGCCCTCCCGGATATGTGCCATGTGCGGCGCCATGAACTGCGCCGCCTTCTTGTCCAGGATCAACTCCTTGCGTGGATGCGAAATGATCATCCCTCGCTCGTCCACCATAAGCAGGTAGCCAGTCTCCCCGAGGCGTGACTTATCCAGGAACAGCTCCGTGAAATGATCCATCCGCGGGGCAACGATCACCGCTCCCAGCACCCCGTCCGCCCCGCGCACGGGCGCGGCAACCACAAAAATGGGAGCCCCCTGCAAGATGCTGGGATACACTTCGCTGATGAAATAATCGCGCCCGCCAAACGTCTCCTTGATGTAGCTGAAGTCCGGGTTGCAGCGGCCGATCGTCCGTCCGCCAACGGTATCGATCAAGAAATTACCGTTGCCGACACGGCGGACTCCGTCGGCCAGCACCAGCTCCAGAGGTTCGCCCGTCGGGAGGTGTAGTGCAACGGGAATGTTCTCGCAATAGGGGAACAACCGATGCACCTCCGAAAGATAAGCCTGTGCCGCCTGCCGCGTTTCCGGCGCCCGCGGCGCACGGCAAAGCGCCAGGATGCGGGGATCTGCCGCGATCAAAGTGGCCAGCCGGATCTGCATTTCAATCCACTGCCGCAACGCCTGATTGGTTTTTTCGGCGATGATCCGGGCTGATTCATGATGTTGCTGCAGTTCGGATTCCCGTTCCACCCAGTACATCACCCCGCCAAAGCCACCCAGGAGAAGAAAGATCACCGGCACGATCCAAACCAGATACTGCACCGATACGCTTCGTAGCCATGCCCGGCGCAAATGCTCCTGCGGAACATCGTTGCCCCCATCCGTACCCTTGGGTTGATCATTCACGTTGGACTCCTCAAGTAACGGCGTGTTCGCGGACGTCGTGGCCGATGCGCCGGACCATGTCGGTAATCTGCTCGATGATCTGCTGGCGCAGGGCAGGCTCGCAGGTGATGTGGATTAGGCGGTCGCCCAGGTTGGCTCGGATCGTCTTGACGCCTGCGAGTTTGCGGCCCATTTTTTCGATGGTGTAGACGCAGGAGGCGCAGCCGAAGCCGAGCATATCCATTACAATTTCATCCGGTTTCATAAGGGGCTCCTTCACAGGTCGAACGTGGCACTTAGGAAGGTGTGGTCCGACGGTTTTTCAAGCAGGCGAGGGGCGACATCGATGGATGCGGAAATCGACCGCGCGGCGAGGGGAGCGGTAGCCAGCAGGTGGTCGATCCGCCAGCCCATCTTGCGTTGGACGGCATTCGGGGTGCGGTAGTCGAAGAAGGTGTACTGGCCAGCTTCCGGGTGGTACTTGCGGAACACGTCGGTGAAGCCCCAGCGTAGCGTGTCGGCAAACATGCGCCGCACATCCACATGGTAGCAGACGTGGTTGGCCTGCTGTTCTGCATTGTGGATATCCATGGCGTCGGGCGCGACGTTCAAGTCGCCCGTCCAGAGCAGCAGGTCATCGGGGGTGGCGTGGCGGGAGAACCACACCCGCAGACGGCGGAACCAATCAAGCTTGTAGGCATACATGGGGTGCTCGATCTCGCGCCCTTGGGGGACGTAGGTGTTGACGACCTGCAGGTCGCCGAAGCGGGCGACGACAAACCGGGTGGTATCTGCAGGACCACCGTCGTCGAGCCCGAAGTCGACCGCATCCGGCTTGACCCGCGAGGCGATGGCCACCCCGTTATATGACTTTTCACCGCGAAATGCGATGTGGTAGCCCGCGTCGGTGAAGGCCTGCTGTGGAAAATCGGCATCCTGCACCTTGGTCTCCTGGATGCAGAGCACGTCGGGCTGGTTGGCCTGCAGCCAGCCGATCACGATCCCGAGTCGCGAGCGGATCGAGTTTGCATTGAACGTGGTGATGATCATGGCGTCCTTTCAAGCATCAGGAGGGTCGTCTAGGGTTCCGGTAAAGGCATGGACGGCCGGACCGGTCAAGGTGAGCCGGTCGCCTTCAACGCAGACGGTGAGCCGGTCGCCGCCACGGGTCAGGATGCGGACGGGGGAGGACACGCGGCCCCGGCGCACGGCGGTGACGGCGGCGGCGGCAATGCCGGTGCCGCAGGCGAGTGTCTCGGCTTCCACGCCGCGCTCAAAGGTGCGGATGGAAAGGCTATGGGGGCCGGTGATGTGGACGAAGTTGACATTGGTTCCCGCCGGGGCAAACCGGGCATGATGGCGGATGGTCTTGCCCAGCGCGTCGACGGGGGTCTGTTCCAGATCGTTGACATCGATCACGGTGTGCGGCACGCCCGTGTCGACAAAGGCATATTGCACGACCGTTCCGTCATCCAGATCGAGCAGGCCGTCAAGCTGACCGTCTTTCGGGGAGGTCAGTCCGAGTCGGACCTCCTGGCTGTCGGTCAACCATTCAGCGCTGAGCAGGCCCGCTCCGGTCTCCATTTTCATCTTGGGGGGGGCGATGCCGAGCTCAACCGCCAGGCGGGCGGCGCAGCGGGCACCGTTACCGCACATGGCGGCCGGCTGCCCGTCCGGATTAAAGAACCGCATCTGGAAGTGCCCCCCATCTTGCGGCGGGCGTAGCAGGATCAATCCGTCGGAACCGACCCCTGTGCGGCGGTGGCACCAGGCGGCGATCGTCGTGGCTGTCGGTTCCAGCGTGGACTGCATGGCATTGATAAGAATGAAATCATTGCCTGCGCCATGCATCTTCCAGAAGGGTATGTTCATCACTCTGCGTGTGCACTTTTCCATTCGGGGGCTTCCGTCGGTTCGGGCTCCTTCACCGGCTCGGGATCAATCGGGATCTTGATGGCGACCAGATCCGTCAGGATCCGGATGGCCTCTTCCTCGACCAGGTCGGCGGGCTTGTTCTCATCATCTTCCGAGGTTTCCTCGATCATGCGGTTCTGGACATCGAGCAGCTCCTTTTCGGTTTTGGCGCGCTCCTTGCGCTGTTCCAGATGCAGCCCGATCTCCTCTTCGTCGGTCATGGCCTTGATCCGTCCGAGCAGGTCCCGGTAGGCTGTATAGCGTTCGTCCTGAGCCCGGCGTGCTTCTGACTTCTCGCGCAGGGGCGGAACCAGTTTCGCGATATCCTCGAAGGGCGAGAACATCACGGGCCGTACGGTTGACCATTGCAGCGGGTTGGGGAGGCTATCCTCGCCGAATTCCATGACATCGAATGCGGATGGGATAACGATATCTGGTTCGACGCCCTTGAGCTGGGTGGAACCGCCGGAAATGCGGTAGAAGAGGGAGCTGGTGACCTTGATGGACCCTAGCGTATTGTTCCGGTCCAGCGGCAGCACGGTCTGCACGCTGCCTTTGCCGTGGGTTTTCGAGTCGCCGATGATCACGGCGCGTCCGTAGTCCTGCAGGGCGGCCGCCACGATCTCTGAGGCGGAGGCACTGGTTCGGTTGACCAGCACGACGAGCGGTCCGTCATAGGCGATGGTCGGGTCGTTATCGGGGAGAATGCTGACATTTTCCTGCTCCTTGACCAGCACGACCGGACCGGAATCGATAAACAGCCCGGTTAACAGGACGGCTTCGATCAGCGATCCGCCCCCGTTATTGCGTAAATCCAGGACAATGCCCTGCACCTTCTCGCTGTGCATCGTGCGCAGGATGGTGGCGACATCACGCGAGGCGCTCTTGTAATCGGGGGCATAGCGGCGGCCCTTCATATCAGCATAAAAGGCGGGCAACACGATCACGCCGATACGGAATTCCCGGCCATCCGCCGTCTTGTGGGCTTCGATCCGGGATTTGGCGGCACGTTCCTCGAGCTTGACCTCGGCGCGGATCAGCTCGACGATCTTCGTCGTGCTGCCCGTGGGGTCCGTTGCCGGAATGACGGTGAGCACAACGCGCGAGCCTGCAGCGCCACGGATCAGGCGAACCGCGCGGTAAAGCGGCCAGTGCAGGATGCTCACGGCGGGCTCATTATCTTGGCCGACGGCGATGATTTTGTCGCCCGGACGCAAGCGGTTGTCGCTCTTGTCCTCGCCAGCCGGGCCGCCGGGCACGACGCTGACAATCTTGGCGGCCCCGTCCTCCGGCCGCAGGATGGCCCCGATGCCAACGAGCGAGAGTTTCATCTCGATATCGAAATCCTCGGTGGCGGCAGGCGACATGTAGTCACAGTGCGGATCCAGCGTCCGAGCAAACGCGGAGAGGTACTTCTGCACGATCGAATCGTCGTCGCTATCCTCAAGGACATGCATGTATTGGGTATAGCGATCCCGAATGGTTTCTTCCGGAGACCGGTTCTTCTCGCGCTCAAGGGTAAGATCAATGTCTTTTGTCGTGTTCGTGGAATCGGGTGCATCGGGGGTGATGGCCGGGGTGTTGGTCGATGTGCTCTCGGCCTCCATCGACTTGGCAATCAGGATGCGCAGGTATTCATTCTTGATCCGTTTCCGCCAAAGTTCGTTCCACTCCTGCACATTCGCGCACCACGGGTCATCCTTGCGTTTCCAGCGATAGGTCTCGTCGATGGTGAAGTCGAAACCCTGTGCGAGCACGGTGTCGATAAAGGCTAGCCGGTCGCGAACGCGCTCCTTGAGCGTGTTGTATATTTCGCCCGCCAGGGCCAGGTTGCCCGCCTTGAGTTCCTCATGAAGGGTATCCTGGTTGCGGCGGAAGTGTGCGATATCCGTGGCAAGGAAGTAAGCACGGTCGTAATCGAGCGCGCTGAGGTAGTTATCCAGCATGGATTGCGACAACGCCGCGTCCGGCGTGCGCCGCGACAGGTGTTGCATGGGTAGCTCGGCAACCACAGTCCGGGCGATTTTTGCGTAGTGGGATTCGGTTTCATGGGGAAGGAAACCGGCAACACCGACAACGAGTAGAGGTAACGAGATCATCAGTGGGAACGTGAGTTTCATAATTGCAGGAGCCTTTCTGCAAAGTTTTCGCAGAAGCGTATATCGTCATCGTACAAACAAAAAAGGGGAGGGGATCATGATGTTCCCCGCCCCCCTGTTAAGTGCCTGTCGTGCGTGCCCGTTATTAGGCCAGCAGCGCATCCTTGCAGGCCTTGGCAACGCGGAACTTGACCACGGTCTTGGCCGGGATCGTGATGCTCTCGCCGGAGGATGGGTTGCGTCCCTGGCGTTCAGCACGTTCCACCAGCATGAGCTTGCCGATGCCCGGCAGGGTAAAGCCGCTGGCTGCTTCGGCGTAGGCGAGATTGGCCAGTTCATCAAGCAAGCTGGACACCTCGGTCTTCGAAACGCCGGTTTTCTCGGCCAGTACTGCAATCGTTTGTGTTTTCGTCATCGTCTGGTTCTCCCTGTTGTTGTGTTATGCCCGGTACCTCCATGGTACCCTACGGGTCTAAGCTTTTGCCTATTGTCTCCAAAACGCTTGGAAAAACAAGCGATTTTTATATCGAGCCTATGAACGGACAAAGACCGGGGCGCGGAAACCTTGACTTGAGGGCGGGTTGGATGCAGTATTCCGGCGCGTTAATGCGGTGAATGCGCGAATCGGCATTTCACTTTTGGCGGTGTTGTTTTTGATCGGGGGGGGAGGTTCTATGTTTCTGAATTCCATGAGTGCCGAGGAAATGAATCTGATCGAGCGGATTGGGGTCGTTAGGCATTTTCCACAGGGATCGTCGCTGATGGTTGAGGGCGAGATCGGCTCCTCGTTCATGCTGGTTCTCACCGGAACCGTTGAAGTCCGCAAGCGACTTCGCGGAGGGAAATACAAGAAGCTGGTGGTATTCAAGGCGTGCGATCTAATTGGTGAGATCGCGTTTCTCGGGGTTCAGCCCCGCACGGCCAGTGTGGTGGCGCTGGAAGATACCGAGGTGATAGAGTTCGAACGCAATGACTTCCTGCGCCTGATCGAGAAGCATCCTGCCATCGGGGTGAAGGCCTACCGTGGCATGGCCGAGGAGCTGGCTCAACGGCTTTCCCGTAGTGGCGAGGAACTGATGAATGCCATCGCCTGGGCGCTTGGCGGCCCGCGCCGGGTTGATGAGGATAGCGAGAGTATCACCGTTCCGCCGCAGCTCCGCCTGACCCGGCAGAAGGTACCCTCGGCTAGTGATCCAGCCGGAAAGGTCTAGGTATCCGCGATGGTAGATATCAAGATTTGTGGATTGACCACGCTGGAAGATGCGCAGGTGGCGCTGGACGCCGGTGCTGATTTCCTGGGCTTTGTGCTGTACCCGCAGTCGCCCCGGGCGGTGACTTGCGACACGCTGGCCAGGATCACCTCGTCCTTGGGTAAAGGGGCTCGGTGTGTTGGTGTGTTCGTGAATTCCATGGCGGCGGAGGTCCGGCAAACCGCGCTGGATTGCGGACTGGCTGCCGTGCAGATCCACGGGGATGAACAGGCCGGTGATTTCCTGGATATGCCGGTGCCGGTCTGGCGTGCGTTGCGGGTGGATGCGGGGGGCTGCCGCCCAGAACCGGCGGCGTGGCCGATGGCGGTGCGCTATGTGGCGGATGCGGCGGTACCCTCAGGGTATGGGGGCAGTGGGATCAAGGCCGACTGGGAGCAGGCGGCGACCTTGGCCGCCCAGATCCCCGTGATGCTGGCCGGGGGGCTGACGCCCGCGAATGTCGCGGCGGCCATTGATCAGGTTCATCCGTTGGGTGTGGATGTGTCCAGCGGTGTGGAGTGCAGTCCGGGTCGAAAGTCGCATGCCGCCGTGCGGGCGTTTGTCGCGGCGGCGAGGGCGGCGGGGCAATAAGGGTATGCCTTGGGGCATGGGTTATGTTGCTTAAATTCGCAAAATGGCTAGTGGGGATACTGCTGCTACCGGTTTGCGTGGTGGCTTCGCTGGTGTTCTGGGGGCTTCTGCAGGCCGTTGCACAGGCGCATGGGGGTGCCACGGTTCTGCCGGTGCCCGCCCTTGCGCTGGTGGGTGGATTCGGGCTATGGATGGTCATCTTTGCGCTTTTTCCGAGCCCCGCACGTTCCTATATCCTGGCGCACGAGTTAACCCATGCGCTCTGGGGACTGATGATGGGGGCATCGATCTCGAAAATCAGTGTCCATGATGATCACGGGGCCGTGGTGCTCTCAAAGACGAATTTCCTGATTACACTGGCCCCTTACTTCTTCCCTCTCTATACTGTTCTGGTGATTGGTCTGTACTATCTGCTCTGGCTATTCTACCCCGTGGAACGTTACGACCTGGTATGGCTTGGTCTGATCGGGTTCACCTGGAGCTTCCACCTGACATTCACCGTCACGGCCCTGCTTCAGCGCCAGTCCGATATCCGCGACCAGGGGCGGCTCTTCTCCTATACGGTCATCTATCTGGCGAATATTATTGGCATCTGCGCCTGGGTGGTTCTTGTCTCCTCCGCCAGTCCCGCCGATGTCCTGCGCCTGACGGAGCGTGCCACCTACCGTACCTGTGGTTGGTGCGTCCATTTGGTAAATGTCATTGAGCCCCGAGTCCGGGTGGTAAAAGCGTCTGTCATGCATGCCCTGAATTTATAGCTCTACATTTTAGCAGCCCTGACTCATGCGTCAAGGCTGGCAAAATAATTTGCTGAAAGCACTTGTTTTTGAGGGGGTTACATCAGGAGTCAGAAATCAGTCCGTAAAACAGGGGGGGCAGCTATGAATTGACATTCTGTGTGGCCTTGCGATAATGTCAATTTCAACAGCACACGTGACAGGAGTTCGGTTTTGATAGCACGAAAAAAAGCTAGGAAAGTCCAGGAGAGGAAGCCTCGAAAGAACCTGTTCCCGAGCGACGAGGAAAGTATCGAACTGCGCCGGGCCAGCGCCGAGGAGCAGGCTGCCAAGGTGATGCCGCAAAAGG
>JFJP01018792.1_pt1 | contig 13643 bp, 6 predicted proteins | sample 431651 | NCBI WGS metagenome assembly JFJP01 (sample SAMN02602958, study PRJNA72255) | Microbial mat metagenome, whole genome shotgun sequencing project. | biome: fresh water; feature: sink hole; material: water; isolation source: purple microbial (photo- and chemosynthetic) mats found in...
AGGAACTAGGCTCATCGCGCCGCACCAGGCGGGTGGCCACGGTAAAGGCAATGCCGAACAGGATGGCTGGCATCGCCAGATGCGCGACGGAAATCAGGAAACGCGCACGGTTCATGGCCTGCCAGGAAAAGTTGTGTGCCGCCAGATGGTTCAGCAGGAAGTCGGGTCCCCGGTCGAAATAGTAGAGGGATGCCAATGTGCAGACCCCGATCAAGGCCAGGGCTGCCCCCAGCAGTGGCAGCAGACCGCCGCGCAGGCGGTCGAGCACGCGGGCGACCAGCAACGAGCCGAGGCTGATACCCAGCAGGAACACGCCCAGCATCACGGTAAACGAGTAGGTGGTGGAGCCGAAGACCAGGATCAGGGCGCGGAACCAGATCACCTCCAGCGCGAGCGAGACAAAGCCGCAGAGCATGGCGGCGAGGACCGCGAAGCGCGAGGCGGCCGGCATCTCGCGGAACCGGAAGCGCGGGCGCAGCGGTTCGCGCTCGGGGACAGGTAGCGATCCGCGGCAGGCCAGCAGCCAGGCCCCGGTACCGGCGATGGCGTCGGTCGCCACGGCGATGACATTGGTCCAGGTCAGGCCGACGGCGGGGATGAGATAGAACCCGCAGGCGAAGATGCCAGCCACCGCACCCAGCGTATTGATGCCGTAGAACCAGCCTAGCCGCTTGCCGAAATCCTGGTTTGCGCGGGCCAGTCCGCGGATGATCACCGGCAAGGTCCCGCCCATCAGGATCGTGGGCAGCAGCAGGAGCAGGGCCGCCAGCACGAAACGCAGAGGGGTGAGCACCATCAGATCCTCGGAAACATGACGGTAGGCGAAGCGGTAGACGAGCTGTAGCCCGCCGAACATCAGCGGCATGGCCAGGGCGTAGGCGGCGACACCCCACTCGAGCCAGGCAAAGCATTTGAGCGGGTTTTTCAGTCTCTCGGCATAGCGACCGAAAAGGTGGGATCCGAGCGCCAGTCCACCCATGAACGCCGTCAGAACCGTGGCGCTGGCATAGATGGTGTTGCCGAAGATAAAGCCCAATTGCCGCATCCAGAGCAGTTGGTAGACCAGTGCCGAAAGACCGGAGAAGAAGAACATGATCGAGATGGCAACCATAAGATATCCCCTGATAAGCATGACCGGATTTTGCGGATTGCGCCAATCATAGCCACGGAGAGGGGGCAGGTCAATATTCAGTGTGAATAAAAGGATAAGGCGGGCGCTTCTGGGAGCTCTCAAGGAGGGGGCGTGAGTGAATGCGGAAGATTTCGCAGCGCGGCATAAGTATCGTTAACCGCTCTCGTCCACCGACAAGTGCGACAAAATGACCAAGTTATAGGCAAAACCGGCCACCCGGGACTTCGGGCAAAAACGGGTGGGTAACTGGAGAAAAATCGAATCTAACATCCAACAACCAACGCCCAACAACCAACGCCCAAGTTGGGGAGCATTTCCTTGGATTGTTGGGCGTTGGATGTTGGTTGTTGGGCGTTGACTGCCGAACCACCTTTGCTCGGCTGGACAGGCAGGGTGCCTGTCCACCGTTTTCCCTCTCAGGTATTGACAGGCGGCGGCGGGGCGGGTAGCGTTTGTATACGAAGTGTGAATCCGGCATCATGAAACCAGACGGCAAGGACAGGGAGGGCGCGATGGAGGAAACGGCGTATCGGACATTCGAGGGTAAACTGGCGTTCTATCATCCCACGGCCGCCGGCAAGGGCTGCGCGGTGCGTTTTGAAATTCGCCCTGCCCGGCGCGGGTACGAGGGCTACGTGTTTGCCGAGCTTGCCCAGCAGAAGACCGCCGCGGTGCGAGGCGGTGCTGATAGCAAGGCCGCCACGTTCGACTGGAAATCGCGGGTGGCGGTAAAGCTGGGGCTTAATGACGTTTGTGCGATGCTGGCTGTCCTGGAGGATCGCGTTGCCAGCGCGGGCGGGGACAAAGGGCTTTTCCACCAGACCGCCGATGCTACGACCGTGATCGGGTTCCGGCGCGCGGAGGCTCCCGCCGCCGGCTACTGCCTGGAGGTCTCGCGCAAGGCCCGCAGCGGCGAGGCTGAGCCGGCCCGGATGCGGCTCGTGCTTTCGGAGCCGGAAGCCTGCGGCCTGCGGCACGTGCTTGGCGGCGCCGTATTCCACCTGTGCTTCTACGGCGTCACGATCCGCCCGGCAACACCCGCGTGACGGCGGTTGCCGTTCGTTTTGCTGTTCGTTTTGCTGGTAATTGCATCATCAACCGGGTAAGGTACCACCATGAATATGGCAAAACGTGTTGTCCTGCTGGCGGCCATGTTGCTTTTCTCGGTCTGGCTGGCCGTTCACTGGGACCGGGTGACCGGCGACGCGGATGCATCCATCCGCTTCACGCTGGGTGTCCTGTTCGCCGGGTTGATGGTGTTGCGGCGCAAGAGTCAGGATGCGAAGTGTCTGCCGATCCCTGACCTGCTGTTCCCCCTGGCGTTGGCTGGCGGGGTGCTGGCGTCGCTGGGCGGGATCATCTTCCACGTGAGCATGCTTGAGTGGGCCGGTGTGCTGACACTGCTTTTCGCCTGTAGTTTCTGGGTGGTGCCTTCGCGTTTCCGAACGGACCTGATCCTGGCCTTCGTCATCCTTTTCTGGGTGCATCCGCTGCCGGGACAGGTCTTCGGCTGGCTGCAGGGGTTGATGCAGCGTCTTTCGGTACACGGTTCGGAACTGGTGCTGCATGGGTTCAACGTCCGCGTCTGGGGTGACGGGACAGTCCTGCGGACGGGCTACCAGAATTTTCTCGTGCCGGAAGCGTGCAGCGGGATGCGCACCTCCGTGACCGTTTTCCTCTGCGCGATGGGGCTCGGGATGCTGCTTCGCCTGCGCTGGTGGGAGACCTGTGGCTTTATCCTGCTGGGGCTGGCACAGGTGCTGGCGCTGAACATCACGCGTATCAGCTACCTGGTGCTGTGGGCCCCGCGCATGCCGCCTGAATGGGCCGAGAATTTCCTGCACGATTCGCTGGGCGTCTTCCTGCTGGGGGCGATCGTGCTCGTCCAGTTCGAGGCGGTCTGGTGGCGCTGGTGGTCGCGCCGCCGTGCCTACATCCGCGAGGGCATCCGCAAGCGCGAGCTGGAAGGGCCGGACAAGGCCAGCATCATTCCCCATCCGATCCGGCGGCTGGCGATGATCCTCGTCGTGCTGGCCGGCGTCGGCCTGATCGGGTTCGGCGCGTTCGCGGTGGTCTACAAGAGCCGGGCACATCACCGCAAGGAGATGATCCGCGAGGTGGCGGTCGGGCTGATGGAGACGGACCCGGGTTCCTCCTACCGGGCGCTGGAGGAGATCCGGCATCTGTTCCCGGTTGACACCGAACTGCTGTCGCTACAGGCCCAGGCGGATTTCATCCTGTCGCGATTCGAGGAGGGGCTGGCTTCCCTGGATGAGGTTGAGCGCCTGGGTTCCACGCTCGACCTGCGCGAGATCATCATGAAAGGCTGGGCGCTGACCCGAGTCGGACGGTTGGCCGAGGCACGGGCGCTGGTCGCCACGCTGCCGCCGGCCAACGACCGGATCCCGGGGGTGGCGATGCTGAAGGCGGAGTTCGCCGCGATGGACGCGCAGCCCGGCGTGGCGGCTCGTCATGTGCTGGCCGCCGCGGGATCGCACATGATGCTGCCGCGTATCCGGGCGCTGTTTCCGTACCTTGCCCGGCACGAGCAGTGGCAGGCGATCGCGACGGCCGACCACGACCGGCCCTATGCCGAGCTTTACCAGGCGCTGATCGCGCTGCATGCCAACCAGCAGGTCGGCAATCTTTCCGGGCTGATGCGGGTGATGGAGCAGGCACTGAAGAGCTGGCCTGACGACCCACGGCTGATGGGAGCCCTTTTCGAGATCGCCTCGCGCCGGCAGGGCGGTGAGTGGATGGCCCATTTCGAGCGGAATTTCCGTGCCAACCTCGCGCGGCTGAATGCCGACATGCTCTCGGCAGCGATGGGGTACGCCTGGCGGCTGATGCGGGCGGACCTGGCTTGGCTGGCACACCTGCACTTCGAGCGTGTCTCGCCCGGGGATCCGGAACTGCTCATGGCACCGGCGCGCTTCGGGCGCAACTGGACCCGCTTCCGTCAGCACCAGTTGCTGGTCGCGTCGGACACGGCCGAGCGCATGCTCGATCTTTCGCCCGTCATGAACCTGTTTGCGCAGACGCGTCCGATATCGGATTTCCGCCGGCGGGTGCCGCAGATCGAGGCCGTCGGCAAGGCGGCGGTTGACCGTCAGGCGGCGCGGCGTTACCTGGAACAGGGGCTGGCCGCGCTCGAGGCGCTGGACGGGCAGAACGCCCTGAACGAGCGTTACATGCGGCTTTTCCCGATGACGCTATCCATGCTGGACCGCTTTGACGAGGCCCATGCGCGGCTTGACCGGATCAGCAGCGCGTATCCGGAGCGGGCGGCTGACGTGCTGTTCCAGCATGCCCTGCTTTACGACCAGCAGTCGGCCTGGCAGCTGTCGTATGAGGCACTTGGCGAATATTCGCGGCTGGAACCGTATCCCAACCTGACGGCAGAGCTACTCCGGATCAGCGCGTTCATGAACCTCAATCTCGGGGTATGTGCCATGCGGGTCCTGCAGGAAGCGCGCGACGCATTCCCTGGGGCGGTGCGGCTGGATCTGGCCGAATCGGCCATCTGGGATGTGTTCGGGCACAAGGCGCAGGCGCTGCATGTTCTGTCGCAATCGCCAGCGGGGGTAACCTCGCCGGTGGCGGTGGGGCTCTTGTATGCTACCGGTCGGCTTGCCGAGGCGCAGCGGTTGAGCGGGGTACTCGGGATCGCCGCCCCGCCGGGGACGATCAGCGCGGATCCGCCGATGTGGCTGCCGCCGGCCGTGATGGCGTTGACGCCACGCTGGCCGCCTCCGCCGGACTCGGCCGAATTGCAGGCGCGTATCAAGGAACTGGACGAGGACGTCCGGAAGGCTACCAGCCCGTTCATCCGGGAGTTGCGCCAGCGGATGCTGGAGTGGGCGCAACGGCTGCAGGCCGGGGATTACGCGGCGGCGGGCCCCGCGCAGGCGGCGGACTTGATCGCCCGCTGGGAGGCGGCCGGACGTACCCCGCTGGAGAAGGCCGGCGCGCTTTATGAATTGGCGATGCTGGCGGCACGGCAGAAGGACATCGGCCTCGCGACCGCTGCCTTGCGCAAGGCCCTTGTGCATACCCCTGCCAGCGCGGTCTCCTGGCGGGCGCTGGTTGCGCTTTCCGCCGATGATGCCGCCACCGTACGGGAGGCGGCGGAGCGCTGTCCGCGCGATTCCGAACTGTTCCTGGCTGATCTGGTGGTGGGCACCCGTGAGGCCGGCGATGACCAGGCTCGCTGGGACGCGATCGGGCAGCGGATTGACGCGGCGGCGGCCGGTACGGTGTTCTCGCCCGAGACGCTGATCCGCGCGGGCGACCTGCTGCTGGCCAGCGGCAAGCCGGCCCTGGCCGACCGGCTGGCCCGCGCGGCATTGCCGCGGGCACAGGGGCTTCTGGCGGCCCATGTTCTGACCCTGCGAACGGCACTGCTGCTAGGGGATGCCGACCGGGCGCTCGCCGCCACCATCCGCGGCATCGAGCAGGCGGTTGACCCCGTCCCGTTCTACCGGGTTCTGGTAGACCTGAAAGTGGCCCGGCGCCAGGTCGATAACGACCTGCTTTCCGCCCTGGAGTACCTGCAGGCTAAAAGCGGCGAAGACCCGCGCTGGGCGGAGGCGCTGGGGTCCCTGTATTTCCAGAAGGGCGATATGCGGCGGGCTCTGGCGATCTTCGGATCCGTCATTGACGAGGACACCAAGGGCGTCCAGGTGCGCACCCTGCTGCTGGCGGCCGAGGCGGCCCGGCTGGACGCGAAGAGCGAGCGGGCGGTCCGGATCCTGGAGGCGGCCTACGCCATGCATCCCGAGCAGGTCAGCGTTCTTAATAACCTGGTCTACCTGCTGGCGCAGAACCCGCAAACCGTCGGCCGTGCGAAAACGCTGCTGCCGAAACTGCTCGATCTCGGCGGGGACCGGTTCGCGGTGATGGATACGGCGGCGATGGTGTCCCTGCGCAGCGGTGATACTACCCAGGCGGCGGCCTGGATGGAAAAAGCCCTGACAATGCTCGACAAGGGCGATTACGCCGCCCGCGAGGTACGTCTGAATGCAGCGGAAGTGCAGATCCGCAGCGGGGATGTCGAGACGGCACGGCGTGCGCTCGACGAACTGCGCAGTGAACCGGGCCGCTCGAGCTATATTGACCAGCGCGCCCTCCAACTGCTCCGGGATATCGACATGACGCCGCGCGGGGCCCCTTAGGCGATTTTCAGGGCCGAAATATTTTTTTATTGGAGAGAGCATTTTTTTTTTGCATAGTCCCGAAGTTCTGTTACTGTTTCGGGTAAGGGTTTTCCTGATATGCGCGAGAACGACAATACAGTGTGGATGGGGGCTTCTCGTATTCTGGGTGCCGCGGTGTGCCTGTTAGGCATGGTATGCGGGTGTGCCCGGACCCCGCCAGATACCCCGCCCGTCGACTGGGATGCGTTCATGACGCAGCTCCGTGCCGAACGCGCGGCGGTGGCCGATAGTCGGCAGAATGCGCCTGACGCACCGGTTGGCGGGTTGCCGCCGGAACCCATCGAGGCGGAGATACAGCTTGTCAAGGCCGGGGATGTCACCATCCAGCCTGACAGTGTACTCCAGGTCACCGTGCGCGAGGATTCAGGACTGGACGGCAGCTACCAGGTCAACGAGATCTCGGCCATCCAGCTCGGTTATGTCGGTCCGGTATTCCTGCATAACATGACCGAGCAGCAGGCCGCCGACAAGATCAAGGAAGCCCTGGAGAGCCGCTTCTTCAACCAGGCCACCGTCGCCGTCCGGATCCTGCGGCCTTCCTATGACAAGGTGGCCTTCCAGGGGCGGGTTTCCTCGCCGGGAATCATCAAGATCGGCAGCGGGGACCGGATCTCGCTCAACGATGCGCTCTTGCGGGTGGGCAACGTGACCGCGTCGATCAAGAGCGCCAGGGTGCGGATTGTGCGGGGGGGGCTGCTGCGGGCGGGTTCGGCGTCGGAACCGGGCGAGGTCTACTCGCTGGTGGATGACGAGGGCAAGCCCGATGTGCCGGATGTGCAGCTCTGGAACAACGACATCGCCTTTGTCTACGCCAGTGCCGGAACCGGCGACGCGCCGGCGGCCATTGCCGAGAAGGCGGACAAGGACATCCTGGTCCTGGGCGAGGTCAAGCGCCAGGGCATGTACCGCTTCGAGGATGGAACCCCCGCCACCATGATGCACCTGATCTTCAAGATGGGCGGTTTCCCGGCTTATGCCGATACGAAAAAAATCAAGATCATCCGTCGTGATGAGGCGGGACTCGAAAGCGAGCTGGTTGCCGACGCCAGCCAGATCCTCAAGGATGGCGATCCGGAAAAGGATATCATGCTCGAGCACGGGGACCGCGTGATCGTGCCGGCCCGCAAGATGAGCATTTTCTAGATTTTCATTCCCCCGGCGGTCTTTTCCTGTTATAGTTGCATTCCGACAGCACGTTGGCAATGGCATTTGAACCGTGACGAGAAGGAAGTGTAACCATGGCAGCACCACGACCCGGCGGCGGCATATCCCACGAAGAGAACAAGATTGATTTCCGCATCTACCTGGGCATCATCCTGTTCCGCTGGCAGTTGATTGCCGCCTGTTTCCTGTATGCGCTGCTCGGGGCGGTCTTGTACCTGCATCTGGCACCGAAGAAGTTCGCGAGTAACACCAAGATCATGATCTACCGCGACCCGCTGCTGACGGTCAGCATGGAAGGGGCGCAGTGGACCTCCCTGCAAACGCATACCTTCATGCTGAACAACGCGAAGATGCACGAGCGGGTGGTGGGGCGCTTGACGGAAGCCTGGGCGGATCGTCTCGGCGGACGCCACCGCATGCAGCCGGGCATTTTCATTTCGCAGGTGCGCGGCGTGAACCCGATGTTGGAGGTCACCGTGCAGGCGGGCAACAAGGATTACACGGCCGCCTTCCTGAAGGTGCTGCTCGAGGAGCATGAACAGGAATGGCAGACCGTGCAGCGCCAGGCGCGCAATTCGGCGGGGGGGATGCTGGAAAAGGAACTGGCCCGTCTGGAACAGCAGATCCAGACGTCCGAGAACGACCTGATCGAATACCAGCGGCTGCACGACATCGCGCGTGTCGAGGCACGCGGCTCGATGGAAAGCCGCTACCTGAGCGCGCTGATGGAACGGCGCAACCAGTTGACCACGGAGCTGATGCTGCTGGAGGCGCAGACCCCGACCCTGGAAGGGGCCAATGCCGCTGTGATCAGCGATGTGGCACGCCTGACAAGGGGGACCGGTGAGGTCAAGGCCGATGCCGGTGAAAGCGTAACCCCCGCTGGCGAACCTATTCCCGGGCGCGATGCGGAAGTCACAACTGAGGAGACGCAGAAGACGGATGAGGCGATACAGGGGTTCCAGGACCTGCGGGTGAAGCTGCTTCGGCTGGAAGCGGAACAGGCTGAGCTGCTCAAGGTCCTCAAGGATGATCACCCGCGCCTGCGGGCCGTGCGCGACGAGATCCGCAGCATCCAGAACCAGATCGACGCCATGGCCGAGGTGCAATTGCGCAACCTGCAGGACCGCCACCGGGCCCTGAGCATCCAGCTCAACGCCATCGAGACGGCCGAATACAAATGGCAGGCCAAGAACCTGATGGCCAGCCAGCGCCAGGCGGAATTCATGCGCCTGCAATCCGTCATCTCGCGCTTTGAAAGCCACTACAACACGCTGTATACACGGCTGCACGACATGCGCGTATCCGAGGAACTCAAGGCCGAGCATTTCGTTCCCGAGGAGATCACAACCGAAAACGATCCGGTCTGGCCGGATCCGGTGAAGATCCTGATGGCGGCGCTGGCTGGCGGGCTGGGGCTCGGGTTCGGCATGGCGTTCCTGGCGCAGGTGGTGGACAACAAGGTCCAGACGATCAAGGATGTCGAGGGTACCCTCGGGATCCCGTTCCTGGGCGGCATCCCCTACTGGGCGCACAGCGGGCTCGAGAGCGCGATCCGCCCGATCGTGACCGAGGAGCATTCCACCGGTGCGATCGAGGCCTACCGTGCGCTGCGCACCAGCGTGCTGGCCGAGCTGAACAAGAAACACGAGAAGATCCTGCTGATCACCAGCGCGGACTCGCGCGAAGGCAAGACGCTGACCGCGCTGAACATCGCGATCATGGTGGCGCAGATGGGCAAGCGCGTCCTGCTGGTGGATATGGACTTGCGGCGCGGCCGCATCCATCGCTCGCTCGGGCTCGAGCGCGAGCCGGGCGTGACCGACGTGCTGCGCGAGGGCGGCTCGCTCAAGGACGTGATCCAGCCCGCCCGTATCGAGAACCTGTACGTCGCCCCCGCGGGCAGCAGTATCGATGACAGTGCGGAGCTGCTTCAGACGGTCGATGTTGCCAAGTTCTTCTTCAGTGTTCTCGACGATTTCGACTATATCTTCGTGGATACCTCGCCGGTGCTGCGTGTGACCGATACCGTCATTCTCGCCAGCCAGGGCATCGGCCAGGTGCTCTATGTGGCCCGTGTCAACTTCACCCCGAAGCCGATGATCCGCTACTCGCTGGACATGCTCAAGGACGCCAATATCCTGGGACTGGTCATGAACAGCATCGAGATGCACAAGATCAGCAGCCTGTACTATGCCTACCAGTACCCGAACTACGCCTACTACAGCAATGCCTACACCTACGGCTACAACTATTACTACTATGATGAAAACGGGGGCAGCGGGCGGCGGCACCGCCGTGGCACCGCGATGCTGCGCAAGCGGCTCGAGCAGTCACGCGGCTGGGTGCGCAAGATGCTGATGCCGATGCAGTAGGGGCGATACACCCGGCCACGGCCGGCGGGGAGAATGGATTGCGCGATGCGGTCGCACGTCAAACTACAGAGTTCCTGGGTGGTGCTGCTCGACCTCGGCTGCCTGCTGCTGAGCATCCTGCTGGCCGTCGTCCTGCGCTTCGGGCATGACGAGATGATCCAGTATGTCTTCGCGCGCTTCGACGGCTGGGTGGTCTTTGTCGGCAGCATCCTGATCGCCAACTACATGGCGGGCAGTTACCGGGTGCAGTACAGCCTTTCGCGCTTCAACATGATGGTGACCTGGCTATTCTCGATGGCCTTCGCCATCCTGATCCTGAGCGTCACGTCGTACGCCTGGTTCAAGATCCTGCTGGGGCGCGGCGTGCTCGGCCTGGCGGTCGTCTTCTATAGCGTCTTCTCGCTCTATCTCAGGATCGTGGTGGTGCGCTGGATCTATTCGGTCGTCGGCGTGGCCAAGCGCTTTGTGATCCTGGGAAACGGACCGGCCGACCAAAGGCTGCGCGATTATCTTGAGAATCCCTTTATCCTGCCGCGGCACCGCCTGGTGGCCTGGATCTCGCTGTGCCCGCCGGAACGCCGGCTACCCGCCGCGGACGGCCTGGTGATCGGTGGCGTGCCCGTGGTCGAGGCCACGGCGGACGAACTGCCGGACACGCTGAAAAGCCTGTCTGCGGATATGCTGGTGCTGGGGCGGTCGGCCATGTGGGATCTGAGCGGACTCTACGCCCGTCTGCGCCAAGTCCGCTTTTCGGGTTTCGAGGTGATCACCCCCATGGCGGTGACGGAAACCTATTGTGGACGGATCCCGCTGAACCTGATCGACGAGACCGAGACCATGCGCATGGGCATCGAGGACGGATTCCCGACCATGCTCCGCCTGAAGCGCGTCTGCGACATGACCTTCGCGATCACGGGCGGTATCCTCTCGCTGCCGCTGCTCGCGTTGGCGGCGGTGCTGATCAAGCTGACCGACCTGCGCAGTCCGGTCTTCTACTCGCAGGTGCGGGTCGGACGTCTCGGGCAGGTCTTCATGATCCATAAGCTACGCACCATGCGTCCGGATGCAGAGACCGGCACGGGTGCCGTCTGGTCCAGTGCCGACGACCCGCGCATCACGCTCGTGGGGCGGGTGCTGCGGAAATTCCGGATCGACGAGCTGCCTCAGTTCTGGAACGTGCTGATCGGCGAGATGAGCCTGGTCGGGCCGCGCCCGGAGCGGCCGGAAATCGTCTCGCAGCTCGAACAGCAGATCCCGTTCTACAGCGAACGGGCGTATGCCCTGCCGGGACTGACCGGCTGGGCCCAGATCCACTGCCCCTACGGCAATACCGTCGAGGCGGCACGCCGCAAGCTCGAATACGATCTTTACTACATCAAGAACATGTCGCCGAGTCTTGACCTGCAGATCATGCTGCGCACCCTGCGTACGGTTCTTTTCGCCCAGGAGAAGGAATGAAGAACGCGTCTTCCTCCCGGCGGGAATGGTGGGTGGCGATCCTGCTGGTGCTGTGTGTGGCGCTGGTGGCGTTCTGGGAGATCACCTCGCGACTGGCCTCCCGTCCGTTCGACGACCTGCGGCTGAGCGCCGAGGATTTCGCCGGCTTCCGCCCGTCCGTGCCGTCCTGGGAGCTGCGGCTGGTGCATGTGAAGGCGACGCCGACGGAACCCACCGTGATCGCCTACGAGGCGCGCCATCGCCAGGAGGGGACAACCGGTGCCGGCGAGCCGGTGCTGGTGCGCCTGGTGCATGGCTACAACATGGTCGATTGCATGCGGATCAAGCAGTACCAGGTCGAGCTGCTCGCGGATCGACGCCGGCCTGCCAATGCGGCGGACCTGCCGGTGCAGGTCTGGCAACTGACATCCTCTGGCGGCAAGCGCATGGTCTGGGTGACCAGCATGCTGCGCGCATCCGATTTCACGCCAACGGATACCGATACGCGTGACATGGCGTTCCCGCGGGTCGGAACGCCCGACGATCCGGCCTGGGCACCAACGGGGCTGAAGTGGAGCAGCTTCCGGCATCCCGTGCGCAACTTCCGGCTTTCCTTGCGCAGCAAGTGGAACGCCTCGCGCTCCGACCTGCTGACTTTCCTGCGCCTGCGCCAGCCCGCCTGGGCCAGCGACGTACTGCTGACCATGGTCAGCGAGTATCATGGCGCCGCCTCCGTCACGGATGCGACGAGTATCATGGCGCCGCCTCCGTCACGGATGCGACGGAGGCCGAGGTCACCGCCTATGTGCTGGATGTGCACAACAAAATGGCCCGTCAGTTCCAGGCGCACGGCGACCTCACGGCGCGGGGGGAGCAGGCGGATAAGTAGGCGATCACATCGCGTTCCATGTTCAGTCTTCTGAAAGAACCCACCCCGCCCTTCGGGCACCCCTCCATGGAGAGGTGCCCGAAGGGCGGGGTGGGCGTCACGGAGCAAGAGGTCAGGCCAGCGCATCCACCTGCCGGACATAGGCGTCGATATCGAATTTGCGTTCGAGGCCGCTGGCCGCCATGTAGCGCACGGTCCCGAAGATGGGTCGCTCACCCCAGGGGCGGTCATGCTTGCCGAAGCACCAGGCCACGCCGGTAAAACCGTTGGCATCGCGCCCGTCGAGTTCGTATCTGTTGTTCAGGTAGAGCAGCGTCTCGAACGCGATCTCCGGCGATGGTGACCACTCGATCACCTTCTTGCCCCAGTACATGCGCATGTAGTTGTGCATCTTGCCGGTGGCGACCATCTCCTTCTGTGCCGCATTCCAGTAGCGGTCGTGTGTGGCGGCATTCTCGAACTGGTCCCGGCGATAGCAGACCTCGCGCGGATCGCTCCGGTGGCGGTCGAGCGTCTTGCGGGCCCAGTCGGGCAAGGCGTCGTAGGTATCGTACGCAGGCTGGTGATGCACGAAGTTCATGCTCAGCTCGCGGCGCACGATCAGTTCCTCCAGGTAGGCTTCCACAGCATCGGCGGGAGCCCCGGACGCCTGCACCTGCAGGGCGATATCGAGCGGCGAGACCTGGCCGAAGTGCAGGTAGGGGCTCATGTCGGAACAAATGCCGTTGGCCGGATCGTTGCGCGCGGTATGGTAGGTGGGCAGCTTGTCGCGGATGAACCGCGCCAGCGCGGTGGCCGCCGCGTCCTGGCCACCACGGAAGGTTGTCGACGGGGCGACCGTGCGGTCCAGGCGCAGATCATCGAGCGCTGGAATACCGGCATCGGCCTGTTTCTTGTCAAGGCGTGGAATCGTATCGGACGGTGCAGGCGCCAGCGGCACGAGGAAACGCTCGCGCAGGCGGTTGATCTTCGGGCGGATCGTGCGCGCGGCGTATTCTTCCTTGTCCGAGACCAGCGAAACCGGCACGACGACGTCGGTCTCCACGGCGGTGAACGGGCAGCGCACACACGCGGCGACGGCCTCGCGCCATTGCCGCTGGATACGCAGATAGCCGACATCCCCCACCAGCAAGGCCGCCCGGCCAGCCAATTCAGCAATCACATCCGGTGGAGCGCCCCGGTAAACGCCAAAAGCGATACCGCGCTCGCGCAACGCATTGGCTACATCGTGCAGCCCTTCAAGCATGAACGCATAATGCCGGGCATTGGCTTCCGGAAAACCATCCGTCAGCGCGAAGGCGACCCGCAGCGGCAGGCGGCAGGCCACCGCCGCCTCGAACGCCCATTCCAAGGCGTGGTTGCAGCGCGTTCGCTGGGCCTGCTGCATCCAGTAGAGCACGTAGCGGCCAGGCAACGGCGCACCCCCGCGA
>JFJP01039381.1_pt1 | contig 13643 bp, 5 predicted proteins | sample 431651 | NCBI WGS metagenome assembly JFJP01 (sample SAMN02602958, study PRJNA72255) | Microbial mat metagenome, whole genome shotgun sequencing project. | biome: fresh water; feature: sink hole; material: water; isolation source: purple microbial (photo- and chemosynthetic) mats found in...
TGAAACACCCGGGGAAGCACTTCAACATCCTTTATAGTTGTGATAGGCTTGATCCCCGGAATAATGGGAACTGTAATACCCGATTTACGGCATAGCTTAACAAAGTCGAAAAACTTCGAGGTATTGTAAAACAGCTGGGTAACAATGTATTCAGCTCCTGCATCAACCTTTGCCTTGAGGTATTTGATATCCTCATCCATGTTCGGCGCTTCGAAATGTTTTTCGGGGTAACCGGCCACGCCTATTGAAAAATCAGTAGGGTGGGCATTTTCTACCGAAGCGTCGAGGTATATTCCCTTGTTCAGGTTCATGATCTGGTTTACAAGTCCGAGTGTATGCTCGTGACCGTTTTTCTCCGGGATAAAGTCCCTGTAACCTTTCTGAGCATCTCCGCGCAAAACCAGCAGGTTCTGCATTCCCAGGAAGTGCAGGTCGATAAGCACGTCTTCGGTCTCTTCTTTCGAAAATCCTCCGCAAATCATATGGGGAACAACGGTAAGGTCGTACTTGTATTGAATAGCCGCGCTGATGGCTACTGTGCCCGGGCGTTTCCGTACAATAGTCCTTTCCATAAGTCCGTTTCCCGCAGGGCGGTAAATCGATTCCTGCTGGTGGTATGTAATGTTAACATTCAGTGGCTTGAATTCGATCAAAGGATCAATGGCGTTATAGATGTCATCGAGCTTCCTTCCTTTGAGCGGGGGGAGAAGTTCGAACGAAAAAAGGGTTTCTTTTGTGGTTTTCAGTTGATCTGCTACTTTCATTATAAAAAATATTATGATTTCAATTGATTGTTACTGTTATTTACCTTAGTAATTCAAATTCGAAGCCAGCCAGCTTTCTGCGAGCGACACTCCGATACCCTTCCGTCGGGCATAATCCTCCACTTGGTCCTTTCCGATCTTACCCACAAAGAAATACTTCGATTCCGTATTTGCAAATATCAAACCGCTTACCGATGCTGCCGGGTACATGCTGAAACTTTCGGTAAGTTCGATGCCCGTACTCTTTCCGGCATCAAGGAGTTTGAAGAGCTGTTCTTTTTCGGAATGATCAGGACATGCCGGATATCCGTGAGCCGGACGTATGCCTTTGTATTTTTCCAGCAGCATTTCATCCAGACTCAGACTCTCATCAGGAGCGTAAGCCCAGAACTCCTTGCGCACCCTGAGGTGGATGAGCTCAGTGAAAGCTTCTGCTAAACGGTCGGCCAGTGCCTTAAGCATAATGCTGTTGTAATCGTCGTGGTCTTTAATGAATTCCTCAATTTTGCTTTCAATGCCAATTCCGGCAGTTACGGCAAAAGCCCCGATGTAATCGGTGATTCCGCTTTCTTTGGGGGCAATGAAATCGGAAAGACAATAATTGGGTGTGTCATCGCCTTTTTTCGTCTGGTTGCGCAGATTGATGAAACGGGCAATCACCTTATTTCTTGATTCATCCTCATAAACCTCAATGTCGTCGCCTACAGCGTTTGCCGGCCAGAAACCCACCACCGCTTTTGCCTGCAGCCATTTCTCATCAACGATCTTGTCGAGCATGGCGTTGGCATCATCGAACAGCTTCCGGGCTTCCTCGCCCATGGCCGGGTCGGTAAGGATATCGGGGTATTTGCCACGAAGCTGCCATACTACGAAAAAGAAAACCCATGAGATATATTCCCTGATTTCCTTCATATCGTAATCGTCGAAAATTTCCACCCCTGTGAAGGATGGTTTTATCAAGGGGGATTTTGCCCAGTCGATTTTGAATGCGTTTTTCCGGGCATCGGCCAGGCTCATATACTGCACCTGGGAAGAGGAACTGGCATAGGTCTTTCGCAACTCATCATATTCCTTGCGGATCTGGGCTTCGAAACCGGCCTTAAGCTCTTTGTTCATGAGACTTCCGGCTACCGCAACAGAGCGTGAGGCATCTTTCACATGAACCACTGCAGCACTGTAATTCTGTTCGATTTTTACTGCGGTATGGATTTTCGATGTTGTTGCTCCCCCGATAAGAAGAGGAACGGTAAACTTCTGCCGCTCCATCTCTTTGGAAACATTTACCATTTCTTCAAGGGATGGGGTTATGAGTCCACTTAGCCCAATAATGTCGGCGTTTATTTCTTTTGCTTTCTGAAGGATCTTGTCGGTAGGTACCATCACACCCATGTCAACAATCTCGTAATTATTACAGCTTAATACCACTCCCACAATGTTTTTGCCGATATCGTGCACGTCGCCTTTTACGGTGGCCAAAAGGATTTTTCCTGCGCTGCTCGACTCGCCCGACAAGAGTTTCTCAGCTTCGATGAAGGGCAGGAGCGTGGCTACTGCTTTTTTCATAACCCGGGCACTTTTCACCACCTGCGGCAAGAACATTTTTCCCGATCCGAAAAGATCCCCAACCACATTCATACCATCCATTAGCGGGCCCTCGATAACTTTAAGAGCGAAATCGTATTTCTCACGTGCTTCAAGTACATCTGCATCGATAAATTCGGTAATCCCTTTTACAAGCGAATGCTTGAGGCGCTCTTCAACACTTTCGGTTCTCCATGCATCAATAGTCTTTTCGTCGGGCTTGCCGCTTTTTACCTGTTCGGCATAGGCTAATAGCTTTTCGGTCGAATCGGATTTGCGGTTCAGAACAACGTCTTCAACAAGTTCAAGCAAATCTTTAGGAATCTCGTCGTATACCTGAAGCATGCCGGGATTTACAATAGCCATGTCCATTCCCGCCTTGATAGCATGATACAGGAACACGGAGTGTATGGCTTCCCTAACCGTATCGTTTCCCCTGAAAGAAAATGAGAGATTGCTGATACCTCCGCTTACCTTGGCGTATGGGAGATTTTGCTTTATCCAGCCAATGGTGCGGATAAAGTCGACAGCGTAGTTGTTATGCTCCTCGATACCCGTGGCAATTGGAAGTACGTTGGGATCGAAAATGATATCTTCGGGAGGGAAATCCAATTCCCGGGTGAGGATATTGTAAGCCCTTTCACAAACCGAAGTGCGGCGTTCATAGCTGTCGGCCTGGCCCGTTTCATCGAAAGCCATGATTACGGCAGCTGCACCGTAATTCTTGATTTTTTCAGCCTGTTGTCTAAAAACCTCTTCTCCCTCCTTTAGGCTTATTGAGTTCACAATAGCCTTGCCTTGAATGCATTTCAGACCTGTTTCCAGCACCTGCCATTTCGACGAGTCGACCATTATGGGAAGTTTGGCGATATCGGGCTCAGCCATAAGAAGGTTGAGAAAGGTGTGCATCTCATGCACGGCATCGAGCATTGCATCGTCCATGCAGACATCCAACACCTGAGCGCCGCCCTGAACCTGCTCAAGGGCAATCGACAAGGCTTCTTCGTATTTCTTTTCGCGGATGAGACGGGCAAATTTCTTGGAACCGCTCACATTCGTTCGTTCTCCAATGTTGATGAAGTTGCTGCCCTCGTATACCGTGAGCGGTTCCAATCCACTGAGCCGGAGTTTGTGCTCTCTGGGGGGAGGAATGCGCCTTGAGGCTTTTTCGGCATATTTTGCGAACTCGCGGATGTGCGCAGGTGTAGTTCCGCAGCATCCCCCAATAATGTTAACAAAACCTGATTCCAGGTAATCATGTATATGCAATCCCATTATTTCGGGGGATTGGTCATATTCACCAAATTGATTGGGTAATCCGGCATTGGGGTGGGCACTAACGTAAACAGGCACTTTCTTTGATAATTCAGCCATGTGTGGCCTCATTTCCTGAGCTCCCAGCGAGCAGTTCAGACCGAGGGACAGCAGTTCGACATGTGAGACTGAATTTATGAACGCCTCAAGGGTTTGTCCGGATAAGGTACGGCCGCTGGCATCGGTAATGGTGCCTGAAACCATCAGGGGGATTTTATATCCCAGTTCTTTAAAAAGCATCTCGATGCCGAAAATTGCAGCCTTGGCATTCAGGGTGTCAAAGATGGTTTCAACAAGCAGAATATCCACCCCGCCATCAACCAGTGCCTTAGACTGCTCATAGTAAGTCTCCGAAAGATAATCGAAGTCCACAGCTCTGTATCCAGGATTGTTTACATCGGGGGAGAGGGAGGCGGTTTTGTTGGTAGGGCCTAGCGAACCCGCAACAAATCGAGGTTTATCAGGATTCTGAAGGCTTATCTCATCAGCAATTTCTCTGGCAAAGCGGGCCGATTCGAAGTTTAATTCGTAAACAATCGGTTCAAGATGGTAATCGGCTTGCGAAACGCGGTTAGCGTTGAAGGTGTTGGTACTGATGATATCCGCTCCGGCAAGCAAAAACTCGCGGTGGATATTTCTAATAATATCGGGCCTGGTGATCGAAAGAAGCTCATTGTTACCCTGCAGGTCGTGCTCAAAACCAGCAAACCGCTCCCCTCTGAAATCTTTCTCACTGAGTTTGAAGGTCTGAATCATGGTACCCATAGCACCGTCCAGAACCAAAACCCTCTTTTCCAGCTGACTATATAATAATTCTTTTCGATTCATCCTGTGTATTAAAAAAGTAAACCGGTATTGACCCGGAAAATCCCCCTTGATAAATAACAAAGTGGCTAAAAACGAAAGAAGGCAAAGCATAGACTTTCCCTTCCAGATTAGATTTAAACATTCTGAAAAGCAACAAATTCCAAGCGCAAATTTAAGATATTAAAGGGAAATGGCAAACAGGAATTATCCGCTCATCAGATACGAATTCCGATGACAAGGACATCATCAACCTGTTGAAGGCATCCTTTCCAGTCAAGGAAGGCATTGTTAAGCATTTCCTTTTGTCGGGTCATAGGCTGAGGGTTGATCTGTACAAGCAGTTCCTTGAATTGACGGGTGAGGTATTTTTTTTCATTCTTGCCTCCGAACTGATCGATAAAACCGTCAGAGAACATATAAAAGCAGTCGTCTTTCTTTATGTTAATGGAATTGTTGGTGAACTCTTTGTCGAGCTCGTAAAGACCAATTGGCATCTTATCGCCCTTAAACTCAGTTATCTCACCTTCCCGTAACATGTACAAGGGGTTATAAGCGCCTGCAAACTGCAGTTTCATCTTTTTCTGGTCGATGATGCAGAGCGCAATATCCATCCCGTCTCTCGACTGGGTGGCATTATCGGAACGGTTAAGGGTCGATTTTACATGGTTCCGCAAGGCATCGAGAACGGTGCTGGCATTATCGAGATTGTGAGCATTTACGATCTCGTTCAGGAAGGATATGCCCAGCATGCTCATGAATGCCCCTGGAACTCCGTGACCGGTGCAATCTGCCGCCAGAATAACAATTTTATCACCCTTAACAGCCGACCAGTAGAAATCCCCACTAACAATATCCTTTGGCAAAAACAGCACGAAGTGTTCTGAAAGAACCGAATTCAGCATCGAGGTGGAGGGAAGAACAGCAGTTTGAATTCTTTTGGCATATAAAATGCTATCGGTGATTTCTTTCTTCTGTTCCGAGATCTCATTTTTCTGCTTCTCAATTTCAAGTGTTCGCTCACTTACTTTTTGTTCAAGAACCTGCTTTGCTTTTTTGAGATTCTGTTCCCTGAACTTTAGAACGAAAATAAAAAAAGCTATTATGAGGCTTATTGTCAGAAGATAGAAAACAATCGTTTTATGAAAGGGAGGCTTAATAACAATATCAAGATTTCCCATACCGCTTTCCTTTCCGAAAATATTCCGGGCTTTGGCTTGTATGGAGTATTCTCCTGGAGGAAGCAATGGGTATTCAATGGCGGAAACGGTCGACCAAGGGGTCCAGTCGTTAACAAGGCCCTGAATCCGGTATGAAAATTCAGTCTTTCCCGGTGCAATATAGTAGGGTGCGGAGAAATCTATGCGGAGAGAACTGTTCTTGTGGGAGATTTTGGGTTTTATGAGTGAGAAAAGGTGATCGTCGGTATCTTTCAGCCCTGTAAAGAAAAATGTAAACCCATCGGAATCCGTCTTTTTGGGATCATTGAGGATTTTGAATATTTCGTGATTGTTTGCTATTACATACAATTCGCCTTCATTGCCCAGATAAATATCCTCAATGCTTTGGAAAATGTTTAGGTATTCTTCAGGGAGATTTTTCCCGGTGCTTGAATCGGAAATATAATCCCAATAACCTTCCGAGCGCAACCAAACGGTGTTTCTGTCGGAGAAATGATACTCAGGAAGAGAGAAAAGCTTGTCAAAAGTTTTAACAGCCTGGATTTGGTTATTTGCCATTTTGAAAATCCCGGAGGAAAGGAAGAAGTATAGCTGGTTATCAATTATTTCCAGAATAACCTTATCGGAGAATTTTGCAGGTATCGTAACTGTTTCGTCCAGGTCGGTGTAAAAGTCCGAGTCGATTGTGAGTTTGTGAGCTGAATTATCACTTCCAAGCCAAAGTTCAGTTGGTGAGGTCATGCAGGCCGAATAAACCGGGTAATCCAAAGCGTCGAATTCGTGAATGATTTCCCAGTTGTTTTCTTTAAGCTGGAGTACGAAAAGCGATTTTCCACTGCCGGCAAAGAGAAGAGTGTCGCCCGGACCCGGATCCAGAAAGCCAATAAAAGTATTTTGCAAAACTGTCTTTACCTGATTGTTTCGAATACTATGCAAGCCATTGTAGGTCGAAACCATCAGATGGTCGTTAAGGGAAACTATCTCGGAACATTTACCGGTAAGTCCAGGAACTTTTTCGTAGGAATGGCTTATGGTCTGCAGTGCATAAACCTTTTTTTTGATACCTGAAAGATCTTTTTTATGAGAGTTACTTTCAGCACTTTTAACCGGATTTATTGTTGAGCTGATTATCTTCTCCAGAAATCCAGCTTGCTGAGCTGCCGGGGCTTGTACGTCAGACGTAGTTTGTATTTTAGATTCCTTGCCGGATTTGCGCTGTTCTTTACGGGACCGTTTTGAAGTGGGAGAGGATTCGATTCTTCCTGCTTCTGCAATTGGCTCAGGGAAATCGGTAATTATAGTACTGGCGGCTGGTCTTTCAGGGACTATTTTCTCCTTATATTCCCGTTTTTCCTTTAACAGGTAGAGTCCATCACTGGTTCCAACGTACAGCTGATTGTTAAAATAAGCTATGTTTGTCAGGTTTCCGCTAAGTCCGGGATACCAGGTAAGGTTCGAAACACTCAGCTGGTTGTCTATTCTTGAGATCCCAAAAGAATGACAGAGCCAGAGGCCCTGATTCGTATCGGTGCCAAGGCAAAAAATCTCATCATCGGGCAAGCCTGTTTTGTAATTGAGAATAGAGGAGGTTATTCCTGTTTTGTAGTCGCATATTAATACACCTCCCATCATACTGCCGATAGCAATTTTAAATCCCCCCAGATAAACTCCGTCGGTAATGTTACTTGTGTTTAGGTACTCGGCATCGTCAATGGAAATCGGGGAAAATTCGGTTCCGTTAAAAAGGAATAACTTATTATTATCAGTGCCCACAAGGATTTTTTTCTCTTCGGCCTCAACGGCAAATACAAGCTTGGAGCGGGTGGAAAGCCTGTCGGCGAGAACGAGCCGGAATGTATCGTTTTCGGCTTTGTACAGACCTTTGCCATAAGCCATGAAATAGAAATCATCTTTGAAAACAAAACTTCCACTGATCTCATTCTCGTAGGGGAACTCCCATTGGTTAAGCTTCCCGCTTTCAACTTTAGTATAAAAAATGCGGTTTCTTGCTATGAAATAGACCCTGTCTTCGGCTATCCTTATATCGGATATTTCGCCTGTAACAATTGTATCGCTTAGCAGGCGGTAAATATATTTGCCTGTAACATCCAATTCCAGAAGTCCAAAACCGTTTCTGCAGCCAGCATAAACTGTTCCGTCAGCTGTCGATTTGGTTAACACACTTGGGAAATAGGGGAGAGGCAGCAAATCCCAAACCCGCGAATCGAACGTCAGAATACCCTTTCGGTTTGCAATCAATATATTCTGGTTGTTATCCTGAACGATATCGAAGTTCTCGCTTTCTATCGATTCGTCAAACGAAAATGGAGCCACAAAAGGAAAACCCTTCTGTGCATAACTAACAGCTGGCACGATAAGAAATACAAAAGATAAAACCAAAAATGCCTTTGAAATTAGGGCCGACGTTTTCATCGAATTGTACAGATAACAGGTTACACCATAATTCCTTTCGATTTTCTGCGTAAAAACAAAAAACGAATCGGTTTCTGGCAGTTACGTTAATTCAAAATATGTGCAATTGCCTTGAGATTCTTTTCGTTATCAATAATTTTCGCTTCGGGAGTATAAAGAAAATCAAGCAGATCGGCATACACCTCCATGATTTTGGGTCGCACCATTTTCATAGTCGAGTTCATCATGCGGTTCTCTTCCGTAAATCCTTCGGGCAAAATACCGATTGCTGGCGGAAGCCAACGTTGAGGAAACATATCCCCGTATTTTCCATGATTGCGGTACTCATTCAGTTCGGCTTCGATAATCTTGAGAGCCGCTTCGTGACCTTCTGCACTTGCAGGATCTTTTCCATGTTCACGGATAATTCTTTTGAGGCTTTCCTTGTTGGGGTAAACCATAACAACGGTATAGGGTTTTTGGTTGTTGAAAAGCATTACCTGATCGATGTACTTTGAGGTCTCGAAGGCTTCTTCAATTCCTTCCGGACTGTATTTTTCTCCGTCGTCGGAAATCAGGAGACTCTTGAACCGGCCTAAAACATAAAGGAAGCCGTCAGAATCCATGTAACCCATGTCACCGGTATGAAGCCATCCGTTCTTTAAAGTATCCAGGGTGGTTTTTTCGTTTTTCCAGTAACCCAGCATTACATTTTCTCCACGAACAACTATTTCACCTTTTTCTCCTTGTGGGAGAGTATTCCCGTCATCATCACAAATCTTCAGTTCAAGGTTTGTTGCCAGGAAGCCGGAAGAGCCAAGCTTATGTTTATGAGCCGCATTCGAGCTGATAATGGGTGCAGCTTCGGAAAGTCCGTAACCCTGATACATTGGAATTCCTATTGCATAGAAAAACCGCTGAAGTTCAATGTCAAGAAGAGCGCCTCCCCCGACAAAAAACTCAAGATTGCCTCCAAAACCTTCCCTGACTTTTTTAAACAGAATTGCATCAAACAATTTATAATAAGGTTTCAGAATCACTCTCCAACCTTTTCCTTTATCAAATCCCAGACCGTTGTATGTATATGCTACTTTCAACGCATGACGGAAAAGTCCTTCGATAACCGGACCCTTGTCACGTATTCCCTTTTCAATGTTTTTCCTGAAATTCTTAGCCAGAGCGGGAACGCTAAGTATAAAATGGGGTTTGATCTCTTTGATGTTTATGGGGATATTCTTCAGGGTCTCCATGGGAATGGTGCCAGACTGAACCGAGGCCATACTGGCGCCGGAAGCAATGATAGCATAAATACCGCAGGTGTGTGCAAACGAATGGTCCCATGGGAGGATCAACAAGGTGCAGAACCAGGTGGGGATGTTCATGAGCGACAAGCCCTGGTCAACATTGGCAGTGTAATTTCTGTGACTCAGCATGATGCCTTTTGGGTCGGCAGTGGTGCCTGAGGTATAGCAGATATTGGCAATATCGTTTTCGGCAACAGATTGCCAGGTCTGGTTGAATTTCGCTTTGTTTTCAGCAAGGTATTTTTTACCCAGCTCCAGAACGTCGTCAAAGAAAAGATCTTTAGGGCCAAATTCGGGGCGCATATCAAGATAGATGAATTTCTCAACCTCGTTGAGTTCATTTTTGATACTTTCAAGCTTGCGGCTCTGTCCCCCGGAAATAATAACCATTTTAGAGCCGGAGTGGGTGATCCTGAATTTCAGGTCAGATCCTTCCATTAACTTAACCGATAGAGGAACATTGATTGCACCGGTGTACAGGATGCCCAGTTCGCTGATTGCCCATGAATTGCGGCCTTCGGAAATAAGCGACACCCGGTCCTCTTTCTGCAGGCCAAGACTCATGAGTCCGGCGGCAAACTGATGCACTTTTTCCCTGATTTCCGAGTAGCTCGAATTTACCCAGGTATCTCCGATTTTCTCAAGCATCATTGGATTGTCAGCGTATTTTTCGGCATATCCCTCAAAGAACTGGTTAATGGTTTTCATAGAATAGGTTAATAGTTCAGGTACGAATATAGGAATTTAGAATTTAGAATTTAGAATTTAGAAGGTGGAATTTAGAATTTAGGAGGTGGAATTTAGAATTGGGACGATTCATGAATCTAAGACTTTTCCATAATTCTACCTTCTACCCTCAACCTTCTAAATTCTAAAATTCTACCTTTATTTGTTAAATTTATTTTTACATTTAGAATCTGAAAAAAAGCTAAGCATGAACGATATTAAAAAACTAATGAGTGATTCGCCGATTGTGCGCTGGTCGGTTTTACTGTTTATCAGCATAACAATGTTTGCAAACTACTACTTTTATGATGTGCTGTCACCACTCAAAAGTATAGTACAGGAAAAGCTTCTGTGGACATCAAGCGATTACGGCTTTTTTAACTCAGCCTACAGCATTTCCAATGTGTTTCTTTTTATGGCTGTTATCGGGGGAGTTATTCTGGATAAACTTGGGATCAGGATCACAGGTTTTCTGTTCACGGTTTTCATGGTTTTGGGATCTGCTCTGACAGCTTATGGGGCGAGCGATTTTTATCTGAATGGCGGGCCCGGATTTCACCTTATGTCGTCATTTTTAAGTGGATATTCTCCATCGCTTAAAATGATGTCGCTTGGATACTTTTTCTTTGGTCTTGGCGCTGAAACCAGCGTGGTAGTTTTTTCAAAGGCCATTGTAAAATGGTTCAAAGGAAAAGAACTTGCCCTGGCTTTGGGAATAAATCTTTCAATAGGACGAATAGGAACATTTGCAGCCCTTAATATATCTCCCAGAATCCTAAAAATAAATGGGGATCTTACAATTGCGATTTGGTTCGGTACTTTGCTTCTGTTTATTGGCCTTCTGACCTTTATTGCATATATGTTTTTTGATAAAAAACTTGACAAACAAGTTAAGATTGATGTGATGGATGAAACGGATGTTTTCAGGCTTTCCGATCTGGGTAAAATTATTACCAACCGTTCGTTCCTCTATATTGCTTTGTTGTGTGTTACATTTTACAGTGCTGTTTTCCCTTTTATAAAGTATGCTCCTGACTTGCTTTCCAACAAATTCGGGTTTAACCCTGAAGATGCAGGATGGATTGTTTCAATGTTACCCATGGGAACAATTTTCCTGACTCCGGTATTTGGGGCCTTTACCGACCGAATCGGGAAAAGTGCAAGTCTTATGATTTATGGTTCGATCCTGTTGGTTATTGTTCATCTTACATTTGCCTTAACAAGGGTGAACCCATATATTCCAATGTTTTTGCTGGGTGTTGCATTTTCCTTAATACCAGCGGCAATGTGGCCTTCAGTAACAAAAATTGTTGAAGAAAAAAGACTCGGGTCTGCATACGGGCTTATGTTTTCAATCCAAAATATCGGCTTGTGGGCGTTCCCGATGCTTATTGGAAAAGTTCTGGATATTTCCAATCCAACAGTTACACCGGAAGCAATTAAAGATGGGAGCATGGTTTACGATTATACCAATCCGATACTCATGCTTGCTTTTATGGGTGTTCTGGGGGTGTTCTTTGCAATTCTGCTTAAAAGAGACGACAAGGTTTCCGGCTTTGGACTGGAGCAGCCGAATATTAAGAAATAAAGTAAGCAGGGTTCGATGCCAATTAGGAAAAGGTTTACCCTGGACTTGCCATTCCATCATATCTTGTCCAACCGGATCTGGCGTTAAGGCTGGTTTTCGATCTTTGCTACTGCTGAATCCATCTTAGGAGAACACGCTTACTGAACTTTTAAAATTTACGATACAAAGATGAAACCAATTTCAATTTGCTTACTGTTAAGTTTTCTGGTTCATAATTCTTTTTGCCAGACTTATGAAGTTAATGGCTTAAATAGCCTTGAACTCAAATTATCGAATGAAAAAAACAACATCGGTTTAATGGATGAATCAGATTTGTTTAACTATCAATCCTTAAAATCAACGAGCCAATATGAGGAACTCGATTCACTTGTCAGAAGTACTTACCTCATTGAAAAAGAGGATTGGTTGAACAAGGACAAAAGAGAGTATGTCTATGAAAATAAAGGCAAAAAGCTTACCGAATACTGGTACACATGGGATACGAATAATAATATGTGGGCAAATCTGAGGAGGCATATTTACGAATATGATGACAAAGGGAACAAAATTGAGGAAATACAAGGATTATGGCAACCGGAGATTGCTGAATGGGGACAAGGCTATAAAGAAGAATGGGCGTATAATTCAAGCGGTTTATTAACTTTAAATGCAAAATACTACAGGAATACGACTAATGAAATATGGGAAGGCGACACAAAAGTCCAATACACCTACGATGAACAGGGGAACACCTTAGAATACATTTCTTCAGAGTGGAATGATTCAGACAAGGCTTTTCGAAGTGACACTAAAGAGACCTGGGTGTATTCAGAAGGTATTTTGATAAAATGTACTTCCTCTTTATGGAGTAATACATATCAGACCTGGATCGAAACCAATTTTTCAGATTATTTATACAATGATAAAGGGTTAAAGGTCAAGTCTGAATATTTTCGTATATCAAAATCCGACACCTTAAACAAAAGCTTTGCCGATTGGGTCTATAATGAGGAAGGTCTTCCAATTCTTCACCAAAACTATACTTATAGTACTGAAGAAAACAAATGGCATGTGTATAGCAAAGAAGAATTTCTATTTGATAGCTATGGTAATAAAACGATGGTAAAGAGCTATTCAAAAAATTCAGACAATGATAGTCTTATGGTTCATCAGAAAAATCTTTATAGTTATGATGAAAAGGGCAATAAAACCTATGAATTTTACTCCGATTATGAATACACTTTTTTTGGAGATAAAATAGTCGGATTGGATAGTTTCGGATACCAAACACACTTCAACTTTAATAATGATGATTTGCTTGTACTGGAATTGCACCAGCAGTGGTATTCTTGGAGCGATCCCAACACGATTTTCAAATTTGAATATGAGTACAATGATGATGGTAAACTAACATGCCTTTCCCAATATAAGTCTAATGCACCAGAAGAATGGGATGGGCTGGACAAGCTTGTTATTGAATACACAGAGCTTTCTAATATAAAGCAGTACACTTATTATTATTGGGATGATCCTGGCAATGATTGGATATTGAGTGGAGAATCCGGAAGAGGAATATATTATTACCATTATGATCAAACCGTTTTTGAACCCCGATTCGATCTGCTTAAAAATAATGTTTCGATTTATCCAAACCCAGTGTCAGACTTCTTGAATATTGAGATTAAGGACGAACAGATTTTGTATAATTTCAGGTTGTATGACCTTTCTGGTCAATTAATACTTGAGAAGGAATATCAGGGGAATCAGTTAATAAATGTGGGCAATTTAAAACAGGGGATTTATCTATGCAAAATCGAATATGATGATTACTCTTATGCATCCACCCTCATAAAGAAATGAAAAGGGATGGCAAAACCCTTCACTCACTGGTAGAATAAAGAATACTGTGGACTATATTGAAAATAATGGTATAACCAAAAAAATAAAGATTGTACAGATTGACACCCAAACTTTTGAAGAGTTTCTATTA
>JFJP01027972.1_pt1 | contig 13642 bp, 10 predicted proteins | sample 431651 | NCBI WGS metagenome assembly JFJP01 (sample SAMN02602958, study PRJNA72255) | Microbial mat metagenome, whole genome shotgun sequencing project. | biome: fresh water; feature: sink hole; material: water; isolation source: purple microbial (photo- and chemosynthetic) mats found in...
AAAATAAAATAAAATTCAAAAGTAATTTTTGATTTAAAAAACTATTAGAAGAATCTGCAATTTTTGATGGGAAACTGTCTTGATTTTTTATGCAAGAATCATCAAGATTTTAATGAACTAAATGAGGCAAAAAATCCTTTTAAATATAATAATGATCAAACTCAAGACGTTTCAGGTTTGTTTGCAGGGAGACTCTCAGATGTTTCAGATCAGGATAAATCCAATAGAATGTTGAAAACAAAAGGGGAAAGAATTTTTCTTGAAGAAGATGACATTTTATCTGAAGAGCAAAATAAAAAAATATCATTGCAAGATTTTGAATTGGTAAAACTGCTCGGAGAAGGATCTTTTGGAAAAGTTGTGCTTGTGAAGAAAAAAGACACAGAAATGTTCTATGCAATGAAAATTCTTAAGAAAAAAGTGATTGAGGAAAGAAAACAAACCAAAAATACGAAAACTGAACGATTGATTCTAGAAAAAATGAATAATCCTTTTATTGTTCAATTGCATTTTGCTTTTCAAACGAAAGAGAAATTGTTTCTTGTGATGGATTTTATGCAAGGAGGAGAATTATTTTTCCATCTGAAAAAAGCCACAAAATTTAATGAAGCGAGAACCAAATTTTATGCAGCTGAAATTGTATTAGCTCTTGAATATTTGCACAAGAAGAAAATAATTTATAGGGATCTCAAACCTGAAAATATTTTGTTAGACGTAGATGGGCATATTAAATTATGCGATTTTGGCCTGTCGAAGTTTGGAATTTTAAGTTTTTATTTTTGAATTACTTTTTTTTTTTTTAAATAAGAAATTTAGAGGATGAGAAAACTTTCTCTGTTTGTGGAACTCCAGAGTATTTGGCCCCTGAAATTTTTCAAAGGGAAGGTCACGATAAAGGTGTGGATTGGTGGAGCTTGGTAATCTATTTATATTTTTTTGAATAACATATTTAAAAGGGAGCTTTGATTTATGAAATGCTGAGTGGTTTCCCACCATTTTATAGCAAAAATCAAGAAAAAATGTTTAGAAATTTGTTAGAAAAGCCAATTGAAATGAAATCTTCTTTCTCCTCGGACACAATTTCCTTATTAAAAGGTTTGCTTACTATTGATGTAATAATTTCATTTTCTTTTCTTTGATAAAATTGAAAAGGCAAACAAAAGATTGGGAAATTCACAAACTGAAGCTCTTGAAATAAAAAGCCACCCTTTTTTTAAAGAAGTGAATTGGAAGCTTTTCTCATCAAAAGAATTTCAATCTCCTTACAAACTCAAAGTTTCAGGACCTTCGGACCTCAGACATTTTGATAAATGTTTCACACATGAGCTTATCAAGGAAACATTTGATCAGGATCAAAATGAAAAGGAATGTCTTTCTGGTTTTTTAGGATTTACTTATGTAAAAAGGTTTATATTTTCGCAAATTTAAAGCATTTTTTTAGTGATTATTAAATTAAAAAAAATTTAAGAGATTTTCTGGAATCGAAGATTTCCCATCATTCAAATAATTAAAATGCTGAATTTAAAAGCGCATAATTTTTATTTTTAATTTCTTTATCAATAAATTAAGTTTATTTTCCAATCTATAATTCAAAAAAATAGGTTTAAAGTTTATCATTCTAAGTCTTTGTCAATATAATAGAGATTTATGGGGACCTCAACTGAATAATTATCATATTTCGCAACAATTGAATTCATATCAGTAGTTAAAATCCACTCTCTAAAGATTGTGAAATCTATAAACTTTGTTAAAAAAAAAAAAATTAAATTTCATAAAAGAAAAATTATTTTTCTACTCCTTTCCTTGTTTTATCTAAGCCTGAAAATACGCTATCCATATATTCCCTAACTTCTCTCAAATGATGATTAGCCCATTTATTAATGACAGATAAATTAATCGATTGTCTGTGGTCTGCTTGAAGTTTTTCTCCTAAAATTCTAAAGGCTGCCATCCATGATTCACAATAGAATTCAACGAATTCTTTTCTTGAAATTTGATTATCATTATCATGATCAAATGCTTTAAAAGTATCTGATAATTTTTATATGAACAAAATTTTAAATAAAACAATTTTTACAATTAATTCTGGTTTCCTTGTCTTGAATAAGTGCTTTTAAACCTTTCAAAAGTTCAACAAAGCTAATGGAATTGCTTTTATCCTATTTTTTTTTTTATTGTAAATATTCAAATAATTACAAAAAATTCTAACAGAATCAAATGCTTTGAATAAACGCTGTCCAAGTGGGGTATCTCTCAAACGCTTTATGTTAAAATCCTCCAAACATGCCAATGTTTCGTTAAATTTATCTTTATACAATTCTCCGTTGACCGCAGCGTTTTGAAAAGCTTCTTGAATGTATTTCTCCAGCAATTTTGAGTTGCTGTTACTTCCTTGTGGAGTTGAGAAACCTAAATTATCAGCACCTTGAAAGTTAATGGATATTTTTTAAGCTCATTTTTGTAATCTTAAATTCAGATATAAATACTATAGGTCGTTGGTCCTTTATTTTTATTTCCCATATTTCTATATTTCTATATTATCTATATTTCTGATGAATTTTTTTAAATTTAATTTACAAATATTTATCGATTTTATAAAATATAGAAAAAATCAATCTAAAATTTTGAGTGAAAAATGTCACGGGTTTTAAAGTTTATTAAAAAAAATAATTTGTGGGGAATGGCCTTAATATTTTAAATCATCTTTATATAAGAGAGCACCAATCCCAAAAGCTGGATTTTTCAGGAGGGTCCTTCATATTGACAATGGATTTTTTCACTTCCCTTTTTTTCCTTAATTTTCTTATCAAGCAAGTAAAAGCATTATCAACATTATGGCCCGTTTTTGCAGAGATCTCATAATATTCTGCATTATATTTATTTGCAAGTGTCATTCCTTCCTCTGTTGTAATTTCCCTTTTATTGAGAAGATCAATTTTGTTGGCGACGAGAATCAATGGAACATCTTTATTAGGATAGGTCATCGAATAAAGACGATGAAAATGATCTAAATCCTCCATTGTTTTTCTATTATCAACAGAATAAACAAATAAAAATCCTTCTCTTGCCTTAATCCAAAGGGTTCTTAAAGGAACAAATTCATCCTCACCTGAAGTGTCCAATATTTCCACCTTACACATTTTTCCATCAATATTATCGAATTTCGTAAATTTGTCTTCTAAAGTATTGTTGTATTCACTGACGAATTCTCCCAATACATATCGTATTGTTATGCAAGATTTTCCAACAGCTGCTGGTCCCATAATAGCAACACTATATTGTTCTTGGACTGGAATTCCTGGAACTGTATTTCTTATTGTGTGAAGTTTATCACCTTCAATATTTTTGTTTTTGGAATGATGAAAATCTTCCCCCTAAAAACAAATTTGTTTTTATAATGTGTAAAATCATATGAATAACCTCAGAAATATATAGATTATCTTCAGGAAAAATTTCTCCGATTTCATCAACTTCAACTCCATCAAATTTAAATATTCTTTTTGCTTGAATGTCTTTGAAAATTCAAAAAAATAAATTTAAAACTAAAGCGTGAAATTAATGTGCTGGAAATTTCATGGGGGTTTTTTACTTAATATCTCAGAACATATGTTCAGAAGTTTTTTCAAAGAAGTATTTGAAGAAATAGAAACCTTTTTGCCTTCATAAGGTTTTAAATTGCGATAAATTGTAATGATAATGCCTCTATCCATAAATAAATTAGATTGATAAAATCTGATTCTGATAATATTTTATTTTTTTTAAATGAAAAAAAAATTAACAGAATTTTAGGTATCTCATTCTCTTAAAATTTCCTTTTAATCCCTTTATTAGTTTTTTTCTTTCCGTAGTTTTTTCAGAATGAACTGACTCAGAAATTTCTCGAAAAAAATAATGACGCAAAAATCAGCATTAATTTCAAAAATATTTTTCGAATTTTTCAAATTTCTTTCCATTTTAATAATTTAAGATAAATTATATAAAAAAAAAACTTAATAGCCTCGCTAAATAACCAGGAGCTAAAGAATAAAAAATCATGCAATGTATTTTTCTCACTAATTTATTTTTCAGTCCTAACCATTTTTTTTATAAACAGCTCAATTTTATCAGCCAATGGCTGCAACATATTCTCCAAGTTCTTATCCAATGTCACCTATGCAGTCTTATTATCCGGGAGGTCAAGCTTCACTTCAAGGTCAAATTCCAATGCAAGGTCAATTGTCCCAAGGTCAAATACCTCAAGGAATGCCTCAAGGCCAAATGCAGCAACCAACGAATTTTAGGAGTGAGTATCAAGGTGTGCTGCATGGTTTGAATTGTTGGGTCAATCTAATGTATGCTGGTTTAGGAATGGCAAGTTATGGAAGAACTTTTTTCGATATGAGTGTTAGTGTGTTAAGAACAGTCAGCAAAGGAGTTGTCAAAATTATGATGAAGATCTTTGGGTTTCAGTTCCTTGTCAAAATGATGAATTGGTTGAATGGTTTTAGAGGCAATAGAGAGTTTTATAATGAATTATGGGGAGGAATGGCGCCAGGAAGTCCAACTGAAAGCAAATTGGGTCAATTACTTTTAGGATTAAGAGTTGTTTTGCTTTTAGGTTAAAAAAAATTTAGGTTAAAATGACATTTAATAAATTTATTAGGGATGGGATTAAGCTTTATCTTAAAAAAAAAGCTCGAGAAAAAACAGCAGCTTTTAAAACAACAAGCTTTGGAACAAGCTGAACAATTAAATCTTCAAGAAATAGCTGCAAATATTTCACATGAAATTGATTCAAATGTCACTGAAATTGATAAACCTTTGGAAGAAAGCAAGAATGAAATTGAGCTCAACATGGAAAAAGCTTTGGAAGAAGAGGTGAATAAAACCAAGGAAGTTTATCTAAATATAAGATCAGAAGATTTTTGGACCAGCAAAACTCCTTTACAACAGGAAATAACTCCAAAACAACAAGATAATATCAATTTCGAAGAAGTCAAAGATGAGATGTTCAATCATGCTAGTTCCGAAAAAATGCCTATTGACACGCAAGATCATATAAAACAATATTTTGAGAAGGAAGCTTTACAACAACAAAAACAAAATCTTCCTGAAGTCAAAAAAGAGAAAATTACAGCACCTGCTGGATCAAAACCTTGGAAAACATTGAAAAAGACTAATTGATGAAATTTCTGAAGATTTTTTTGTTGGATTTGTAAATCAAATAATTATAAATTCAAAACTTTAAAATCGTTTGTTTTTAGAAAAGAAGCTTTTTATCTTAAATTAATATAAAGAAAGATTTTATATTACATAAAAATCAAAGTTTTTTTTAATTTAATTTTTAAGTTTTTTTTAATTTAAATTTTATATAATTTTTTTATTTTTTTTCTTTAACAATTTTAAAAAAAAAAATAATCTAAATTTTTTGTGTGACTAATGATTCTATAAGATCTGCTTCTTCAATGGTCAAATTGGGATTGTTTAAGGGCTTTGCCGGAAATCCAGAGATCAATTGAAAAGTTCCATTTATAGGTGCCACACTGTATATTCATGATAATTTTAATCAGAATAAAAAGTAAATAGTGAGTTCTTTAAACCTTTTGACATAATCAAATATTTTGGAAACTTTATCTGAAAAGTTCAAAGTGAGTTGTGTGGTTTTTCCATTGTGTAAACGAATTGAAATTGTTGTTTTAGGTTTATTATCATCAACCTTTGGAGCTTGAGCATTTAAGTTTATATCTCCAATGGGTTTTGATTCAACACCTGGCTTGCTATTGGAGAGACTAACACCTTGGCCTGAAAATTCAATATATTTTGGAGGTGGGGGTGGGATATATTTTTCAGTTCTTTTATCTTCTAGCCCAATTTGCAAACCATTAGGATTTTTGTCATTTCGAAGTTCTTTGGGAACTCGTCTTTTTTAAATAATTTGATTCTTTAACCCAATTGAATAAGTTTAAAATAACCCTTTGTTTAGTTCTTTCATAAATTCTTGGTTTTCTGGAGTATTATAATCCCTAAAAGGGCCCTCATCTATTGAAAATCCATTTTGATACAATGTGATTTTACAATTAATTTCTTCAGGCTTTATCTCTGCACCTGATTTCCTTAATTAACTCAATTATTTAAAATTAAAATCAAAAGAAAAGGAATTTCACTGTTCTGCTTTGCTTAATATTCCATGAATGTCGTCAGGATTTTCAACAGCCAATCCACTAATAAAACTAAAATTACGAAAATGAAATGTTTAAACCTTTTTTCTCCTCCTGTATAAACATTTGTTTTTTTTTTGTCATCATCTTGCTTTTTTTCTTTTCAATGATTCAAATTTTTTTTAGAATAAATAGATTTCATACTATCCTTATAATCATCTAAAGTTTTAAATCTGTCCATAGTTTAAAAAGAATGTAATTCAAAAATTTTAATTTTTTTTTTCAGATTTAAATAGTTTTTTGCATCTTATCAGAATTGTATAAAAATAAAATTAAAAACAATTTTATAAAATTAAAAAAAAAAACAATTGTTTATTAATACAGACAAAATTTTGAATTTTAATTAAAAAAATGGAAATTTATTTTCAAATAGGAAAATTTCCGAAAATAAATGATTCAGAAAATCTAAAATATATAAAGAAAAAATGCTTGCGACAACACATTCATTAAAAAAATCTAAATTATTTTCTCTATCGTCGAATTCCCCCATTGTTGACATTGCTGAAGAAGAATTGGTGATTAGCTCAATAACTTCCAAACAACCTCTTGTATCTGAAGACACCATTCCATGGTGGGCATCAACTCCAAACATTTTGGATAAACAACAACATAAGCCATCTGATGCAGATTATGATCCCTCATCATTATACATTCCTGAATCAGAAAAAAAGAAATTAACTCCTACAATGTTTCAATTTTGGGAGTTTAAAAGCGCAAATTTTGATAAAATAGTATTGTTTAAAATGGGACAATTCTATGAAATGTTTTATGAAGATGCGATTATCGGAAATAAAAATTTGAATCTGAATTGGAACAATAAACGATTTAGTGTAGGTTTTAGAGAAAAGACATTCGATCAAAATACTGCTAAATTATTGGAATTGGGGTATAAAATTGCTGTTGTTGAGCAAATTGAAACTTCAGAAGAAATGAATACCAGAATTAAAGAAAGTGCTAAAAAACAGCCTAAAACATTAAACAGGCAGATAACCCAAATTTTAACCCAAGGCACATGGAATGGTGATTTTCAGGATCATGACTCTAAATATCTGTTAATTATTTACAAAAAATTCAAAAAAATAGGATTTTGTTTGTATGAATCTTCACTTTTGCAAGTTTTATTCGGATCTTTTGAAGATAATCCTGAGAAAATACAATTAAGAACCTTGCTCTGGCAAACCAATCCTGTAGAAATAGTTTACAATGTTGAATGCGAAGAGTTTATTAAAATATTTTTGAGTTTGCCGAAAAAGCCCGTTTTAAACAAATTAAATGAATGGAGCTATGAAAATATTTTTGAAATTTCTCAAATATTAAATGAAGAAATTATAGAAATCACTTTGAAGGGTTTGTTTTTTTATTTGAAAAAGATCTTGATTCTCGACAATGTTCGATCCTCTTTGACATTTGAAGAATATAAAATACATGATCAAATTAACAGATTTTTAGTCCTAGATCACCAAACTCTTAGGCACCTCGAAGTATTTTATACTAATCACTTTACTAAATTCTCCAAAAAAGGCTCTCTTTTTGAATTTTTGGATCGCACAGTGAGCGGTTTTGGTCATCGTCTTCTTCATACATGGCTTTCAAATCCTTTAAATGATAGCATTAGTATTTTATCAAGATTGGATGCGATAGAAGATCTTGAATTTGTAGCTTCAATCAGAGATTTTTTTCAACAAAAATTAAAGACGATCCCAGATATTGAGAGAATTTTTGTAAAGATTTATCAATATTTAAAAAAAGTGGATGTGATTACTCATGAAGATATTCCTTCTTGTAGATTAAAGGCTTTCAAACAGTTATTAGACTATGTTCGTTTATCAGAGTCTCTTATAGTTGATTTTCAATCGAAAAGCAATGAATTTCATAGTGTCCATCTTCAAAGATTAGTCACTTATGAGAATCAAAGTGGTTTATTGCCTCATTGTAATGAAATTATTGAGAAAATTATGGAGATGATTCAATGGAATGAAGATGAACCAACACCAAAGCCAGGAGTTTCTGAGGAATATGATGAAAATGAAAAAAAAATTAAGATAGTTGAAGCAGATTTTGACACAATACTGTCTAATGTAAAAAAACAGTTTAATGATCTATCCATAGTATTTTCTCATGCAAGATTTCCTTTTCAATTAGAGATTAAAGAAGAACTTGTAAATGGTTTGAAAAAACCTGAAAATTTTGAATTTACTTCATCTCGAGCAGGCTTTCAAAGATTTTATTCGACAATTATATAGTTTTTTTAAGGAAAATTCCAAAAAATGGCAGTTAATTATCAATATACTAGCTGAATTAGATTGCTTATGCAGTCTTTCAAAGGTGTCTTTTGATAGAGATATCGATTTTTCAATGTCAAGACCAAAATTTATTTTTTCGGAGATCCCATATCTCAATGCAAAAGAAATTGTGCATCCTTGTTTAGTGAAAAATGGAATAAAATTCAATCCATTATCAATAAATTTCAATACAAAAAAACTAAATAACCCAGAAACAATCCTCTTAACAGGACCTAATATGGGTGGAAAATCCACAACATTAAGAACTTTAGGTATTATGGCAATTTTAGCTCATATTGGATGTTATGTTCCTGCTAAATCATGTGAATTAACATTAATTGATAACATATACACAAGAATGGGAAGTCAAGAAACTCTATGTGAAGGAAAATCAAGTTTTTATATTGAGTTAGAGGAAACATTAAACATTTTATGTCACGCTAAAATGAAATCTTTGATACTTTTTGATGAATTAGGAAAAGGAACATCAACTTTTGATGGAGTGGCAATAGCATATTCTGTAATTAAACATATCATTGAGGAGATAAAATGCAGAACTATTTTTACAACGCATTATCATTTATTAACAAAGGAGTTTGAGTTAGATCAAAGATTGGTTTTATACCATATGGCTTTTCATCATGATTCCAACACCAATAACATTTTTTTCGAATATCAACTTAAAGAAGGAGCTTCGAATAAAAGTCACGGCATTTCATTGGCGAAGTGTGTTTTTGAGATGGCTGGATTAACAGATAAAATAATCGAAAAAGCCATAGAAATTTGTGAAGAATTTGAAAAATGCGATGAGAAATTTAAAAAAATTCTCAAATTATTTTAATTTTAATTTTTCCACATTAAAATCGAATTTAATTTTTTTTTTCTTTTTCAAAAGATTAATCATGAAAAAAAAAAAAATTTTAAAACTCAATTTTTTATGAAAATTTTATTTATAAAAAAAAATTAATCTTCTTAAAAAAATTAAACTTCGATTTTGGAATTCGCTTTGATTTTATATAAAAAAAAATCTTTTTGGTTTTTTTTCTCTTTTACTGCCCAAAAATACCACCCAAAAAAAAAAAACTTTATTATAAAGAAATCAACAAATTTTCAGAAACGATGATAAAAAGGTTTTTGTAAAAAATTTTTTTTTTGTTGTCGATTAGAACCTCCTAAAAACAATTATGAAAATTTGATTTTATTTAACAACTCTTTTTTTTTTTAATTAATTTAAAAAATATAAAACAACATTTTCTTTAAATGAAACCTTCTAGTGGTTATTTGGCTTTGCCCCCTCAAAAGAAAATAAATGAAACCCTTACTAAATTACTTAAGGCTGCGGATAATTCTGCTTCATACTCCCAGATTAATCAAAATAATAATCGGCAAAATCAAAAGAAGAAATTCTTTAAAACAAAATCTACTTCTCTTCAAAGCAAATCCAAAAAACCAACTTTTATCCTTAAACCAAAAAAACAAGAAAAAACAATATATGTTAATACAACAGATTCCCCTCAAATGAAGCAAATTTCGAGGATTCAAACTGAGCCTCAAATGATAAATTCAAATCAATCTTATCTTAATTCATTGATTAAGCAAAGAATGCCAACCACAATTGAAAATAGGCCAGAAGCTTCATATTTATTGGAAAGAATGAAAGGAAAATCTATCTCAACTGAAACTTCAGAACTCATAAAATCTCAATATCAAAGAGGGGGTTATCATCGAAGACATAAAACTTTGTTAAATATATCAAATGAATCCTCAATCAATTTATCAGGTTTTACTTCGAATTTGATACAAATGCCGAATATTCCAGACAATAAAATTATAAATCGCGCTTCAATTGAAGCAATGCTACAAATATTTTTACAAAGCAATTTGAATGAAAAAAATTTATCTGTTTTAGGTTATCTAGAGAAATTTTTTAAATTGCTAGATCAGCTTCAAAACACTGATGTCATTTATGGGTTGATTAAAGAAATTGTGCAACTTCCTTTCAGAAGAATTAGTGAACAATTTGAAAGCATAAAAGGATTATATAAAGAGAAAATTGTTAAATCTGAGATTTTGATCAAAGAAAAAGAAAAAGCATTTTTGTTAATAAAAAGTTTTTCAAAAGACAATGAGGCATTAAAAATAAAATTAAAAGCCTATGAAGAGGTTATAGACAAAATGAAAATAGAACAAGATATTTTAATAAAAGAAATGCCTAAACCAAGTGGTAAATATTGGTTGGGAATTGAAAACAAAGTACCAAATTTGCAAAATTCAAATAATAACCCAAATTTTGATTATGGAATGAGGAGCAAAAAGGATTTCAATGAAGAACTTAAACAAAAATTACGATTAAATTTGAAAATCATAAAAAAAAATACGATGGATGAAGAAATGAAAATGGAAATCGGGAAATTAAATCAGGTGGCAACAAAAAATATAATTGGTTTCCATGACGAGTTTATGTCGAAATTTGAAGAGTTTAACACTTCTTCTAAAAATAAAGCTCTAAAATAAAAGAAAATAAATTTCATTAAAAAATTTTTCCTTAAATTTATTTTCCATAATAAATAACAAATAGCTTTTTGACTAATAGGAAGAACATTTGTTTGTCTTAAATAAGTTATTATTTATCTATCACATTGAAAGAAAAAAATAAGAAAATTTCTTTTTGTTTGATTTCAAAAAATTCAAAATTAAATAAAAAAACAAAATTAAAATTTTTATATTTTGAAATATTTCATAAAAAAATAAAAATCTTTTTTTGGAAATGGATATCAAAACCAAAGAATATAGAATTATAATGTTGGTGGTTGTCATGAATGAAGAATCAAAGCCAATCATATCTAAATTATCCCTAAAACCTGATCCAAATTTTGTGAATCCTTTTTGCGATTGTTATAAATCCCAATTCAAAACTTTTCAACTATCTCTTTTCAAGCCGAAGTGCGATCCTAAATACAAAGTTGATTCCATAGGCTCAGAAGTTTCTGCCATAACAACATATATTGGGATCGAATGGAGCAAACCTGATTTGGTAATAAGTTTGGGGAGTTGTGGTGGTGTCATAGGACGCAATAACAATGTGCATGATTTTAAAATAGGAGATGTTTGTGTAGGCAAAGAAGGGATAGGTTTTTTTGACAGGGAAATGATAATTAAGGATTATCAAGATTACCAAGAAGGCAAATATGAAATTTTGAGTTTAGCAAAATTACATAAAAAACTCAATTTGAAAGAAGTGATTGTAGGAACTACTTCTTCATTTACAAGTGATCAAACCTTAGCAGAGACAAAAAAGGTTGATATCGTTGAAATGGAAGCTGCTGCAGTTGGAAAGGTATGTTATTGGACGAAAACTCCTTTTTATGTTTTAAAAGTGATAAGCGATCTGGATGAGCCTGATCAAGCTAAGAGAGTTAAAATGTTTGAAAACTTTTTAGGAAATGTATCAGAAGCTTTAGCGAATAAATTGATTGAGTTTTTAGAAGCATTGGAAGCGAAAGATTATTAATAAGTTTTTGATAACTAAAAAACTTTTTGATAAATAAAATAAAAATCTCAATTTTTTTTGTTTCCTTGAAAAATAAAAATATATTTTTAAAAAATAATTTTTAAATTTCAAAAACAGGTTCTGCTTAAATGCCAAATAAAATTTTATTCCTATTTAAACAAAGACTCAAATAACTGCAAGATCCGATTATGATAAAATTAATCTTAAAATTTCAATAAAACAATGAACTCTCAAAACAACACAATCCCACCAACCCGACTTCAACAAAGTTATGTTATAGACCAAAACAATGAAGGAGGACTCGATCCCAAAGTGCTCGATGTAATTGCTTCTCAAGAACAACAATTCATTGTTAATAGAGAATCCTTCCCAATCCGAGGAAGTTATGTTGTGACAGCCCCAGGTCAAGGAATCCAACGTCATGGCTCTCAAAGTCAAGAATTTTTCAGAGGCTCTCAACAAGGAGGTTCTATAGAAGTGAGAAGATCATATATGGTCACTCCTATCCAAGACCAAAATATGGTTCGGGGTACGATGGGAGCAATGCAGATGCAAATGCCAATGCAAACTGTTCAAATGCCTGTCCAAATGATGCAAGTTGCTATTCCTTTACAAAGCTCACAAATACTCTCTGCATATCCAATTCAAATGCCCTTCAATGCACCACAACAGGAGCAAAGGGTCATGATCGAGAAAGATGATGCACAAATCAAGATTTTACTTGAGGAGAACAGGAAATTGAAGGTGACCTTAGAAGATTGGAGAAGCAAGCTCATCGAAATTGAGAGAAGAGGACCAAAAGTTGTTGAGAAAACTGTTGAAGTCGTGAAGGTTGATGAAAGAAGAATTAGAGAACTAGAGTTTCAACTTCAACAAGTACTCGATGAGAAGAATGGGCATGAGAGAGCCAAAAAGAGTGCTATGCAAGATAAAAACTTCATTGAGAATAGAATCAGAGATTTAGAAGAAGAACTCAAAAGGAGCAAAAGCCAAACAGAAGAATGGAGATCTAAAGTGACATTTTTAGAAATGCAAGGTCCCAAGATCATTGAGAAGAATGTTGAGGTCGTAAAGTTTGATGATAGGAGAGTCAGAGAATTAGAAAATGAGCTCAGAAAAAGCAGAGACCAAATCGAAGAATGGAGATCAAAGGTGACATTTTTAGAAATGCAAGGTCCTAAAGTCATTGAGAGAAAGATAGAAGTCCCAGTGGAAGTCATAAAATATGTAGATAAGATCATTGAAAGACCTTTTGAAGTCATCAAAGAAAAAGTCGTGGTTGATGATAGAAGAATCAGAGAGTTGGATTTCCAGATAAATCAACTCATCGAAGAAAACAAACGTTTGAAAGTCACTTTGGAGGAATGGAGAATCAAATTGATTGAGTTTGAAGATGAAAAAGTCAAAAACGAGAGAGCCAAACGAAGCACTCATCAAGACAAAGCATTTTTGGACGGTGAAATCGTTCGTCTCAAAAAACAAATTGAAGAGTTATTGTCAAGAGGTCCACAAATAGTTGAAAAGATCGTTGAAAAGAGAATTGAAATACCGTTCGAGGTTGTGAAAGAGAAGGTGATCGTTGATGACAGAAGAATCAGAGAACTCGAAAATGAGCTCAATTTCTTCAGAGAAGAAAACAGAAAGATCAAGAT
>JFJP01022051.1_pt1 | contig 13641 bp, 9 predicted proteins | sample 431651 | NCBI WGS metagenome assembly JFJP01 (sample SAMN02602958, study PRJNA72255) | Microbial mat metagenome, whole genome shotgun sequencing project. | biome: fresh water; feature: sink hole; material: water; isolation source: purple microbial (photo- and chemosynthetic) mats found in...
CACAATTTTAAAAATATCTTATAACGAATGAAATATGATTAGAAATCAGACAGATAAAAAATGAAAAAAATTCCCCCTTTTCTAAAGGGGGCAGGGGGGATTTCTGTGCAAAAAGATTGCGGTGTTTTTTTCCGCCACGAATGAACACAGATTTTTACACGAATGTCGCACAAATTAATTATAAAATTAAACCAAATATTCGTGAGGGTTTAAGTTCTTAATTCGTGTTTTTCAATTCGTGGGAAATTTGTGTCTGTTCGTGGCAAAAAGATTGCGGTGTTTTTTCCCGCCACGAATGAACACAAATTTTTACACGAATGTTGCACAAATTTCTGTTTAACCGCTGCTTACCCTTACAGCCTTATGACTCGCAGCATATTCGTAGTTCCCGCAGCCCATACCGGATGTCCGGTGGTAATCACCGCCAAATCTCCCTCTGAAACATTGCCTGTCCCGATGGCGGACACGACAGATTTCTCAATCCGCTCGTCGGTATTCCGGGTCTCCGGGACAAAACTCGGAAAACAGCCCCAGTAAAGCGCCAGCCGCCGGATCGTTTTATTCTCCGGCGAGAGCGCGATAATCCCGGATTTGGGTCTGAAACGTGAAATCTGCATAGCGGTAAAACCTGAGCGCGTCGTTGCCACAATTGCTTTGGCGTCCAAATGATCTGCCAGAATGCAGGAAGCATGGGCAACGGACTCCGCAATCTCTTTTTCGGGCAGAAGCTTCAGGTATTTCTCATGCGGAAAATTCTCCTCGGCGCTCGAAGCGATCCGAACCATGAAGCGAACCGCTTCCACCGGATAATCTCCGCTCGCGCTTTCTTCGGAAAGCATCACCGCATCTGCGCCGTCAAGCACCGCATTTGCCACATCCGTTGCCTCTGCCCGTGTGGGGCGGGGCGAATTGACCATAGAGCGAAGCATCTGTGTTGCGATAATGACAGGCTTTCCCATGGAATTGGCGCGCCTGACGAGCATTTTCTGAATACCCGGAACATGTTCCAGCGGAATCTCCACGCCCAGATCGCCGCGCGCCACCATGATCCCGTCAGATGCCGCCATGATCTCGCTGATATTGTCCAATGCCTCGTGCTTTTCGATTTTCGCAATGACCGGCGTATCTTTGTGTTGCTGTTTGATAATTTCTTTCAGCTTGAAAATATCATCCGAAGCTCTCACAAAAGAAAGTGCAACATAATCCACATCATGCTGCAAGCCGAAGATCAGATCAGCCTTGTCTTTTTCCGTGACCGCCGCGGCTTTGATTGTTCCTGTGGGCAGATTGATGCCTTTATGCGAAGTCAGAACGCCGCCGGTAATCACCTGGCAGTGAATTTCTGTCCGGCTCGTGTTTTTTACCACTAATTCCAGCATTCCGTCAGCCAGAAGAATTCTGTCTCCGATTTTGACGTCCGCGGCAAGCGCGGGATAAGAAACCGAAACCCGATTCTGCCCGCAGGCTGCCGGATCAACGCTTAAAATAAATGTTTGCCCCGGATCAAGCCGGATGCCCGGCTCACAGATATTGCCCACCCGGATTTTGGGACCGCAAAGGTCCTGCAAAATCGCAACCGGTTTTCCCAATTCTTCGGAGATCATCCGGATGATACGAATTTTTTCTTTGTGTTCTTCGTGGGTGCCGTGTGAAAAATTCAGCCGGGCAACATTCATGCCGTTTTCAATCAGGTTTCTGATAATTTCCGGGGTCCCGCTTGAGGGACCGATGGTGCAGATAATTTTTGTCTTTGTCATTTCCGGTCTTCCGTTTTTAAGGTTGAGGGTCAGTATGCTATACTGATCCGCTTTTGTTTTTTTGCCGCAGACGCACACAGACATGCACAGACAGATATCTGAAAGCGGAATGCGGCATATATGCGGAAAATATGCCGTAAAAAACCGAAAGCGGATCACTATAAACCATTTATTATAAAATCAGGTTATAAAATCAGGCATTTCAGCACTCCGGAGTGTTCCGGAGCGCGGTTTTCCATTACGGGTTGCAGGGCAGGCATGAAATATCGCTGTTGCAAAGGGTAAAACTTTTTCAGATATAATTCTGATAAACCGGCTGATACATCTGTGACCGGATATATCCCGGCAGATCATCAGGTTCGGGCATTCCGGCAAGTCCGCATCTGTAAGCTATTTCTGCCGCTGCCGTTGCAATATCCGCAGAGACTTCCCGTATCTGATTCAAAGGGGGATAAATACTCCCCTTTTTCAAATCCGCATCGGATACTTTGGCGGCAAGCGTTCCGGCAGCAGTCAGGAACATCTCCTCGGTAACATGCCGGGCTTTGGAAGCAATGACTCCCAGACCGATGCCGGGGAAAATATAGGCGTTGTTTCCCTGCCCCGGCTCATAGATTTTTCCGTTTATCTCCGCAGGCTCAAAAGGACTGCCGCTTGCGAAAACAGCTCTGCCATCTGTATGTTTATATGCCTCTTGTGCCGTGCATTCGGAATTGGAGGTGGGGTTGGACAGGGCAAACACAACGGGCCTTTCATTGCATTCCGCCATTGCCTCAAGAACTTCGGGGGTAAATGCGCCTGCCTGTCCTGAAACGCCGACAATGGCAGTGGGTTTCAGCACCCGCACAGCTTCTGCAAAATCTGAGATAAAGGGATGGTCATGGGCATAGTCAAGCTTATGCTCCGCCAGATTTTTCCGGCTGCTGACAACCAATCCCTGTGAGTCGAAAAACCAGCAGTGTTCACGGGCTCGGGGTGGAGTACACCCCGCATTCTCCATAGCCGAAACCATCAGGTCTCCGATGCCTGTTCCGGCTTCTCCCGCGCCGAAAAACAGAATTTTCTGTTGGGTCAGTTTCTGCCCTGTTATCTTCATCGCGCTGTACAATCCTGCCAACGCAACAGCCGCAGTTCCCTGAATATCATCGTTGAACATGCAGATACGGTTCCGGAATATTTTCAGCAGACGGAAGGCATTGGTATTCCCGAAATCTTCAAACTGAATCAGCGTATGGGGAAAATTGTCCTCAACCGCTCTGACAAATTCTTCAATCAGACCGTCATAAGCCTCTCCCCTGATTCTGGGATGCTGCATTCCGAAATAAAGGGGATCGTTCTGAAGCGCCTTATTGTTTGTTCCCACATCAATGGTCACCGGAAGGCATAAAGAGGGATGAATGCCGGCGCAGGCAGTGTAAAGGGAAAGTTTGCCTACCGGTATTCCCATTCCGGCTGCTCCGAGGTCTCCGAGTCCGAGAATACGCTCGCCGTCAGTGATGACGATCACCCTTACGCTGCGGTTGTGCCAGTTCCGCAGAATCTGAGAAAAATGTCCTTTATCTTTTGTTGAGACAAATATGCCTTTGGGCCTCCGGTAAATATGGACATATTCCTGACAGGCAAGCCCCACTGTCGGCGTATAGATGATTGGCATCATTTCTTCAAGATGTTCCGTAAGAACCCTGTAAAACAGGGTCTGGTTTCTGTCCTGTAAGGAGACCAGAAAAATATATCTTTCCAAATCAGAGGTTTTCCTGCGGTAATTTCCCATGACACGCATGACCTGCTCTTCTATTGTATTGACGCGCGGGGGAAGAAGACCGCGAAGCCCGAGTGCAATCCGTTCTTCCTCAGTAAATGCCGTGTTTTTATTCAGCATGGAATCATTGATCAGTTGGGTTCCGGTGGGAAACCCTACAGGCAGTATCGGAATGTCGGGGGGTGTATTTTGGGGCATAACATATTTCCTTTTTTCAGCAGCAGCAGTTTTTATACTGATCCGCTTTTGGTTTTTTTGCCGCGGACACACACAGACGCGCACAGACAGATATCTGAAAATGGAATACGGCGCATAAGCAGAAAATATGCCGTAAAAATTGCGCAGTTAAGAAAATGATGACTTTCCGGCTCGGTTTTCCTGAACCCTACAGCAGAAAATATCCGTTTTTTTAATTTTGCCGGTAAAGCAAAATTCATGCCGTAAAAAGCCAAAAGCGGATCAGTATAACAGCACTTCTTTCTGTGCCGACTCATCAGATTCATATCGGCGGCGTCAATAAAAACTTCGGGCGCGGGCGGCTGTTCATAGGGACCGTCAACGCCGGTAAGCCTTTCAGCAGCCCGGCTCTGCCTTTTTATTAAGCCTTTCCTCTTCCCGCTCTCGCATACCGGCTTGCGGCATTACTACACGGACTTCCGCAAATCCGCCGTAACTTTCAATGAGTTCCCGAAGTTTGGGCATAAGGCGCAATGGCAGCACAGATCGCAATTCCCCGATTCTTCGTAATCTCGCCGGCGACAAAACCGATGCGCCGCCCGTTAAATATCTTTGCAGGGGCAACCGCAGGCCGCAGGGCACGCCGACGGCGTGCCCCTACGGTCCATCCGGAGTGCTGAAATGAGCGAAGCGAAATTTTAGCAACTAATTATAACTACTTAAATTAAATGCTAAAATTTCATTTTAGCACTCCGGAGTGGCATTCTCACGCCGAGTGCGGGGACACGCTCCATGTCCCGCTCCGGAGTGCTGAAACGAGCGAAGCGAAATTTTAGCAACTAATTATAACTACTTAAATTAAATGCTGAAATTTCATTTTAGCACTCCGGAGTGCGCTGCATCGTTTCCTGAGCAATCCGCTTCAGAATTTCGCTGCTTTTATTTTCCATGCGAAGCGCTTCTTCTTCTGTTTTTTCATGGTCATAACCGAGGAGATGAAGAATGCCGTGAACCAGCAGTTCCGTAAAACGCGCCTCCATGCTGATGCCTGTTGCCTCTCCTTCTTTCTGCGCCGTCTCAGCCGAAATGACCACATCGCCGAGCAACTCCTGGTTTATATTCGGAAATTCGCCTTCCTGCATGGGAAATGCAATCACGTTTGTCGGTCCCTCCCGATTGAGATATTCTTTATTGAGAACCGCAATCTGGGGATCATCTGTAATGAGAATCGAAAGTTCTTTTTCAGGACATTCCAAGGCGTTTAAGGCCGCTTGAGCTGTCTTCTGTACTTTTTCCCGGTTTATCTTTGTCTTGTTTTGGCGGTTGCTGATCAGGACGCTCATCTTTTTCTTTCTTTTCCTTTCTGTCTTTTCCCTCGGTTCCGACGGTTTTTTCAGGATATTCAATCCGGTGATGATGAATGCCGTTCAATATTTTGTTAAAGCTTTTTGCAATGTTATGAAGATCCCTGAGCGTCAGTTCACAGTTGTCTAATTGACCGTCGGAAAAAATGCCGTTGATCAGTTTCTGAACATGCCCCTGAATCCGGGAGGGCGTGGGATTGTCAAGGGTCCGGGACGCGGCTTCCACCACGTCTGCCAGCATGACAAGCCCTGCCTCACGGGTTTGGGGCTTGGGTCCCGGATACCTGAAATCCTCGATTTTTACAAATTCCTCGCCTTTTAACTGTTTTGCTTTTTCATAAAAGAAGCGAATCATGCTCGTGCCGTGATGCTGCTGAATGGTATCAATAATCGCCTGACCGAGTTTGTCTTTTCTGCCCATCTCAACGCCGTTTTTCACATGCGAAATCAGAATCAGCGCAGACATGGAAGGCGCCAGCTTGTCATGCCGGTTTTTGCCGTCGGTCTGATTTTCGATAAAATAAAGCGGCTGTTTGAGCTTGCCGATGTCGTGATAATAGCCGCAGACTTTGGCAAGCAGCGGATTGGCACCGATTTCCGCGGCCGCGGCCTCCACCATAGACCCGACCACAACAGAATGATGATAGGTTCCGGGGGCTTCGAGCATCAGCCGGCGGAGGAGCGGACGGTCAAGATTGGCAAGTTCGTGAAGGGTAATGTCGGTGGTGTATCCGAAGGCAATTTCTATCAGCGGCGCGATTCCTGCGGTGAGAATGCCTGATCCCACGCCCCCCATGAACGCAAATGCCCAGTCCCAGAGAATTTCAATTCCCGCATAATCGCCGACATATATATCTGTTGCGGTCGCAATCGCCACATTAAAAAATCCCAGTTTCATACCGGCTTTTATAAACACTTTACGCTCTCTGCAATCCTGAATCCAATAAGCCGCCATGATGCAACTGAGCAGAAAATAAATGAAAATTTCAAAGCGGTTTTGAAAGATCAGCGCTGTGCAGACGGAAATCACCATTGCAAAAAAAACAGCCAGATCAAAACCTCCGAATACACACATTGTCATTGCGCTTGCACCGAGGGGAATGCCGAATGTCAGAGAAGATGCGGATATGGAAAAAGGGCGGTTCCGGGTTACAGAATCAAAAAGACTCTCGGATATTTTGGGGACAAAAAAGAAAACTGCCAATAAGACCGCAATAAAAAGAAGGTCTTTGTTATCCTTGAAAGAAATCTGACATCGGCGGTTGACATACAGCGTATAAGTGACTAAAAGAAGACATAAAAGGATTGCCGCAGCGCCGAAACTTCTGGCATAGAGTTTTTTTCTGTCTCCTTCCGCGTTCATGGTACTGAGCTTGAGCAATTCAAGTTCTGTGACAATATCGCCTTCACGCAAAACCATTTCCCCGGTCTTTATCCGAAAGCGAATGGGTTCCACTGCTGCTGCCGCCTTTTTTTTCCGGTCTTCGGTCTCACTTCGGTTAAGTGTGATGTTGGGCTGTATGAGCCGGATGCAGAAATCCGAGACTGCGGGGATTAACGCTTTGTTGAAACCTTCAAGGAGCGAGGCGGCAAAATCTTTTACCATATCCTTGTATTCATCGGGTCCGTAGAATTTTCTCAGATTCTGAACAATACCTTCGGTTTTTGTCCCCAGGTCCCGCAACACAATGCCTTTGTCGCCTTCCCGGAGAAGCACATCTTTGTTTGCCACCACGCCGTTTTCAAGAATTTCTTTCAAAATCTGAATAATGATGTCCTCAATATCTTTCCTGAATTCATCTTTTATCAGTAAATTGAAATCCTTGTCACTGACAGTGATGCCGATTTTTTTCTCAAAATCTCCTTTCATGGAGAGAATACGGTCATGCAAAGACTGCGGATCCGGTGAAGACACCGTTTGGGGCGCGGGTGCCGGTTCGGAGAGCTTATGCTGTTCCTGTTCCGAAGCGGCTTCGGCTTCTCTCCGTTTTTTTTCTTTTTCGATTTCAAACAGTTTTCTTATCTCTTCAAAGGACTGCCTGACCTGCTGACTTAAATTGGGCAGAAGACTTACATCCTGATCGTAAACAGTTAAAATTTTATCTTCCGCTTCTTTCCGGGCATTTTCTGTGGCTTCGTCATTTACGATAAAGAAGTCTCTTAATGCCTTGACGTCTCTGTCTGCAACTTCTCCTATTTTATAGGAATGCTCTGTCACGAGAAGATTCGGATAAAGGACAATCGCAAAAATAATCATTACAACTGCAAGAATTATCCATCGGACAAGTTTGCTGGAATTAAAAAAACTGATGATGGGCTTATCTTCTATTTTTTTCATCATAATGGAAACTTGCTGCACATTTAAGAAAGTTGAAAATCGGTTGAAAAACAATTTATTTCTCACTTCTCACTTCTCATTTCTCAGTCCCTTGAGTTCATGTTTTTTCCTTTTGATTTCCTCCACTTTTTCATAAGCCTCGATAATCTCCTGAACCAATCGGTGTCTCACCACATCGGCTTTTGAAAAAAAGACAAGTTTGATGCCTTTGACTTCCTGAAGAATATTTTTTGCCTCTATCAGCCCCGAAGGCTTTTCCGCCGGAAGATCAATCTGAGTAATATCGCCGGTAATCACGGCTTTGGAGCTGAATCCGATGCGGGTCAGAAACATCTTCATCTGTTCCGAAGTCGTGTTCTGCGCCTCGTCCAGGATAATGAACGCGTCATTGAGAGTTCTGCCCCGCATGAAGGCAAGGGGTGCCACTTCTATCACGCCCTGCTGCATCAGATTCGAGACTTTTTCAAAGCGCATCATGTCGTGAAGCGCGTCGTAAAGGGGCCGCAAATACGGGTCCACCTTTTCGGTAAGATCGCCGGGAAGGAATCCCAAAGCTTCGCCGGCTTCCACCGCGGGCCGTGTCAGCACAATGCGGCTGATGACGCCTTTTGCCAGAGCGGCGACTGCCATTGCCATTGCCAGATAGGTTTTTCCCGTACCCGCAGGACCGATGCCGAACACAATATCAAAATTCCGCATGGCTTCAATGTACTCTTTCTGTGTGCGGCTTTTGGGCGTTATTGCCTGCTTTTTCGAGTTGACATAAACCGTATCTAAAAAAATTTCTTTCAGTTGGGCATGATCGTCTTTGCTCAGAACCTGAACCGCATAATCCACATCCGCAGGATAAACAGGATAGCCGCTTTTCAGCAAGCCGTAGAGCTGTTCAAGCACATTCTGTGCAAGGTTTGCCCCGATAAAATCTCCCTGAATAAAGACCGTGTTGCCTCTCGCATGAATGTCAACTTCTGTTGCCTTTGCAATTTTCTGAAGGTTGCCGTTATGTTCTCCGAACAGATGCTTTGACAAATCTATATCCGAGAAGGTTACTTTTGTTTTTTTGTTATCAGTCCCGGGCGAGCCGGTATCTTTTGTGTTTTCCATTTCCTGAAGGTTGTCTCCTTTGGTAATATCTATAAATATGACGCTTCTACGGAGTTTTGCAGAAGAACACAATCCACATAGAGGCGACATCTTATATAAGCTGAGAGATGCCGCTTCTACGGAATTTCTCTCAGAAACTTTTCAATCTATTATATTTCTATATCACAATTTTTTTAAAAATTGCAAACAAAATGACATCAGAAATTGCAAGATTAAAATAACTGCCTGATTGTAAAGTTAAATCATTGTGGATCAGACATAAACCGATATTAATAATATCTTGAATAAATTGTCTTTATATGCTAAAAAGAATGCAGACTCAGTTGAGACCTCTCCCCACCTCACCCCCCCGGCCCCCTCTCCGAAGGAGAGGGGGAGAACTTGACACCCTCTCCCCGGAGGGGAGAGGGATGATGGCCGCGCGGCGGCCGGCTGCGGAAAAAGAGGAGAAATTGACAGCCCTGCCTTCGGGGAGGGGCAGGGGGTGGGGTTTCAAGTGCGTAACTCATATTCGGATAGAATTTTTTATTTTTTTTAACGGAGGACAGATCATGCTGCGAAGTTTTAGCATTTATGACATCTATCAGAGAAATGCCGGAATTTTCGGAAGTGAAACGGCATTGACAGAGGCTGAACAACGTATCACGTTTGCCGAACTGCTGAAACAGACGGATACTTTATCGGCAATTCTGGCGGCTCGGGGAATCCGCAAAGGAGACCGGATCGCTATTCTGGCAAATAACAACCGCAAATTTTTTGTTCTGTTCGGCGCGGCTGCCGCGCTCGGTGCCATTGTTGTTCCGCTCAACTGGCGGCTTTCCCTTGAGGAAATCGAATATATTCTGAAAGATTCCGATCCCAAAATCTTATTGGCGGATGATAATCACACAGACAAAATCAGCACATCTCTTTCAAAGGAAATTCAGATTTTCGGGCTTGATTCCTCCTGCAAGACATATCCCTGCATTGATGACGCCGGTGCCGCCGCGCCGCTGGAACCCGCAATGGTTACAAATGACGATCCTTTCTGTCTTATTTATACGGCTGCGGTTGAGGGAAAACCCAGAGGCGCGACGCTGACGCACGGAAATATCAGTGTGGGAAATATTCAGCTTGCGGCAAAAACCGGATTGAGCCGCAACGACGCATATCTGAACGTGCTTCCTCTGTTTCACATCACGGGGCTTAATCTTGCCATGTCGGTGATGCACGTCGGCGGCAAAAATGTGATTGTCGAGAAATTCGACGAAAAAGCAGCGATTCAACTGACTGAAAAAGAAAAGATTACCGTTATGGGAAGCTTTCCGCCGATTCTGTCGCGCCTGACAGCAGAGATAGACAAAAATGCCTGCGATATATCTTCCCTCAGATTGGTTCTCGGCATTGACGGACCCGACAATATCAGGCCGTTTGAAGCAAAAACAAAGGCCAAGTTCTGGATTTTGTACGGACAGACTGAAACCACAGGTTTGGTGACGTTTTCTCACGCGATGGAAAAACCCGGTTCCGCAGGAACGCAGGGCTTTCTGACCAAAATGAAAATCGTGGATGAAAATGACAGGGAAGTTCCCATCGGCGAAACCGGCGAAATCGCGGCGCAGGGACCGCTGATTTTTCAAGGCTACTGGCGTCAGGAAGATGTGAATCGGAAAACTTTCCGCAACGGCTGGCATCATACCGGCGATCTGGGGCAGTTGGACGCGGACGGCTATCTCTGGTTTAAAGGCAGAAAGCCGGAAAAAGAACTCATCAAGCCCGGTGGCGAGAATGTTTACCCTGCGGAAGTGGAAGAAGTCATTCTGCAACACACTGACATCGAAGCTGTTTCTGTCATCGGTGTGCCGGATCCCCAATTCGGAGAAGGCATCAAGGCAGTCTGTGTGCTGAAATCCGGCAAATCCATTGATGCAAAGGAGTTGATTGAATTTGTCGCGTCCCGCATTGCGCGCTACAAAAAGCCGCGTTATGTTGAATTTGTCGGCGAACTTCCCCGAAAGCCGGATGGTTCTGTTGACAGGCAGAAAGTGAAAGAATTATACGGGAAAAAGTAAATTCAGAACTCCCCCTCACCCCTGCCCTCTCCCTGAAGGGAGGGGGAGAACTTGACACCCTCTCTCTGAAGGGAGGGGGAGAACTTGACACCCTCTCCCCTCCGGGGAGAGGGCAGGGTGAGGGGCGAATAAAATAAAATCGAAAGGAATACGACAATGGATGTGACATTTCACGGTGCGGCAAGGGAAGTGACAGGCTCCATGCACCTGATAACAACCGGAACAGAGCGCATATTGTTAGACTGCGGCATGTTTCAGGGACGCCGGAAAGAAAGCAATGAGAAAAATATGACGCTGCCCTTTGATCCGCAGACCATCAGCAATATGGTGCTTTCCCACGCGCATATTGACCACTCGGGACGGATTCCCATGCTCACGAAAAACAATTTTCACGGGCATATCGTGTGTACGCGGGTTACTGCGGATGCTGCCGAATATCTTCTTTTGGACAGCGCGCATATTCAGGAATCTGACGCGGAATATCTCAACTACAAAACCGTGCGTTCATTTCTTTCCCAGTTGAAAACCGGGGGGAAGCGGGAACTGACTGAAATTAAAAAGCTTTTGAAAAAAGACCGTTACAGACTGAACAGAGAGACGATTCACGAAATGATTCAGAAATATCGGCTTGACGGGGTGTTTCCGCTTTACACCACCCAGGATGCGGAACACTCGCTCGGTTTTTTTGAAGGCTATCCCTACCGGCACCGAATCAGCATCGGAAAGGATGTCACCTGCAAATTCTACGAAGCCGGTCATATTCTGGGATCCGCGTTCAGTCTGATTAAGGCAAAGGAAAACGGAAAAACGCTTACGCTTTGCTACACCGGAGACATCGGACGATTTGAAAAGCCTATTCTCAGGGATCCTTGCCTGAATTTTGAGGAAGAAGACCGGCATATTGATCTGATGATAATGGAAAGCACTTATGGCAACCGCGTCCATGAACCTTCCGAAGATTTGAAGGGAAGGCTGAAAGAAGTTCTGCTTGATACGCTCGGTCGCGGCGGCTGTGTGCTGATACCGGCGTTTGCCTACGGCCGCACTCAGGAATTGGTCTATATTCTGCACGAGCTTTATGACAGCGGCGAAGTTCCCAGAATCCCCATATATGTTGACAGTCCCCTTGCCATAAAGCTGACAAAAGTTTTCGGCGAACATCCTGAAGTCTATGACAGTGAAACCCATGAGACATTTCTGAAAAAAGGCAAAAATCCCTTTTATTTCAATCAGGTTCAGTTTATCGCTTCGGTTGAGGAATCCATGGCGCTGATGCAGGAGGAAAAACCGCATATTGTGATTGCGTCTTCGGGAATGTGCGAAGCGGGGCGGATTCTGCATCATCTGCGCTACAAGATTCACAATCCGAAAAATACGATTCTCATTGTGGGCTACATGGCGGAAAATACGCTGGGACGCCGCATTTTGGAGCAGGGTCTCGCTTATGAAAAATCCGGCAGAATCGGCTCCCCGCCTCTGCTGAAATTCTTGGACAAAGTTTATCCGCTCAGAGCCAAAGTCGCCAAAATCGGCGGTTTCAGCGCGCACGGAGACAAAAACGAAATGCTCCGTTTTCTTAAAACCTCGAATCTGAACATAAAAAAAATCGCTGTTGTTCACGGAGAAGAAGAACAGTCGCTGGCGTTTGCGGAATTTCTGAAAAAAGAGGGGTTTTCTGCTACAGTGCCGCAGCCCGGAGAAACGATTCATGTGGGATAATTGGGGGACGGTATAGGCTAATCCCCCCTTGAGGGGGGCAGGGGGGTGTCTGTGCCGGGCGGCGTCAATGCTCCGGAGAAACCCGCTCCGGAGAAATCTCCCCGCGCCGGACGCCCCCCTCAAGGGGGGATTTGGGGCTGCCGTTAAGGGTTAGCTCTCTGCCGTTAATTTTTTCAGTGACATCGCAGGGATAATTTGTTATATTTGTAAGATAAGGTTTGATGATTGAATTTGGCATGTAAGGTGGGCATTTCATGCCCACCCTACGGAAAAATTCCAGATTACTGATGATTGAAAGTCATCATTAAAAAAAACAAGTTAAATCAAGGAGAAACATTAAGAATGAAAAAAAGTATCGCGGTAATTGTTTTGTCGGCAGTCATCAGTTTTTTTCCTTTGAGCAGCTTCGGCGGCAGCGGATGCGTAAACTGCATCAATGAAGGCGGCATCAAAATCAAGGGCAAGTGTCTGCAAGGAGACTGTGAAAACGGGAAAGGCGTCATGGAAAGAGTTGACGGCACGAGGTATGAAGGCGAATTTAAAAACGGTTTGCCGGAAGGAAAAGGCATTTTTGTTTATCCCAAAAAAGAAGTTGAAAAAAAGGACATTTATACCTTTTACAGCAGCGGAAAATACGAAGGCGATGTAAAGGAAGGCATGAAACACGGGCAGGGAACCTTTGTTTATCCTGACGGTTCGATATATGCCGGACAGTTTGAAAACGACAGGATGAAGGGAAAAGGCATCATGACCAATGCCAACGGGCTTGTCTATGAAGGCTCATTTGAAAATGATACGCCTCACGGAGAGGGAACTGCCGCCTTTCCTGACGGCAGAAAATATGTCGGTCAGGTAAACCGTAACCATCCGCATGGAAAAGGCGCGATGATATACCCTGACGGCAGAAAATATGTCGGTGAGTTTATTATGAATAAAATGCAGGGACAAGGCGTTATGGTTTATCCTGACGGTAAAAAAGAAGAAGGCTGGTTTGAAGACGATAAATTTGTGGGGAAGAAACCGGCTGAAAAGAAAGATAAGTCGTAATCTTTCGCGTATTTCTCGTTCCCACGCTCCGCGTCCCTGTTCCGGAGTGCTGAAATGAACGCAGTGAAATTTTAGCGATTATACACTTGCACTTGCTAAAATTTCATTTCAGCACTCCGGAGAGACGTTCCCACGCAGAGCGCGGGAACGAGATAAAAAATGAAATTTCAAAGCAGAGTAAAACGGGTTTCAAACCCGTTCTACTGTGTAATTCATTTCAGCAGAGTAAAACGGGTTTCAAACCCGTTCTACTGTGTAATTCATTTCAGCAGAGTAAAACGGGTTTGAAACCCATTTTACTGTGTAATTCATTTCAGCAGAGTAA
>JFJP01040335.1_pt1 | contig 13640 bp, 14 predicted proteins | sample 431651 | NCBI WGS metagenome assembly JFJP01 (sample SAMN02602958, study PRJNA72255) | Microbial mat metagenome, whole genome shotgun sequencing project. | biome: fresh water; feature: sink hole; material: water; isolation source: purple microbial (photo- and chemosynthetic) mats found in...
CAAATTCCCACTTTGCCTTGTTCTATTTTTGTACAATACATGCATGCTCAAAACTTCAGATTTCTTAAATAAGTAGGTATTTGATAATCACTTTTAAAATATACTTTCTATTCGTTCATATTCATTACAGGAGTATCGGTGATGCTGATTCCTTCAGGTACTTCAAATTTATCATCAGGTATATTCACATCTTCTTCTACCTTTACTGCATTCATTATAACTTTATCTCCCATCATGGCTTTTAAACCATGCCTTTGTATATCCATTGTTTTGTTCCCAAAACTTCGTACACCGTACATTCTTTACCTAAAATGGTTTCATTAGGATGCATTTTTCCTCCACTTTTCTCTATAAAATCTTTCAAACTCTTCAGGTCTTTTAAATCGCCACTCATAGCCAGACCTGCCGCCATGGTTGTGGCAATTTCTTTCATCTCCTTTAAGTTATTTTTTGTGCCGGTTTTATCTTTTAAATTTATATTGTATCCCCAGTCACCGTTTTCAATTGAAAGAGTTTCTTCTTTTGTGTTTTGACCCATGAAATTTGTTTCAGTGGTGATGAGTGTTGCTTTTCGGTTATTGTCAAGGTCGTTCCAAATTGTTTCATTTGTTGTGGATTTTAAACACTTACATACCCATATTTGATGGTAATTCAGATACTGTAATACCTTTGGGCAATTCAAATTTTGCAGAAGGAATGGATACATTTTCCTCGAATTTGGTAGCTACCATTGTATAAGTTACCGAAGCAATTTTTAAAGGAACGCCTTTGTAATACCACATTTTTGATTTCTGTCCATTTTCATCTTCATCTTTGTCAATCATTTCTACAACAATGCAATTTTTCCCCAAAAAAGTTTCATTGGCAAGCACTTTACCTCCTTCTTTTTCAATCATTTGGCGGAAAGTAACATCGTCATCACTTTTCAATAATTCAGTGGGATCATCTTCAGCTTCGCCACTTTTTGATTTGTAAGCTGTTTTGTTAGCCAGGTCAATAAAATAACTCCAGTTACCATCATCAATTATCAATGATTTTCCGCTTTGTTTTGTACCCATCATTTCGGTGTCTGTCGTCGATTCCATAGCAAACCGGTCGTTTTTCATATCAATCCATTGTGTCATGGTGGTGGTGCTCTTTACCTGCTTGGCGCTCATAACCATTTTGTATTCGATTACATAGGTTTTAATGTCAGTTATCGATTCGCCAATTTCTTTTGCAGTAGCATCGGGATTTGATGCGTTTTTACTTGCTTTTTGTTCGCACGATAATAAAACTGTGGCCGCGATTGCTAAAATATACATACGTATTTTCATTACTTTTTTTTATTTGATTATTTTTCAAAAATTGGTTTTTCAATTGCTTCATCTTTTTACAAAGAGACTAAATTGTATTTCAATCTATTTATAGAATTTATAAGATTCCTTTTATATCGTTCATTGACGGGGATGAGATGATTGTTATCAATCTCAATCTCTAAAGTTTTGGTTCTAAATGTCCGTATTTTTTCCGGATTAACAGCATACGTTGGATGAATTTGAATAAACCCGATCTTTTGAATAAATTCTAGATATTCATTTTCGCTGTTATGTATTTCAACTCTTTCATTATTTTCAAACAAAACAAATGTATTCTCATCGGTTTTTTCAACCATAAAAATATCCTTACTATTGGTGGTAATAATCGCATCGTCCGATTCGAGTAAAATATTGTGTGTTTCAGGGTTATAATTTATAATATGTATCGTGTTCATCTTATAAAAATTCAGATTTATAATAATGCAAACTTAGTATGATTATCAATATCGATTTTGGTTAAATTTATATTCGCCTAAATGATTGTAAGTTGATTTATAATAGTATTAAAACAAAAAACAGCCTATATGTCTGCGTATAAGACATATAGGCTGCTTGGTATTGAATAGATTTACTTAAAATAGGGAATTGTTTATGCCATCCAAAATTTATATCTGCTCCAATTGCTTTATTACTTTTTCTTTGAAACGAGTTGCAACCGGAACCTGAGTATGATCATTAAGTACCAGCGAACCTCCATCAACTTTGGAGTAACAGACAATGTGTTTTGAGTTTACTAAATGGGACTGGTGTGTGCGTATAAAACCATTGTTTTCAAGTAGAGAATCATATTCTTTCAGATTTTTCGAGAGGACAATAGGTTTGCTTCCAATAATATAAAAAGTGGTATAAGCGCCATCGGCTTGTAACCGGATAATTTCGTCAATATTAATTACATGGATTGAATCGGCAGTTCGCAATACAATTTTTGAAGGTTTGTCGTTATTTTGAAAATTTTGTAGTAAAGCGCCAAATTTCATTATTTTTTCAGACTCTTCTTCTTGCTGAATTTGATAGCCTGCAAAGCATATTTTTCGTAAGCAGTGATAAAAATTACATTAAAATTAATTTGTGGAAAGCGTTTTAATAGGTCGAATGCATTGCCATCAGGCATATCCACATCGAGCAAAACCACATCGGGCTGATGTAATAATATAGCTTCGAACGCTGTTTTAATATTTTCGGCTTGTGCACAAACCATAATTTCCGGAAAAAATTCGGAAAGCAGACGTATACTTTGTTCACGGGGCGACAGTTCGTCGTCAACAATTAACACTTTCATTTTATTGTGCTTTATTTTATGATTATCAATAATTCTTAAAAGGCACATCAATCGAAACTAAAGTGCCTATGCCTGTTTCCGGATTTGGACTAAAAATTTGGAGTGCATCTGGCTTATTACCAAACATTATCAACCTTTCTTTAGTAATACTGATTGCAAACGATTTATGGTTTTCACTCTTATGTTCCGAAGTTGCCTGTAACCCTTTTCCGTTGTCGGCTACCAAAAGATTTAATTTGTTAGTATCCAAATTGAATTTTATGGTAATTTCGCCGTTTTGCATTCCACGTATACCATGTTCTATGGCATTTTCGATAAATGGTTGAGCTATCATAGGTGGTATTTCAATATTGTTAAAATCAATTCCTTTGGGAGCAATTATTTGATAACTAAAAGAACTGTTGAAACGTAATTGTTGCATGAGCATATAATTGCTTAGAAATTCAATTTCTGTTTCAAGCGTTACAAACTCTACATCTGAATTTTCAAGAATCTGACGCATTAGCTTTGAGTATTTTGCCAAATAATCTGACGCTTCGTTTCCTTTATTTGTCTGAATATATTGATTGATTGCGTTAAGCGTATTAAACATAAAATGAGGGTTCATCTGCGAACGTAAAAGTCTCTGCTTGAGTTCAGCTTTTTGCTTTTGTTCTTTCAATCTGTTACGAAGATAAAGAAACAAAATTGCAAATGAAATTAGTAAAATACTTATAATCAATGCATACATTTGGATTCTCGATCTTTGCAAACTTATGTTTTTGAGTTTATTTTCGTTATCAAGTAGTGCTATTTTTTTTTCTTTTTCAGCTGTTTGATATTTAGTTTCCAAATCATGCATGTTTTTTTGTACATCCGCATTTCTGATAGAATCTATTCCATTAATATATGCTACATGATTTTCAAACGCTAATTTCCAATTTCCTGTAAGCTCACCAATTTGCGCTAATGACAGATATGCCGTTGCTTCTTCTTCGGGGTAATACTTCAATTTTTTGGCTAATGATAATGCTATTGTAGCACGTTTTTTAGCCTCTTCAGTTCTTTTTAATCTAATCAGAATGTTGGCTGCGTGAATATTGTTTGTGATTTTGGTGTAATTTCCTCCAGCCTTTTCGGATATTTTTAAAGCTTCAAGCACATCACTTAAAGCTTTATTATATTCTTTTTTAGATAGATAAAGCAGACTCCTGTTCGTAAATGCAACACTAATTCCATTCTGATAATTGGCTTTTTTACAAATAACAAGCATTGAATCGTACCATGCAAAAGATGCAATTGTATCGCCTGTAAGCTTGGCAATTCCGCCTAAATCGTTAAAAATCGCTGCTTTGGTTTGAATACGTGAATTAGGTAGACTTTTTGAAATTTGATACGCTTTTTCAGCATAGAATTTCCATTTATTAACGTTTGTTTCTTTGAATAGCTGTCCGATGGATTGATAATAATAATCCAAATTAGCTTTGACACCGGAAGCTTCTTTGTTTTTAAGCGCTTTCAGTTTGTATGCAATAGCCATTCTAAGATTTCCTGCATACTCATATTCTGAACCCAAATTCATCATAACCAAAGCTACATCGTCAAGTTGCTTTAAATCTGCAAATGATTTAAGTGCTTTGTGGTAGTAAATAAATGCCTGTGGACGGTTTCCCTGGTAACTACTGTTGGCCGCTAATATTAGATATATTGTTCCGGTTTCTTTTGTCATTTTTGCTTTTTGAGCCAATACTAGTCCCTGTAGTAAATATTCATTTGCTTTGGTTAAATCACCTGATTCGCTCAAATAATCTCCAAGATTTTTGTACGACTCAACCATCTTGGCGGTGTCAGTACCTGTAATTGCTTTTTGCTGCTTTCTATAAAGGGATTGTAAGGAGTCGTCGGAGAAAACTGTAAAACTTACAGAAAAAAAAGTCAATACAAACAGTAATTTTCGGAAGGTGTTCATAGCCAAAGTTTTGTTTTGGCAAATATATAAAATAATTTTGTTAAAATTAATCTTTATGTTTGAAATTTGACAAAAAAACACTCGTTTTTGTAAAATTTATTCATGTGAGTTAGTTTCGAGTTATTTAATAAATATTTATTCATTTAGGTTGGTTGTTAAAACTACAAAATCCTCAATAAACATGTTGTTTATTTAAGTACATTAATAAATATTTATCAACAAGAATATTGCAAGCAATAAAAAGGTCTATTTTTGAGCCACAAGGATAAATTGTTCATATTTGCCAATTACGCCAGGCGTACGTTCTCTTTCTAATAGATTATACGTTTCTTTTGTTAGTACTTTAAATCCAGCCTTTTCAAATTTATCCGATAATTCTTCAGTGTCAAATCCTTTGTGTGGTATTGGTTCAAAATGATGAAATGAACCGTCTTCGGAGCGTATATCACCCACTACTATTGATGCGCCCGGATTGGTGATTTCCAACAAATGATTAATTGTGCTTTCAATGTCGGCTATATGATGAAATGCCATGCACGAAAACACAAAATCTATATCTTGTTTTGTGTAATCAAAAACTTCACCATGAACAATTTCTATTGATTCGTCACCACTTAGTTTTTGTTTTAAAATGCCTAACATGGCATCTGAAGTATCTTCAAAGACTACCGTTTTGACTTTTGACAAAATCTGTAATCCAACTAATCCTGTTCCGGCTCCAATCTCAAGTGCTTTCCAGTGTTTTTGGGGACTTACTTTTTTCAACATAGCAGTAACAAAAATATTGGTCATTTCAATTTTTGAGGGCTGATCCCAATCTGCAGCACGATTCGCAAAATTATCTTTCATATGTTTTCTATTTTTGACTTTATAAACGAAATGTAATTCACATTGTTCGATTACTTTCAATTTTTTTTTGAATTTTCATACAAAAAAACTACTTTTGTAAGGAAATAAAAAAAGGGAATATTATGAAAACAGTTTTGAAATTAATATTTTTGAGTTTTAGCTGTGTCTTTGGGTTAAATGCCTGTTCAAAACCTACAATTCCAAAAGGAGCTCAGGTTGTCAAATCTTTTGATGCTCAGAAGTATTTAGGTAAATGGTACGAAATAGCCCGTTTCGATTTCCGTTTCGAACGCAATTTGGACAATACTACTGCTACTTACAGCATGAACGAAGACGGAACGATAAAAGTAAATAACGAAGGCTATAATTATGTAAAAAAGAAAAGAAGTCAGGCCATTGGAAAAGCCAAATTCAGAGGTGATAAAACTGATGCCGCACTGAAAGTCTCATTTTTTGGACCCTTTTATGCACCTTATAACGTAATTGCTCTTGACAATGAATATAAATATGCGTTGGTTGCAGGCCAAAACCTGAAATACCTTTGGATACTCTCACGCGAAAAAACCATTCCGGAGGAAATAAAACAAGCATATCTCAAACAAGCCGGCGAGTTGGGTTTTCAAACAGTTAATCTAATTTGGGTGAAACATGATTAGTGGACAGTTTGTATTTAGTAGAAAAGATTAACATGAAACACTTAACGTGAAACATGAAATAATAAATAAATGAGAATAACAATGAATATTAAAACAACGCTTATGGCTTTAGCCGTTCTAGCCACTTCGTGTGCTACAAAAGATGAATCGCCTTTGATTGGTAAACAAAATCCGAAGGTCGAAAATGGTTTGATGACACCCGAAATTCTGTGGTCATTTGGTCGTGTTGCCGGAATGCAGGTTTCGCCTGATGGAACAAAAATTCTTTTTAACGTATCCTATTACAGTATTCCCGAAAATAAAGGAAATTCAGAAATATTTGTAATGAACATTGATGGAACAAATAAAAAACAAATCACAAAAACACCGGTTCGCGAAGGGTCAGCTCAATGGATGAAAGATGGTGAGCGCATTGCTTTTCTATCGTCAGAGTCAGGATCAATGCAACTATGGATGATGAACGCCGATGGAAGTAAACGCAAGCAAATTACTGAAAGAGAAGGTGGAGTGAACGATTTTGCTTTTTCTCCCGACGAAAAGAAATTGCTTTTTGTAGCTGATGTGAAATATGGTGAAAGCACAAAAGATAAATATCCCGACCTCGATAAAGCATCTGGTATTATTGTTAAAGATTTAATGTACAAACATTGGGACGAATGGGTAACAACTGTTCCACATCCTTTTGTGGCCGACTTTACTGGTAAAAAAATTAAAAATGAAAAGGACATTCTTGAAGGTGAGCCATTCGAAAGTCCAATGAAACCTTTTGGCGGTATTGAACAATTGGCCTGGAGTCCGGACGGAAAAACAATTGCATATACTTGCCGCAAAAAAACCGGCAAGGAATATGCACTATCTACCAATTCCGACATTTATTTCTACAACATTGAAAGTGAAAAAACGGAAAATAAAACTGAAGGCATGATGGGATATGATCAGAATCCAGTCTTTTCGCCAGATGGAAAATGGTTGGCCTGGGAAAGTATGGAACGTGATGGCTACGAGGCAGATAAAATCCGACTTTTTGTAATGGATGTCAAAACAGGAGTAAAAACCGATTTATCAGCAAATTTCGATCAGAACTCCGAACATTTGATCTGGTCAACCGATAGCAAATTGATATTTTTTGTAAGTTGTTGGCAAGCAGTTACACAGATTTACAATGTGAATATTGCCGACAATAAAATTACTCAGATTACAAAGGGTGTTCACGATTATGAGGCAGTAATTCCGGCTAAAGATAAATTGATAGGGGTAAAACATTCGATGAGCAAACCGAACGAAATATATTCAATAGATCCTCTTACCGGAGTTGAAATTGAACTTTCTTTCGAGAATAAAGCAATTCTGGATCAACTCAAAATGGGTAAAGTGGAAGAACGCAGAATTACAACTACCGACAATAAGCAAATGCTAACTTGGGTTATTTATCCTCCCGATTTTGATTCCACAAAAACTTACCCCACACTTTTATATTGTCAGGGTGGACCACAAAGCACAGTAAGTCAGTTCTGGTCGTACCGCTGGAACTTACAGTTGATGGCTGCCAATGGTTATATTATTGTAGCGCCCAACCGACGGGGACTGCCCGGATTTGGAATGGAATGGCTCGAACAAATCAGTGGCGATTACGGCGGACAGAATATGAAAGACTACTTATCGGCAATTGATGCTTTAGCAAAGGAGCCTTTTGTGAATAAAGAGAAATTAGGATGTGTTGGTGCAAGTTATGGTGGATTTTCGGTATACTGGTTAGCCGGACATCACGAAAAACGCTTCAAAGCCTTTCTTTCGCACGACGGCATGTTCAATTTGCCGCAACAATATCTCGAAACAGAAGAAATGTGGTTTGTGAATTGGGATTTAGGTGGCGCTTACTGGGAAAAAAACAACCCAATTGCACAAAATTCTTATGCTAATTCGCCACATTTGTTTGTAGATAAATGGGATACACCCATTCTGGTTATTCATGGCGAAAAAGATTACAGAATTCTGGCTTCACAGGGCATGGCTGCTTTCAATGCAGCAATACTTCGGGGTGTGCCGGCCGAAATGCTTATTTTTCCTGATGAGAATCATTGGGTATTAAAACCTCAAAATGGAATTTTATGGCAACGAACTTTTTATGAATGGCTCGATAAATGGTTAAAATAAGACAGTTTATATTTTAAAATTAAGAGTTTTATGCGGGTGGACAACTTCGGTTTGTTCGCCCGTTATTTATTCAGAAAAGCAGACGATTTGCTAAATCTTACATATAAAAATCTCAGCCCTGAAGTAATAAGTGGAATTCCCATTGTGATATAAAACGAACCCAAATAATCTGCCGAAACAATTTCAGTTTTTCGTAAAGTAATGCCAAGTGTTATCATCAGAATCATCATTAAATAGCTTCGTTTATTGAAGAAATAATAAAATGGCGCTGATTCATTTTCCAGCGTTAGTATCCTTCTAATGTGTTTGTTGGAGATCTCTAAAAATACACCAAAGAAGAAAATAATACCAAAAAATACGCTGATGAAGATTCGTTTGTCATAAGTTCCGCCATTAGAAAAATACATGTTTACCCCTCTTACAAATAACATCAGACCGGCAAACAACCAAACTGCCGCTGCGACTAACAATAAATTACGTTTTGAAACCCGAGGAGTAAGCCGATGTAAATACTTCATAATATTTTAATAAACACGTTTAATTCTATAACTTGATTTATTAATTGCTGCAAAGATAACAATTTTTGCAAATCATTTTTTTTCGTAACTTTGCCACTGAATTTTCAGATCAAAAAATTATCCGGTATACGTTGGTTTAATTGTGCAATCGAGACTGCTGAAAATCATATATTCTCCTCAAATTTAATACTTTCAATACATTCAGAAACAAACATCAGAATATAGGTGTGTTATTAATTAGCGAATGACGTATTAACAAAATCATTAAACATTGCTACATCGAATTTTCAAACATTCAACTTTCAAACAAAAATATAATGAAACGTATTTATATTATCAATGGTCCTAATTTGAACTTATTAGGCAAACGTGAACCTTCTGTTTATGGCAATCAAACATTCGAAGCCTATTTTGAAACATTGAAGCAACTTTTCCCAACCCTTGAATTACATTATTTCCAGTCGAATACCGAAGGTGAAATAATCAATAAACTTCACGAAATAGGGTTCGATTTTGATGGTATTATTCTTAATGCAGGAGCTTATACACATACTTCAGTTGCCATTGCCGATGCCATTCGGTCGATAAAAACTCCGGTAATTGAAGTTCATATTTCCAATGTTTTTAAACGTGAATCTTTCCGGCATCATTCATTTTTATCTGAAGTGTGTAAAGGTTGTATAATAGGATTCGGGATGGATTCTTATCGATTGGCCATTGAGTCATTTATAATTTAATAAAAGTTTTTATTTAGTTTTTAAAGGTTGTTTTTTTAATTATCAAGCAAATTTTTTATGTCAAAATTAACAAAAATTGTAGCTACAATTAGCGATAAGCGCTGTGATGTAGATTTTCTACGTGAATTGTATAACGAAGGTATGAACGTGGTTCGGATGAATTCGGCTCATCTGCAGAAAGAAGGTTTTCTGAAAATCATCAATAATGTTCGGGCGGTAAGCAATCATATTGCTTTGCTTATGGATACCAAAGGACCCGAAGTAAGAACAACTATAGCAGAGAATGATGCCATTGAAATAAAAACAGGCGATATAGTAAAAGTAATAGGAAATCCTGAACTTATTTCTACAATTCATTGTATATCTGTAAATTATATTCATTTTGTACGCGATTTACATGTTGGCGACGATATACTCTTTGATGATGGAGAAATTGATTTAAAAGTGGAGTCGAAAACAGATGATTACTTGCTTTGTAAAGCCTTGAATGATGGTACTTTAGGGAGCCGAAAAAGTGTGAACGTACCCGGTGTACGTATAAACTTACCATCGCTTACCGAACGCGACAAACAAAACATACAATTTGCCATTGAAAATAATATCGATTTTATTGCACATTCTTTTGTACGCAACCAACAGGATGTAATTGATATTCAAAACATACTTGACGAACATAAAAGTCCGATCAAGATTATTTCTAAAATAGAAAATCAGGAAGGCGTTGATAATATTGACGAAATTCTGAAACAAACCTACGGAGTAATGATTGCCCGTGGGGATTTGGGAATTGAAGTAGCACAGGAAAAAATTCCCGGAATTCAACGCAGGTTGATTCGTAAATGTGTACAGGCAAAAAAACCGGTTATTGTGGCAACACAAATGCTTCACACCATGATAAAAAATCCAAGACCCACCCGTGCTGAAGTAACCGACATTGCCAATGCAATTTATTATCGCACGGATGCATTGATGCTCAGCGGCGAAACGGCTTATGGTAAATATCCTGTAGAGGCAGTGCGCACCATGGCAACAATTGCCAAAGAAGCCGAAAAAACTAAAATGTCTGAAAATGATATTCCTATTGAAATAAGCACCAACGATTTAACATCGTTTTTAGCTCATGCAGCTGTTGAGGCATATACTAAACTTGGAACAAAAGCCATTATAACCGATACTTACAGTGGTCGAACTGCACGGTATCTTGCTGCTTACCGCGGCACCAGACCAGTTTTAGCCATTTGTTATCACGATTTTTCTACACGTATTCTTGCTCTTTCGTACGGCGTTTTTCCGTTTTACAAGGAAAGTAAAGGAAACACACAACAATACTTCATTGAAGCCCTACAGGATTTACTAAAAAAAGGTTTGATTGAAGAGGAAGATTCGGTTTGTTATCTGAGTGGAAGTTTCGGTGAAGGTTACGGTACAACTTTTTTGGAGGTAAATCTTGTGAATAAAATTCTGGCTTCCCGCGACAAATATATTTTACCTAACTTCTAAAAACAATATCTCTATTCGGGTGTTATTGAAACTAACACCCTTTTTTTTGTCTAAAATTAAAATCACGATTAAACCAAACTGTTTTTAATTAGTCAAATCTGCTTAGTTTACGTTAATAATATTAATTCCCAACTTCATTCCAATGAAAAAACTTTTTATTTTTTTATTACTTTTCACTTTTTCTATTCCTCTGTTTGCATTTTATACCATCAAAGGTAAAATAATTGATGCTTCCACACAAAAACCACTGGATTTTGTAAACGTTACCTTATTAAAACCAGATAGTGACATCCCTGCTGCAGGTATAACTTCTGATACAAAAGGCAGCTTTTTATTACCGCAAGTTAACAATGGAAAATATACTCTGCGGGTTAGTTTTGTGGGTTATAATACACTCAATATCCCTCTAAATGTTAGCTCAAACGAGTTGGATTTGGGTGTTATCAAATTAATGGAAGATAGTAAAGCATTGTCGGAAATTGAAGTTTTGGGGCAGGGATCACAAATGACTTTTGATATAGATAAAAAAGTTTTTACTGTTGATAAAAATATTGCTGCGGCAGGAGGCTCCGCTTCTGATGTGCTTCAAAATATTCCATCGGTGGATGTGGATGGCGAAGGAAATGTATCTTTGCGAAACAGTGGAAGTGTAGAGGTTTGGATTAATGGAAAGCCATCGGGACTTACTGCTGATAACCGTGCACAGGTTTTGCAGCAAATGCCTGCCGAAAGTATTGATAAAGTAGAAGTTATGACTAACCCTTCTGCTAAATTTAAACCCGAAGGAACTTCAGGAATTATCAATATTGTTTTAAAGAAAAACCGAAAAGCAGGATATTATGGAAGTGTATCGGCTGGACTTATGTATGTTGATGGTTCTAAACCAACAGGAACTTTAGGTGCAAATGTAAACTATAGTAGCTCCAAAGTTGATGCTTATTTGAATGTTGGCTATAGAGCTATGGACTTTAAGGGTGGTGGAGTTAATAATAGATATGGATTGAATGGAGTTGATACCATTTCTATTTTGAATCAAAAGCAAACCATGTCCAGAGGTTACAGTGGCCTATTTGGACGTGGTGGAATTGATTACCATCTCAATGATAAACATACCCTAAGTGTTTCAAGTTTTGGCATGATGGGATCTGGTTATTCGAACACTAACATTGACTATAACTTCATGAATTTGAAAACAGCTAGCTCTCGAACTTATAATAGAGAAAATATTGGTGATGGTACTCGCCCCAGCTTAAGTGTAAGTCTTGATTATAAATACGATATTGACAAATTAGGCTCAAATTTAATGGTCGATTTAACATTTTCACCTCACGGACGTACCGGAAATGAGCATATTGTGCAAAAAGAAATACCGTCAAATACAAAAAGCTCTGATTACACTCAAAACTATAAAGGTAACAATAATGAACTTGAGTTTAAGTTAGATTATACTAAAAAATTCAATGAAAACACAAGATTAGAACTAGGTTTAAATTCTACAAGAGAAACACGCAATAGTCCTTCAAAAGCTTTTGATAACATAAAAAATCAGGAAAAAAAGGAATACTTCAATAAGTTTTTACAAACGGAATACATACATGCAGCATATGCCACTTATGGAACTCGCAAAGGAAACTTAAGTTTTCAGGGTGGATTAAGAGCAGAGTATTTTCAACAAGATTGGACAAATACTTATTATCAAAATAATATTGAAAAAACTGATATTGGAACTCCAGTAAAAAAATTGCAACTTTTTCCGAGTGCTTTTTTAACGTACACATTACCCAAAAAGGATGAATTGCAGTTGAATATTACCCGTCGTATTCGTCGTCCACATGGAAGAGAGATAAATCCTTTCAGAATGTATTCCGACTCAACCAATATTTCGTATGGTAACCCTACTCTGAGACCAGAAACTTCTACAGCTTTTGAGTTTAATTACCTAAAAACCTGGGAGAAACATTCATTATCGTCATCGGTATATTATCGTTTTACCGACGATGTAATGCAAAATGTTCAGTATTTTAACAACAATACCATGGAAAATACCACCATGAATGTTTCAAAATCAACAAATATTGGATTAGAATTAGTTGGTAAAAACCGATTTTATAAAATAATTAATCTTACTTCTTCGCTCAATCTGTATTATAATAAATTAAATTCAAGTAGTTATACCAGTATTTACAACCCAGAAGTTGTAACACTAATTCCTGAAAAAGAACTGTTTAGTTGGAGCTTTAAATCTATGGCGAATGTTATTTTGGGTAAAAATACATCTTTGCAATTAAGTGGCGATTATTCAGCTCCACGCCTTATTGCTCAAGGAAAAGAAACGGCTAGTTATGCTTTCGATTTTGGATTACGACAAACATTTATGAACAAAAATTTGAGTTTAAGTTTAATGGCGCGAGACCTATTTAATACTCGAAGACGTTCTACTATAACTTATGGATCAGGGTTTTATCAGAAATCAGAATCGTATATGATGGGAAGAATGATAGGCCTTACAGCTACTTATAACTTTGGAAATATGAAACCAAAACAAATTACAATTAAGAAAAATTCGAACGATATGAATATGGATGGAGGGATGGATTAAAGAAGTTTGAGGTTTGAAAGTTTGAGGTTTGAAAGGTTTGAA
>JFJP01040044.1_pt1 | contig 13639 bp, 11 predicted proteins | sample 431651 | NCBI WGS metagenome assembly JFJP01 (sample SAMN02602958, study PRJNA72255) | Microbial mat metagenome, whole genome shotgun sequencing project. | biome: fresh water; feature: sink hole; material: water; isolation source: purple microbial (photo- and chemosynthetic) mats found in...
CGATGCTTTGTGCCTTCAATCGGGCTTATTGTTATCAAGCAAAGGGTATAAATACGACCTCGAAGATGGTTTAGAGGAAGGTAAATCGGTAGATGGGTATGCTAAGGTGATTTATAATTACCTTGAACTTCCGGTGAACGTAGCTTATAAGATAAATAGCTTTCAGGTGTATGCCGGTCCATATTTCGGATTTTGTATTGGCGGCAAAAACAAATGGGACTATACTTATAAATATGATGGCGATGAAGAAAGCGATGAGGGCGATTATAAATTGAAACCATTTTTTGGCGAGGTTGGTGAAGGTGATTTGGACGAGGACGAGGATGCAGTTAATGCCCTTGATATGGGAATAAATTTGGGAGTTGGTTATCAAACAGGACCTATTTTAATAAATGCCGGATATTCGTTGGGTTTAGGAAATATTGCCCCAAAATATGAAGGAGACTCAGACCGCAGTGACTGGAAAACATCGAACAGAGTACTTTCACTTTCGGTAAGTTATTTCTTTGGTGAATAATTGATTTGAAAAATTACACTTGTATTTATAGTGCAAGTGTAATTTTTTGAAGATATTACTTAATAGGTGTAAGAAATTCATTTATTGGGAGTTTTGCAATATAAGCGGATTCCGAGAAGTTTTACGAATAGGTTATAAATTTTAATCTTTACAAATATGAAAAGTTCAGTGGGGTAGATTCAACTCACAAATGCAACAATCTATTTCAAATTACCAAATACGATACCACGAAATTACGCTTGCTCGATTCTATTGCGCTGAAATATAAGTTTATATCGCCCGCTAAGACTATTGAAACCAGAGAGCGTATGCTGCAATGAAATAAAAGCCGATAAACAACCGGTAGCAATTTCTGTCCGCTATATAGAATTTTGCGTGTTGTTTGCTGCCAAAAGCAGCAAACAACCGCATAAATAGTTGCAAAAAAACTCACCATCATATTGCAATCTCCTGTTTTCAATAAAGCATAATTGTTTGGGGCAACTGCCGTCCAAAATTTCACACCACAAAATTACACTCCCCACCTCAACTTTGCAAACGAAAGGCGTTCGGATTCATCAAAATTGATGAATCCGAACGTGTTTTTTGAAGAAAACCTGTCGAATGAAATTTTGATTTTTGGGAAAACCCTCCGAAAAAGCAAAACTCAAAATGCTAAAAAATCCAACTACGGCACACCCGTTTTACTGGTCGGCTTTTACTACTACAGAGTACGAACAATTTACCCGACCCACTTTATCTAACCAAACAACTATACTTTCAAAAGGCGAAATTCTCTTGCAAATACAAAAAAATGATTATCTTAGCCGAATAAAAATAGCAAATAAAATAAACGTTGCTTTTTCTATCCGAACTTTTGTTTATTTCCAATAAACATTTCAAAATACAGAATATCAATAATTTAAATTTTGTTATCGCCATGCGACATTCAATTACAATTATCATCGTACTCTTTCTGAACCTTGCCGCATCTGCACAAAAATTTAACCCAATTTTTGACAGATACACAGTGGAAGATGGTTTGTCGAATGGAACAATCCGAAGAATTTTTGAAGACAGTCAGGGGTTTCTCTGGTTTTGTACTGCCAATGGACTCAACAAGTTCGACGGATACAGCTTTACCATTTTTAAAAACATTGAAGACGATTCAACCTCAATAAACAACAATACGATTGGCGATATTATCGAAACCAAAAACAAAACCTTGTGGGTGGCAACCCAAAAAGGAATTAATATTTACAATCCATATACAGGCAAATTTTCGGTACTAAAAACAAAAATTGATGGCAAAGAAAAACTTTTTGAAATTGACACCCGTAAGTTGTGCAGCTTTACGCCCGATAGTTTGTTTATTGGCACAACAGAAGGAGTGTATCTTTATGATTTTAAACATAATACGGCAAAAAGAATAATTCCACAAATATCCAGCGTGCATTATCTACAAATCATAAATCAAAACGAATTGTGGGTGGGTTCGTTCAGAGATGGTGTATTTATCTATCATCTCAAAAGCAAAAAAATAAAAAAATATATCACCCAAGAGGATAATCCCTATTCTATATCCAACAATTCGGTAACTGTTATTCAACAAGATTTTTTGGGAAATATTTGGTTAGCAACCGATTATGGACTTAATAAGTTTGAACGACAAACCGAAAAATTTAAACGATACAAATACGATTTTACCGACCCCAACAGTCCTCCCAAAGGCACAATATCGTACATCTACGAAGATACAAAAAAACGATTGTGGTTAGGTTTTCAATACGGTTTGGCACTTTTTGACCATAAAACCGGATATTTTACTAAATTTTACAACGACCCGCTCAACACTCAAACCATTGTAGGCGACGAAGTTATTTCGATGTACAACGACAGAAACGGCATACTTTGGTTAGGTACATACAGTGCAGGAATTAGCAAATTGGATAGTGGAAAAACAAGTTTCAAAACCTTTCATTATGCACCGAATAATATTTACAGCATAAACAAAAACAAGGTAATGTCAATACACGAAGACAATGACGGAAATATTTGGTTTGGAATCGACCACGGAGGACTCAATTATTATAACCGAAAAACCGGCATTTTTACGTACTACAAAAACAATCCGAAAAATAGTAACAGTTTGAGTAGCGATGCAGTAATTAGCATCGAAATTGACCATCAAGGCATGATATGGGCTGGCACATGGGGGGGAGGGCTTAACCGGTTCGACCCTGAAAAACAGGAGTTTAAAATATACAAACCCCAAGATAATGTAAAAGGAGCCATTAGTGGAATGCACATTTGGAGTGTTTTTGAAGATAGCAATCATAATATTTGGGCTGGAACTCACGAAGAGGGATTAAATCTGTTCGACCGCAAAACAGAAACCTTTACTGTTTTTTGGGGAGATCCCCAATACAAAAACACCCTGTCGAATAATTTGATTTGGGATATTGCCGAAGATAAGAAAGGCAATATATGGATTGGTACAAACATGGGCTTGAACAAATATTTGCCCCAAAGCAATTCGTTCAAACACTATTTTACTGAGGCAGATAATTTGGTCGATTGTTCAGATTTGTACATTGACAACAATAATTTTATTTGGATTAGCAGCAACAGTCGAGGTTTTATAAAGTTTAATCCCCAAAACGAGGAAACAATATTCTACACAAAAAAATTTCCTGAACTCACTAATTCTATCGTGTCGGCAGTTCAAGACCAGCAAGGTAATTTCTGGCTCGGTACAGTTGGCGACGGACTTTGCTGGTTTAACCCTGATAGCGGCGTTATCAAATATTTCGATACTACCGATGGTTTACAGGGCAACGACTTTAATGTTAAAGCTGCGGCTCTGCTGCTATCGAGCGAAATAGTAGTGGGCGGAAACAATGGATTTAGCTTGTTCGACCCCAATATTATTCGGAAAAATCCACACACACCACCAGTTGTTATTGTTGATTTTCAGATATTTAACAAAGGAGTTGAAATTGGTGCAAAAAATAGCCCATTGAAAAAACACATCACTTATACCGATTCGATAACACTCGATTATACTCAAAGCGTGTTTTCGTTCAAATTTTCGGCTCTCGATTACACTATTCCCGAAAAAAATCAGTATGCCTACATTATGGTAGGATTCGAAAAAAATTGGAACTATGTGGGTAACAAACGCGAAGCTACATACACCAACCTCGACCCGGGCAATTATATCTTTTGGGTTAAAGCCTCCAATAACGATGGAATTTGGAACGACGAGGGCAAAAAAATTTATATCACCGTTCTGCCTCCGTGGTGGAAATCGGTCTGGTTTCGTATCACTGGCATTATCTTAATTGTGTTTATCATCTTTGCATTCAACCGCTTAAGAATGAAAAAAATAAAAGATGAAAATATAAAATTGGAACGAATTGTAGAAGAGCGAACTTCAGATTTAAGCAAAGCATATCAAGAAATTAATCAACAAAACGAAGAATTGCAGTCGGCAAACGAACAAATTACATTGCAAAAAGATGAAATTGAAGCCACACTGATAAATCTGAAAAAAACACAAGCCGAACTCATTCAATCCGAAAAAATGGCAAGCCTCGGTAAACTGATTGCCGGAGTAGCACACGAAGTAAATACACCTTTGGGAGCAATAAAATCGTCAGCCGATGAAATTGGAGTTGCTTTCGATTTGAATATGAATGACTTACCAACGCTACTCAAAACCATGGACGAAAACCAATTTAACGCTTTTATGCAATTGTTCATGAAGTCGGTTTCGCAAACCGAAAATCTATCCACGCGCGAAGAACGGCATATAAGGCGCAATCTGACCAACGTATTGGAAGAAAACAATATTGAAAATGCTGATTTTGTGGCATCTCAATTCGTACAAATAGGAATTAGACAACTTATTGAAACAGAAATTAATTTCATTAAAAGTGGAAATACAAACCAGATAGTATCGTGCTTGTTCAATTTAGCTGTTATGCAACGCAACAACGACAACATAAAACTTGCTGTAAGCAAAGCCTCAAGGGTGATACTCGCTCTGAAAAACTATAGCCGAAACGAAACCGACGGAGTAAAACACCCAATAAACATTGCCAAAAGTATTGACACTGTACTTATTATCTACCAAAATATTATTAAAAAAGGAATAACAGTTGTAAAAAATATTGAAGAACTCCCCGATATAAACGGCTATGCCGATAAACTGAATCAGGTGTGGACTAACCTCATTCAAAATGCCATTCAGGCTATGAACTACAACGGCAAACTCACTATCAAAGCTAAGTGGATTCAGTACGAAAATAAAATTGTAGTAAGCATTGCCGACACCGGCACAGGAATTCCCGATGAAATAAAAGACAGAATATTCGAACCCTTTTTTACTACAAAACCCACAGGCGAAGGAACCGGTTTGGGACTCGATATTGTAAGAAAAATAATTGACGAACACAGTGGAGAAATTTGGTTTGAAACCGAAAAAATGAAAGGTACAACCTTTTTTGTGAAACTGCCATTGAACAACGAGCAGCGAACAATTAACGAAAATAAAGTGTAAAATATTGACTTTGGCGACAAATAAAACATAAAAAGAACGGTATGAAAAAAAAATATATCATTTGTGTAGATGATGAAAAAATTGTGTTAGACAGCCTTCAAAAACAGTTAAACCGTCATTTTGAAAACAAATTTAGCTACGAATTTGCAGAATCTGCCGAAGAGGCACTCGAAATAATTGAAGACATTCAATCGCCCGAAACCATTGTAATTGTTATATCCGATTGGTTGATGCCCAACATGAAAGGCGATGAATTTCTGCTCAAAATACACGAAGAACTGCCCGAAGTACACAAATTTATGCTCACAGGTCAAGTTGATAGCGATGCAATAACAAAACTTATTACGAAATTAGATAATTTTGTCGTATTCCAAAAACCGTGGGATGAAGACAAATTAATCGAAACTATCTCAAAAAAAGTTAATATTTAATCATCATGAGTAAACCAATTATTCTTTGTGTGGACGACGAAAAAATTGTGTTAAAAGCACTGGAAATACAACTGGGAAGAAAATTCGGACATCAATATTCATTTGAATACGCCGAAACAGGCGACGAAGCAATTGAAATAGTTCAAGAAATAGTCAATAAAGGTGAAATATTTCCACTCATTATTTCCGACCAACAAATGCCCGGATTGAAAGGAAACGAACTGCTAAAAAAAGTTCACAAAATTTCGGCAAAAACGTTAAAAATACTACTCACCGGACAAGCTGATGCCTCAGCTATTGGTGACATTGTAAACAATGCAAGCTTATACCGTTATATTTCAAAACCTTGGGATGCCGAAGATTTGACACTAACGATTACAGAGGCACTTAGAAGTTTTTTACAGGACAAAAAAATTGAAGAACAAAATACTGAATTAGAAAAACTCGTACAAGAACTCAAAGAATATAACGAAACATTGGAGAAAAAAGTTGAAAAACGTACGGAACTTATAAATATGCAAAAAGAAGAAATTGCACACGCACTCGAAATTCTTCTAATTCAAAAAGATGAAATTGAACTTTCGCACAAACAAATAACAGATAGTATTGCTTATGCACAACGCATCCAAAATGCAGTTTTACCAAACCAAGAACTTATAAATACACTTTTACCCGAACATTTCATTCTGTTCAAACCACGAGACATAGTTAGCGGCGATTTTTATTTTGTCAAGCAAATTCGGAATCATTTATTGGTTGCAGCAGCCGATTGCACTGGGCATGGTGTACCCGGAGCATTTATGAGTATGTTGGGTGTGGCTTTTTTGAATGAAATTACGCAAAAGCCTGAAATACAAAAAGCAAGTCAGGTATTGAACGAATTGCGAAAACAAATAAAACAATCGCTCCAGCAAACCGGAAAATACGGGGAACAACAAGACGGAATGGACATTGCCTTTTGCTCAATCAATATCCAAACCTTAGAAATGAGTTTTGCCGGAGCATACAACCCCTGCTGGATTTTCAGAACAATCAATAATGAAGAAGGTGCTCCTATTCATTATTCACTATTCGCTCTCGAAGCCGACCATATGCCTGTTGGTGTTTATTTGAAGGAACATGATTTTTCGGAAAAAAAAATTCAATTACAAAAGGGAGATATTTTTTATATCTTTTCCGATGGCTTTCATTCCCAATTTGGAGGCGTACAAAAAAACAAATACAAAATCAAACAACTGAATCTTTTTTTACAAACCATTTGCCACCTACCTTTGTCTGAACAAAAAGAACTATTGGAAACAGAATTTACCCGATGGAAAGGCAAAGAGGAACAAACCGACGATGTGTTGATACTGGGAGTGAGAGTGTGAATAAAATGGGAAACTAAACAGCATTCCTTTTTATTGGTAGGCTTTATTTTGACGCATTATTGATTCTAAAACCCAAAAGGTTTATGGTAAACCGAGTAGTCCATGCTTCTGTCCAACTTTATGTGGGTAGCCCAGAAAACAATTCAATAAATTAGCTTGCACTCTATCGTTTCAAATATCAAATTTTATTATTGGTTCACTTTTTATATCTTTGCACACTTTAAAAACAAAAAGATTAAACACAATAGTTATGCTAATATCTGATTTACATAAAGTTGAAGGGCAAAAAGCAAATCTGAAGGGTTGGATAACAAACAAACGCGAAAGCAAAGGATTGGTTTTTTTGATTGTTCGCGATGGAAGCGGTTTTATTCAATGCGTTGTAGATGAGCAAAATGTGTCAGCCGATTCGTTTCTGGCTGCCAAAACTCTTCCTCAGGAAAGTTCGCTCGAAATAAGCGGAACAGTGAATAAAGACGAAAAACAAATGGGCGGCTTCGAATTGGTTGCCGATGAGGTGAAAACCATTGGAGTTGCCGAATCGTACCCCATTACCAACAAAGCACACGGACCCGAATTTTTGATGGATAACCGTCATTTATGGTTACGTTCGCGCCGTCAGTGGGCAATTATGAAAGTGCGAAATTCGATTATTTACGCCATTCACAACTTTTTTCAACGCGAAGGTTTTGTAGAAATGGACGCTCCCATTTTTACGGGCAACGCCTGCGAAGGAACTACCACGCTGTTTAGCACCGAGTTCTACGAAAAACCGGCATACTTAACCCAGTCGGGGCAGTTGTATGGCGAAGCTATGGCAATGGCAATGGGCAAAATTTACACTTTCGGTCCTACGTTTCGTGCCGAGCTATCGAAAACACGCCGCCATTTGTCGGAGTTTTGGATGATTGAACCCGAAATGGCGTTCTACGATTTGAATATGAACATGGATTTGATTGAAGCATTCCTCAAATCGGTAACTGCCGAAGTGTTGCAGAAATGCCAAAGCGAACTCGAAATTCTCGAACGCGATACCGATACATTGCAAAAAACGGTTGAAACTACTTTCCCTCGCCTCACCTACGACGATGCAGTGAAAGTGCTAAAAGGCGAAAAAAATGTAAACGGACGCAACAGTATCAGCGTTTTGGAAAGCGATTTGAAAGAAGCCATCGAACTACTTGAGTCTAAAAAAGCTGAACTTTCGACAAAAGAAGAAGCATTGAACGATTCGAGCATGAAAAAAGGACAGCGCAACTTTATCCAAAACCGTGTGGATACGCTGAAAAATGAAATTAAGGAATTGGAAGAAACCAAAATTAAAAATATTCCGCAGTGGATAGCTTCTGCAAAATCGTTTGAATATGGAAACGACTTTGGCGGCTCCGACGAAACGGTTATCACCCGCTTGTTTGAAGTACCCATTATGGTGTACAACTGGCCTCACGAAGTAAAAGCTTTCTATATGAAGCGCGACAAAGCCAATCCGCATTTGGCAAAAGGAGTAGATGTGCTGGCACCCGAAGGATACGGAGAAATTGTAGGCGGTGGCGAACGCGAAACCGACAAAGATTTGCTGATAGAAAAAATTAACGAACACAAACTGCCTATGGAGGCGTTTGAATGGTATCTCGATTTGCGCCGCTATGGGTCGGTACCTCATGCGGGTTTCGGCTTAGGTTTGGAGCGTTTGGTGTCGTGGATTTGCAAACTGAAACACATTCGCGAAACCATTCCGTTTCCACGAATGTACGGCAGATTGCTACCCTAATCGAAAAAAAACGCTTGCAGAAAATCCTGCAAGCGTTTTTTTTTCTGGAATGCTACGCCCAAACAATAGGGGTATTGTACTGAAAATCATTTGAAAATAAAAATCAATACAAATTTTTCGTATAAAAGTTGGTACGTTCAAAATTATGCACTACATTTGCAGCACTAAAACAAACAAGCCCAGATGGCGGAATTGGTAGACGCGTTGGTCTCAAACACCAATGATAGCAATATCGTGCCGGTTCGACTCCGGCTCCGGGTACTCAAAAACCTTCTTACGAGAAGGTTTTTTTGTTTATATACGTCTGCAATCAAAAAATAATAATAATTCGATGGAAAACAATCAGCCACACATCTCAGCCGAAAAGCAATTTGTGCTCGATAAACGATATTTGCAAATGGCACTTATATGGGCGCAAAATTCGTATTGCGAACGTCGCAAAGTGGGAGCGTTGATGGTGAAGGATAAGATGATAATTTCTGACGGATACAATGGAACTCCAGCCGGATTTGAAAATATTTGCGAAGACGACGACAACCGAACAAAACCTTATGTGCTTCATGCTGAGGCAAATGCAATTACTAAAATTGCAAAATCGAACAATAGCAGCGAAGGTGCTACCCTTTATGTAACTTCTTCTCCTTGCTTGGAATGCTCAAAATTAATTATTCAGAGTGGAATTTGCCGCGTGGTGTATTCCGAAAACTACCGCAACAACGATGGTGTGGAACTTCTAAAAAGAGCGGGTGTGGAGGTATATTTCATTGAATTATGATTCAATTTTTCGGCAAAACAAACCTTTCATGTTTAGCGTTAATATAGCAGTTTTTACGAAAAAATAGATGATATGGTTTATTAAAAACAAGATAGATATCCGAATTATTTATATTTTTGCAGTCAATATTAATATTAACAAAAAAAATGATGGAAGCACTTTTAACGGGTGAAGTATGGATTGCTCTACTTACCCTTACATTTCTCGAAATTGTACTTGGGGTTGATAATATAATCTTTATTTCTATTGTTGCCAACCGACTCCCTACCGAAAAACACAACAAAGCTCATAACATTGGGTTAGCTATTGCAATGGGATTCAGAATTGTGCTAATTTTTGGTATTATGTGGATTATTAGCTTCAAAGAACCTTTGTTTACCGTTTTAAATGTTGGAATTGGCATACGCGATATAATACTAATGATTGGAGGTTTGTTTTTGTTAGGAAAAAGTGTTACTGAAATTCACGAAAAAATGGAAGGCGGCGAGCACTCAAAACAGACAGAATCGCCCACAGGTTTTTGGAGTGTTATTTTTCAGATAACAGCATTAAATATTGTATTTTCGTTCGATTCGATACTTACAGCCGTAGGCTTGGTAGATTTAACCGGAACAAACTACCCTGCTGATGGTTCAAAATATCCTGATGAAATTGGAATTGGAATTATGATAATAGCTGTAATTGCTTCGATGATAGTGATGATGCTTTTTGCGGGTGGTATCAGTAGGTTTATTAGTAAGCACCCAACGCTCGAAGTTTTGGCTCTTTCTTTTTTGATTCTCATTGGGTTTATGCTGGTTCTCGAAGGTGTACACATCGAAATACCAAAAGGTTACATCTATTTTGCCGTTTTCTTTGCATTGATTGTTGAGGTTGTAAACCTACGCGTACGAAAGGTAAACAAGCCCATTAAATTGTACAATACTGAAATAGAATAATTTTGAAACAAGAAAACCGGTTCTGAAAACCGGTTTTTCTTTTCTCTTGCAAATATAAATGATTTGTTGTTACTGCTTCAAATTCCACTCTACCAAACCACCGGCTTCGAGTATTTCGAGCAATTTACCCGGAAGTGGCTCAAAACCAAATGTTTTATCTTTAATAGCTACCTCACCCGTTGCCAAATCTACAATCACTTTATCGCCTTTGGTATAGTAATCAACAGCTTGTGGGAGTACAATGATGGTTAAACCCTGATTGGTAGCCGAGCGGAAAAATATGCGCGATACCGATTTTACTATCACCGCCTTAACTCCCGCATACGCCAAGCCCACAGCCGGATGTTCGCGCGAACTGCCACAGCCAAAATTTTCGCCGCACACCAAAATATCTCCCTTGCAAACACGGGTGGCAAAACTATCGTCAAAACCTTTGAACAAGTAAGGTGCAATTTTTTCGGGTTCGGAGCTGTTGATGTTGTAGGTAAGGTTTCCGGCAAACATTTGGTCTGTGTTCAGATTATCCACATCGTTGTATGCCCACACCCCACTCTCGTAGCGGTTATCGCTTGCCGAAACCTGCACGGTATTGCTTTGCTTAACGGTGAATGGAAATACCTCATTGCCTTTTTGGGGGCGAGGGTCGGTAATTTCGCCATGCAACGCCGAAAGTGCCACAATTTCGGGCGAAGCCAGATAAACCGTAGATTTGTTATTGCCCATTCTACCCAAAAAATTACGATTGGCAGTTGAAATAACTGCAAAGCCATCGGCTGGAATGCCCTGTCCGGTTCCGAGGCAAGGTCCGCACGAAGGCGAAAGTATGTTTGCGCCCGCATTCAGAAAAATATCTATCAAACCTTCTTTGATAGCCTGTTGATAAATTTCTTTCGATGCCGGAGTTATCAAAAGTTGAAATCCCGCAGGTATCTTTTTGCCCTTCAATACATTGGCTGCAATGCGTAAATCTTCAATGCGTCCGTTGGTGCAAGTGCCAATGAGTGCTTGTTGTACTTTGGTTCCAGCTACTTGCCCTACTCCCTTTACATTGTCCACGTGGTGCGGACAGGCTAAAACCGGAAATACTTCGCTCAAATTTACCGTGTATTCGGCTTTGTAAACAGCTTCGGCATCAGCCCAAACAGGATTTCCTTTGGTTTCGCCTAAGTAGTTGTTCAGCACTTCGTCGGCTGGGAATACCGCATTTTTTGCGCCCATTTCCGATGCCAGATTGCAGAGCACCATACGGTCGGCAATGGAAAGTGTAGCCACTCCATCGCCATGATATTCAATAGACATATAATCAGCTCCACTCGAACCAATCATGCCAATAATCCACAACGACACATCTTTTGCAGAAACACCTTGATTGAGTTTGCCCGTAAGTGTAATTTTTACCGAATCGGGAACTCTGAACCAAGTATCGCCATTTTTCCACAATCCGGCTGCCTCGGTGCGGTCAATACCGGCGGCAAAAGCATTGAATGCTCCGGCTGTGCAGGTGTGGCTGTCGCTACCCACTATCACCATACCCGGCAGAGCGTATTTTGCCATCAATTGGTGGCAAATGCCATCGCCCACGTCGTGAAAACGCTGTATGCCGTTTTCGGCAACAAACTGACGGATTCGATGATAATCGTTTGCTAATTTTGAATTGGTAGGCTTTTGCCGCCCATTTTTTTGAACGTGCTTTCTATGCTCGAAGTGTTGTCGTGAGTTAGCACAATATCTGGTTCACTAAAAACGATGCTACCACAAGGAGCATCAAATATTTTTTCGACAAATGTTTTTCCTATCATAATGGATATGTATTAGTTGAATGAAAAATTGATGTACAAAGATACATTTTTTTGCGTAAACGGATAAACAGATTCGAGTATTTACGCTACCACACATATAATACACAAAACAATTTGAAATTAAGTTTGCGAAATGCGAAAAAACACTTAATTTTGCCACTCAATTTTCACGTTTAATATTTTAATAATTATGCCAGTAAGAATTAGATTATCGCGTCGCGGTAAAAAAGGAAGACCGTTTTACTACATTGTTGTAGCAGACAGCAGGGCACCACGAGATGGTAAGTTTATTGAGAAAATCGGAACATACAACCCGATGACAAATCCTGCTGCTGTGGATCTTGAATTCGAAAAAGCATTGTATTGGTTACAAGCCGGTGCTCAACCTTCAGACAGTGTTCGTTCGTTACTTTCACATCAGGGAGTGATGCACAAAAACCACCTTCTGAACGGAGTACGCAAAGGTGCAATTACCGAAGCAGAGGCTGAAGCAAAATTTGAAAAGTGGATAAAAGAAAAAACTTCAAAATTGCAATCTGTTGTTGAAAAAGTAGAAACAGAGAAACAAGCACAAAAGAAGAAAGCTTTAAATGCTGAGTCGAAAGTACGCGAAGCACGCGCACACGAATTAGCAATTAAAAATTCGCAACTTGCCAAAGTACTTGGAGTTACAGTTGAGCCTGCCAAAGAAATAGTTGCAGACGCAAAGGTAGAAGAAAACAATTAGAGCGAATAATTCCTTGTTTGCTTCTTAATAAAAGAAAGGGATTGGAATCTTATCAAAAGAATTCTATCCCTTTTTTATTTTTACCCAACTTATTATGATAAAAGAAAAAACAATTTTTGTAGGTCGCATTGCAAAAAAGCATGGAGTTAGTGGCGAAATGCTTGTGGTTTTGAACCACGATTTTAATTCGGATATTTATGAACCTTCTGTAGTTTTTTTTGAAATTGATGGACTTCTCGTTCCATTTTATCCTTCCTCAGATGGATTTAGATTTAGAAACGACGAGAGCATATTGCTAAAAATTGATGGATACAATACACAGGAAAGTATAAACGAATTTATGGATTTGCGAGTAGCAATCCACGAAAGCGATGTAATTGAAGATTCAGAATCCGCACAGTGGGTTGATATAATTGGATATACAGTAACCGATTTGAAAACGGGAACCATTGGGCAAGTAGAAGAGATACTCGAAATTCCCGGGAATCGGCTGATTCAGATAAAAGCCAACGGGAAAGAAATATTGCTACCTTACAATGAGCACATTGTGAAAACAATTGATAACGAAACAAAACAACTGCACGTAGAAGCTCCAGAAGGATTGCTCGATTTATACCAATAAAAAAACCACCACTGTTTGAAAACAATGGTGGTTTTTTTATTTAGAATTTTCAACTCAAATGTCAAAAAGTGCGCTAAACAGTTGTATCTTCTCAAATTACTTCCTCAAATTCTAATTGACATTTTTGTATATTTATATCAAAATTT
>JFJP01024635.1_pt1 | contig 13636 bp, 20 predicted proteins | sample 431651 | NCBI WGS metagenome assembly JFJP01 (sample SAMN02602958, study PRJNA72255) | Microbial mat metagenome, whole genome shotgun sequencing project. | biome: fresh water; feature: sink hole; material: water; isolation source: purple microbial (photo- and chemosynthetic) mats found in...
CCCAAACCCCAAACCCCGGCAACTGGTCGATCCTTTATAAAATACGCAGAAGTCAGCGATTTGAATAGTCACCGGAGGCGATGAACAACATGAAAAACTTCCTGAGGATCAGGTCTGTCAGCAGGAACCGAACAGAAGAATCCGAGAACGAAGACGGCAACGAAAACATCACAGCGAACGTGACAGTCTTGGACAGGAAAGAACTAGAGACCATGGCGACCGAATTGCAAAAAAAACTAAAGTGGCCAAAGCTCACCCAGCTCGAAGACCAAGAAGTTTAAAGAAGACCTCCAAAAAGCAACCCAAGCGAAAGAAGAAGCAGAGAAAAAGCTGGCAGAAGAAGAGCTCAAGATCACTTCGTACGAAAGCCAGCTCAAAGAATCCGAGAGACAGCTCGCGGAACTCGAGGTTGGTTCCGATGAGCTCAGATAGAAAGAGAAGTGAAGACGTCAATCGAGACCTACGCAGCTTCTGTATACAAGCGACTCTTCGGCAGCTTCGACCAGAAGAGCTTCAAGGAGTCGGTCAAAATCCCTGACTTCTCCATCGTGAAAGCAAAGATCGATGATTTGTCTGCGAAGGCAGAGGTGCAGTCTCTCGAAGAGTTCAAGAAAGAGGTCGAGACGATAGAAGAGAACATCTACCAGAACTTCGACACCATCGTAGACGCCATCGAAGATGTGCTCAAACGCTTCGACGGCTCGAAGAAAGACATGCAGATCAACTTCAGCGAGTTCATGAAGACCTGCGCAGACAAGAAGCTGCAGCTCGTCGCTTCGGACAAGTACGCAGAGCTGCTCGCTTCGGTCGCCACTGCGAAGACCAGCAGCAAGACCCTCAACGACATGAGCAAGCGACTCATCAAAGAGAACACCTCGCTCAGCAAAGAGATCAAGTCCGTCAAAGAAAAGGTGGATGAAGCCTACAAAGAGATCGCCGCTATGAAAGAGAGAGAAAGTACCTGCAGCTGACCAGAACTGCTGCAGTCGAACAGCAAGTCCGACTCGAGCGAGATCGGAGGCTTGTCTCAAACCATCGACTCGCTCAAGAAAGCCAACAAAGAGCTCGAGACCAAAGCAGAACAGTCGACCATCCAGTAGCATCGCTTCACGAGAATCGAAGAGCTGAAGAAGACGAACTTCGTGCTCTCGACGAGGATGGCTCGCGTGAAGGAAGAACAGGAACAGGAGATCAGCAAGGTCAGCAGCGAGCTCAAACAAGCGAAGATCGCCCACGAGAACCTCAAGCTCGAGCTCGACATCGTCTCCAAGAAGTTCACCGAAGCAGAGAACTACCTAAGACAAGAAGTCCTCAAGACCAGCAAGCTCAAAGAAGAAGCTGCGAACCTCAAAGAAAAAGTCGCAGCGCTCGAAACGAAGCTCAAGACTGCCTCGAGCGGACAGAACGAAGGACAGCAGTCGACTGTCTTGAGAGAAAGACACCTGCACAACCCTCTCAAGTCCTCAGCCACCAACTCAAAAACCAACTCACAGGTAGACATCATCGGCAACCTCAAGAAGTCTGCCCGCGAAGAAAGCGAACTGGAGTCAGTCTTCCGCGAGCAGGCGAAGAAGCACGCACTGCTCGAGAAGTCGCTCGAGCTCTCAGAGACTGACAGGAAGAAGCTCGAACAAAAGCTCGCAGCGGCGGACGCAGTCGTCTCTCGGAAAGAAGCAGAGCTGTCGGAGCTGCGGAAGTCGATCGAAGAAAAAGCAGACCTGAACCAGCAGCTGCAGGAAGACTCGAAGAAGCTTTCGACGAGTGTGAGGCTGTTGAAGGAGAAGCGGGACCTGGGTTTGAAGGAGATCCAGAAGCTGCGAGACAAGCTGGACCAGATGAAGTCGCAGCACGCGCTGTCGGACTCTCTGAACACTTCTTTCTCGATGAGTGCGATGAACGACAGCGTGAACCTCTCGCAGAAAGACCGCTCGCAGGTGTCCGAGCTGCTGTGCATGTAGCTGCGGGTGACCCAGGATCCAGTCGGACCTGCAGACGGTCTACAAGGAGGCGGTCTGTCTGATGCCGCTGGAAGACTTCGAGAAGAACATGAGTCTGATCAGTCTGGAGCGGAGGATCAACGGCATCATCAACTTGGTCTGCGACAACCTCGAATAAGTTACTAGATCCTCGCGAGCGATCCGCGGATGTTCGACATGTGCAGTGTGATCGATGGCGTGGGCTTCGTCAGGTAGCTGCGCGAGGGCCTGGGTCAGAGCGGCGTACTTGAAGGGCTTCCGCTCTTCCTTCTCGGCAGAACTCGCCTTCTTCTTGCGAGCTGCAGCGCCTTCGGGCAGCGCCTTCGGCTCGAGTCGCATGAACTTCGAGATGTACCCTTCCTCGCCGACCTTCATCGGGTTCGACGGCTTGAACGGCTTCCTCTCGTTCTCGCCGGGTGTGGGCTCTTTCTTCCCGCGAGGCACCGACCGAGCAGAGGCTGCGCTGGTGTTCAGAGCGTCGGGCACTTTGAAGAACTGGTTGTCCGGCGTGATGACTGCTTTGGGGTGGCAGGTCGACTTGAAGTGCTTGCCGTTCCTCTTCTCCGAGATGTACTGGTTCCACTTCTTCCGCTCGTTGAACTCGTTCTTCTGCACGCCGCCGTAGCCTTGCACTCTGTACTCGGGGAACTTGTTGATGGTGTGGCCGATGGTCGAGTTGAAGTGGCCGGGGTGCAGGGCGGCAGCCTGGATGTTCCGAGGCAGGGTTTCTACGAGCGGTCTGCCTGGGTCACGCAGGGCCTACCATCCTTGTCCTTCGGCAGGGCTTTCTGCTGGAACTGGTTTTCTTCTTCGTATGGAAATGGAGCTCCGAGTCGCTTCTCAGCAGCGTTGGGAGCGTACACGTTCCACTTGGCCACCACAGGGAAGAACGGTTTCTTCTCTTCTCCCTTCTTCTCTTTCTTCACTTTCGCTATCGACGTGCCGTTCGCCGTCACCAGACCCATCTTCAGCTTCGTGTTGTCGACCCAAGGGTCTGCTTCTTTGCCTTTGGGGGCGATCAAGAAGGTGCCGTCGAGGTAGCTCGAAGGCAGCTGCGACTTCTTCAGCGGCCTCACGTAGACGTTTCTCGGCTGCGTGATGGGCACGTTTTGGGGGTCTCGCGGGGCTGCGTGAGATACCGCTACGATGCGAGCGCTTGTACGAGCTGTCTCCGATGCACAGCGGTGGCGGCTGCGAGAACAAGTCGAACCGCGGGTTCTTCGCGTGCACTTCGACGTCTGCCAGTGCCTCCGTTCGAAGCTGCTCCAGAGCGGCTTGATCCAACATGCTCTCTCTGATATTACAGTTTTAATTAAGGAGCTTTCAAAGAGATGGCCACAGTCTCCAAGGCAGATTTCGACGCTCTGCAAGATGAGTACCTGTCGTTCAAGGGTAGGACGCCTCGCTCAGCCAGAGACCAGTCGACTGATCGAATCAGACTTGGAAAACAAGCTGCACAAACTCGAGGAAAGAGAGCTCGAGCTCGAGGAACAACTCATCACCAAAGAAGAACAGCTCTTCGAAGCCAAGTAGCGCTCTCTTAGCAAGGAAAAGCAACCAGCAGCTCGGACTCCAGCTGGACCGACTCCTCCAGCAGGTCGAAGAACTCAAGACTGCAGCCACAGAGAAAGACAGGAAGATCAAGTCGCTCGAAAACCACCTCGAAGACCTCGAGCGAAAGCTGCACTACACCGAAGGCTCGCTCGACAACGCGAAGTTCGAGTACGAGAGAGCCTTCGAGGAGCTGGTTATCTACAAGTCCGAAAGAAACTCCATCGGCTCGCCCCTCAGGTTCGACCAGCAGGCAGACTCTTCGCAGGCGAGACACAAAGACGCAGACGTCCAGACAGAGATCAGCCTCGCAGACTTCCGACACAGCGTCGGCGCGCTGGACGAAAAGCGCCACTCATTCAAAGACAACTTCGCCCTGCTCTCCTTGGAGCTGACCTCGAGACTCAAAAGGTCCCAGCAGAACCCCGCGAAGACCGTCCTCGACTTCAACAAGCTCGCAGCCTGTCCGACCACTGCCAAAGCCTCCTCGAAGACGCAAGACCGCAGAGGAGCTCCAGTCCAAGCCAACTCGCCGCTCAAGAACTTCCTCTTGGAAAGCAAAGACTTCCTCAAGAACGTCAAGCTCATGATGGCCAACTCGAAGCGCTCGCCGAGCAAGAACAGCCTCGTCGGCCTCGAAACCAAACACCTGCTCTCCATGCCCCTCAGCAGAGACTCCCACCCAGCTGCAGACCTCTACACGCGCGAAAACTCCAGAGGCAAGAGACTGCTCTCCCCAGACAACGCGAAAAAATCTTCGGTCGACAGCTTCAGGAAAACCCTCACCGAAGAAGCTGCAGCGCTCAAAACGATGCAGTTCATCCGCACTGCGAACCAAAAGAGCAGGAACACCTACAGACTGCCGCTCTCGAGAGCGAGCGTTGACAGCCAGCCAGGAAAAGAAACCCCCGGCCAGCCACTCAGCCTCCTGAAATCCTCAGACCTCTCCAAGACCGAGGGAAAGAACCTGCTGACCCACTAACCAACGAATAAATAACTCACTTCTGCCGACGAACACCGACACCTTCTCCAGCAGTCGTCTCTGCTGCTGCCGTCTGCCCAGTCCGAAGCAGAGACCTGGCTCACTCGAGTGACTGCTCGTGACTCGGACACGAAAGACGACTGTGATCACTAAGAGCAGTCATATACCGGTCGAATTATTTGTGTTTAAACGATGAAGAGCAGTGATGGCAAGTTCGATCCCGTCGCCATTCGAAGACTCGACTGCGTGTCAGGCGAAAGGTTCACCTTCTGCGAAGTGCAGGACAACTTTGACCGAACTCTCGATGAGCAGAGCAGCAGCAGATCCAAAGACTGCTCGACCATCACCAGGAAGAAAACTCTCAGGCCGTCTGTCGCCAGCAGCCACTCACCGAACGACTCGCTAGTCAGAGAGCTGCACGACACGGCCAAACCGCAGGTTCCCAAACTGAACAAAGTCCTCCTGGTGTACAAATCGAAGCAGTCTTCGAGGGGCCGCAGTCCCAGCGGACAGAAGCAGCAGCACTTCGAAGCAGACTCTCGAGAGCAGGTCTACTCTTCGGACCCCAACTCCCAGCAGACCACCACCGCATCATTCCAAGACTACTGCAAACGGTACTACAAGAACACCTCCAAGTCGCTATCCAAGAGAGAGACACTCGCTGCTATCGAAAGCCCCAGCAGCTCTTCGAAGGGACAGCAGAAGAAGTCGAGCTTCATGTCTAAGATCATCGCCATCCACGGAAAGCAAGGACAGCGAAAGCATTATTCCAGTCGACTCGCAGGGCCTTACGTCGATGCCACCTCGAAGAAATGCAAGCTCTCCAGCGGCGACTCGAACTCCAGTCGACCGATATTCGATGCACTGAACGCAGCCGCTGTCAGTCATCGATCGAGAGAAAAGAACGATAAAGTCTTCAGCTTCAAAGACCTGACCCTCAGGCTCGCAGATGCTCCACTCTACAGCGTCGCTCAGAAGCCACTCGCAGAGAGAATACACATGATCACGAACCAAGACAAGTCTAACCGAAGCAGAAACTCTTCTCTCGGCAGCAAACATGCCAGTCCTTGTCGTCATCATCAGACGAGAGCCACAAAGCTCAGATCAAACATCAAGCAGCCATCCACTGCGAAACACCTCACTGATCGAAGCGAGCTGTTGCAGCCACTCTATCGAGATGCCTCAATCAACATCAAACCACTCACCACCCATCGAGATCGCTCACCACTCATCGAAGTCAACGAATCTCTGCAGGCAGTCTACAAAAGAAAGCACCCGCTGCTCTCCTCGAAGATGACCGACCTCTCATCTCACCTCACCACGAAGCAATCAGAAGCTTCATCTAAAGGTGCAGTCGCTCCATCGCAGTACATGATGGTGAATCTAGGAAGACTCAAACGGCTGATGGTGAAGCTTCGAAGTGACAAAGAAAACACCGAACCACCCAATACAATCCAACCGCTGGCGACAGGTGACTACAGCAAGCACCGATAGAGACCGACAGCAATCAACAGCTGCCGCTAATTAAACTAACTTCGAACACCTACTTATAAACGAAGAGATGAAGCAGTTCATCATGAAGAGCAACGCCTACACGCCGACGCACCAGCACAAGTCGCACAGCCTGTCTCGCACCTTCAACGGCAGCATCGACAAGCGAGAAGAAGAGTTCTTCGAGAGAGAGATCGAGTTCACCATCAAGCAGTTCGAAAAAGTACAGTCTCGTTAGCAGGTCAAGAAGCGCAAAGGCATCATCGAGGCACAGCTGTTCATGTGCGAGCATGAGAAGCAGCTCTTGAGTCTCGAGCTGGACGAGGTGAGACACAACCACGACTTCGTGAGCGTGCACAACAGGAGAACCCTGAAGCACAAGCTCAAATCCGCCGATATCGTATTGTAATGGATGATCACAAGAAGGAACGCGCAGTCAACGAAACCAAGAACGAGATCAGCCTGGTCAAGCAAGAAGTCAACTACCATCGCAAAGCCTTCACACACTTGAAAGGAGGCCTCTTGCGACTCCGCAGACAGCTCAAGAAAGACGACGAGCGACTCAAAGAGTTCAGACACGCCCTGAACACCACGGCCAAGTCTAACGGTACCACCTGCTCACCTCAGACGACCAGCTGGACGAACTGGTGCTCAAGAAGAAAGAAATAGACGCCCTCAAGAAAGAGTACTTCGACAACGCAGACAAGATGTTCGAAGACTTCGCGGCGCAGAAGAAAGCCCCCAACCCGCAGAGCAAAGACTTGGAAGAGATCATCGACGAGCAGGAGTACATCGACTCGTTTCCGACCCTCAAAGAGCTTCTGCGGGTCTACCTGCTGGTCAGCTGCGCTAACGACAGAACAACAAAGAAAGAGCCAACCTCAGCAGAATCTACTCTTCGCACATGAAGTCGCTCTCTTCTCGACTCTACTGGGTCTGCCACCACTCCAACAACGAAAAACTCAACGAGTTCGTCAGCCACTTCGTCCAAAACCAGAACAGTCTCCAGACTATCACCGACCGACTCAGCCACATGGTGTCTTCGATTCGAGACACCAAAGACCTCATTGAGAGAGGAAAGGTCGAGAACCAGACCCTCAGAGACATCTCTGAAGTCTTCAAATCGGCAGAAAACGAGAGCGTCTTCCCCGACGAAGAGACTGTGAACGAGTCGCGAGTGTTCGAGCTGTAGACCTGACTCACGCAGGAGACAGCTACTCGAGAAAGACCACGAAATGAGAAACGAGATCTGCAAGCGGTTCGATAGGTTCTTCAACCTCATCACCATCAACAAGCAAACCTCCAGTCTCAAACTAGTCGAACTGAATCCCATTGTCGACAGAGACTTGACAGCCAACCTCAGACACCTCGAAGCCACCATCTTGAAAACCATCCAGCTAAAAAAACTCATCAAAAAAACTAAACCCAACGTAGTGAACCTCTTCGGCCAGCTGCTGGACAAGTCTCCGAGTCAACCCCAGAGAGACTCCGTGCGACTGGTGAAAGGAACCACTCTCTCGAGTCTCCCAGACGACTCGATCAAGTTCGACAACGACATCAGCGACTCAGACATGACCAGCGTCGACTCTGGAGTAGCCGTTCATTACCGAGAAAAACAAAAGGGTCAAGCTGTCCCAGTTCCTCGAACCCTTGGACCACAACGCACTCTGGTCGCACGAGAAGTCTTTCAGGAAGAAGACAGACAACCTCATCTCCGCAGCCATCGAGCGAGAAGCACGCGACAAGAAGATGATGCCGACGATCATCTCTAACTTGGGCACTCACATCGCCAGAACAGCAGACACCATCGACAGCATCAAGAAGAAGTCCGCTGCTGCCTACGACGGCGGAAAAGCCATCGTCAGCATCAACACCGCGCTGTCGTCTGCCAACCGAGAAGCCTCGACCATCTCTTCTTCCAAGAGAGGCACCTCTGCCAACAGAACGACTCAGTCCCATAACTACTTCTCCAGGCAGTCCTAAGTTCCCCGTTGTTCCGTCCCTCTGATTCTTCTAGAGAAGTCCTTTTGCGATCATAGCCGAATTTGGGTATGCTTTGAGGTCCGACTAGATTCATGCAAAATTCAAATTTGAAGTCCGCGGGATAAGCATCTCCTCTGTTCTGAGATTGATAACCGCTGGAGGCTGGTGCCTTGGTTTCTATTTCGTTTAGTTTACCGCTTATCCTAAAAGAGGGTCATTCGCTAGCACACAGTCAGCTTGGTCCACTCCAAGTCTCAGTATTTTCAAATGCAGCAAAGAAGGCGGGTTTGCAGGGACATGGAAAAAAGTTCTAAGCTGCTCCAAAAAGTCCTACACGCAAAAGACCGACCATCAAATGAGTCGCTGTCCTCTGTGCTTAGCGATGTCAAGATGCTTTAATATTGATTGTGAGTCCAGAAGCGCGGCATGATTAAAACCGCACTTCTGCAATTTCAAAAACTTTACGCAATTAGATACACAATAAAGCACTCGGATAATACTTGATGGAGCATTCGCTTGAGACAAAGACTGGCACAGCGGAAGCAGAGGGCTCGCAGGCTACCGTCTCACATATTCAAGGGACTTCCTCTTCGCAGTCCGTCAACATCTACATCAGCAAACGGCCCTGGGAAAACGAGCTCATCGTTGCCACCTTCAAGCTGGTGCTCGACTTCATGATCAAGAACTCTGAGGTCGAGTATCATGTGTTCCTTGAGGACTCGCTGCGGACGCACCAGCAGGTGCAGCCGTACCTGGAGAACGAGCGACTCCACATCGTGCAGAAGAAGTTCGGAGAAGAAGACAGGATCGACTTCGTGATAACGATCGGCGGCGACGGCACGATTCTGTGGGCCCACAAGATGTTCGATCGGTTGTCTCTGCCGCCGTTCCTTTCTTTCAACGGAGGCACGCTTTGCTTCCTCTCGAACTTCTTGATCGAGCAGGCGCAAGAGGTCATCAGCTACTTCCACTCGAAGATCCTCGCGAAAGCAGCTTTCAAGACCAAAGGCTTCCCTCGCCTGACGACGTTCGTGTGCCACCAGGTGGACTGCGAGCCTCTGAAGAAGTACGTGTTGAACGACGTGACGGTGGAGCGGGCATCGACGACGATGGTGGTGATGGACCTCGAGATAAACGACACGCCAGCAGTGACGATCAGGTCGGACGGCTTGCTGGTCTCTTCTTCGACTGGGTCCACGGCATACAATCTGTCGCTGGCGAACGGGATGATCATCCACAGCGACGTCGAGTGCATCATCGTCAACCCAATGGCTCCGATGTCGCTGTCCTCCAGACCCATCGTCGTCCCCCCGAGCTCCGAAGTGCGCGTGATCTTCAACAAAGAGTCCAGAAACGCATCTCGTCTCGTCTACGATGGAGTCGACTGGACGGAGTTCAAGCCTGGAGACTCGCTGGTGGTGCAGGGAGCTGCTGAGCCGCTCCGAATGATCTTGCCGGAAGACTTCAAAGAGTTCGAGGCTTGGATCAAGAAGCTGCACGAACTGAGGGGGTGGAAGTAGCTGCAGTCGGCCTCGAGACACCGTGGATAAATACAGTTTGAGTTACGAGCTTTAAAATTAAGGTGTGGAAGTTTAATGAAGTTTTTCTACCCGGCTGTTGAGCCAGGTCTGGTCAGGCGAAGCCTACCCTGAACTTGAGGACCTTCTTGAGGCTGTTCTTCAAGAACTGCTGGTCGTCTCTTTTGTTGTGCAGTCGCAAGATGGTGTCTTCTTTGGAGTGCAGCGATGGCACGAGCTTGAGGTTGTGCGCGTAGGTCTGGTGAGGGGAGACTACTTTGTAGGTGATTCTGTTCTGCACGAAGAGCTCTTTGGGGTTCGGCGACTTGAGACTGGACTTCTTTTTGTTTCTGTTTAAAAAGACCACGTGGTCGAGGGTGTTGCGCATGCCTGAGGCAGTGGTGGCTTGCGAGCGGTCTTCGGCGATGAGTGTGTCGAAGTGTTTCTTGTGCGTCTTGACGGTCTTCTGGGTCCACTTGTGGTACAGCGGAGGGATCATGTTGACGAAGAGCACGCGCTTGTCGAGGTCGAAGTAGAACCGCAGCAGCATGCAGTTCTGCTGGTTCGAGTTGGTGCTGGCCTGCGCGTTCTTGACACCTTTCTGTTCGAACATTTCGCTGGTGAGAGCGAGCCTACCGCATCTTCTGGCTGATGGTGCAGTACTTGATGTATTCGGGAGTGGTGTCCGGGTCTTCCTCGCTGCTGGGGTCTTTGAAGACTTTGTTCTCGAAGACGAAGAGCGACAGGTCGTCCGAAGGGATGTTTTTTATGATGTTGCCGATGATTTTGTCGATCGAGAAGAGGAAGCTGGCGTCTCTCCCGTAGAGACAGCGGAGACAGTCTTCGAAGATCGATGGGTCGAAGCCTTCCTTCAGGTAGAGCTTCAAGATGTCCTTGAAGTTTTCGTAGCGCTCCTGGCCCAGCCGCTTCTTTTCCTCTGCACTCATGAAGAGCGTGTCTTCGTTTTCTGGGATCTGGTTGGCGAACTCGAAGGCTTTGAGGAAGCGCTCGAAGAGTGTGTAGTAGAAGCGGAGGCAGATGTAGAACTGGTTGCCTCCGAAGAAGACTTTGGAGTTCTTGCCGGGGATGGGGATCAGCTGGACGAAGCTGTTGGGGTTCTCGGCCTCTTCGTTGATGTCTTGCTGAGATTTGTAGACCATGGGTTTGGTGTGGAAGTCTTTGCTGGAGTCGTTCGATTTGCAGTCGTTGATCATCTTGTCGAAAGAGTCGCCGTCGTCTGCGTTGTCGTTGTCCGAGGCTTCGTCGATGTCGTCGAGGTCTTGGTCTTCGTTGGCTTCTTTGCCTGCAGTTCCGTTCTTCTCTTTCTGAGGCTTCGGCTCGTCCAGCTCGTCGCCTTTTTTGTAGTAGTCTTCGTCTGCTCCGTTCTCGTCTTCTTCTTCGTCTTTCTTGTCGGATCCTTCGTTCAGCTTGTCCTTCTCTTCGACCTTCAAGTCGCACTCGTCGTCTGCTTCGCTCTTGACGGTCTGCTTGCCGAGCTCTCGTTCGCTGTTCTTGCCTTCGATCTTTTCTTTGACGCACTTCGAGTAGCTGAAGTTCTGCTTGAAGAGCTTGCGTTCGATGGCGTCGATCTTCTCGACCAGTGCAGAGTCGAGCGAGATTTTGTTTTGCGCCTTGATGTCTTTGGGCGGCTTTTGTTTGAGGAAGACGTAGAAGAGCAGCTGGACGTACTGCTTGAGCTTTTGCTTGTCGTTGTTTTTGTTGGAGTAGTTGTGCAGGATGTAGAGCTCGATGATCTCGAGGATGTCTTCGTTGATGGCGCTGTTGTTGAGGTTGAAGAGGAAGACTGGCAAGTTCGTCCGATTCTTGCAGCCGTCCTGTCTGGGGTTATAGACGAGTACAGGACTGACTTCACTTCGAAGACCTGGTTTTTGTTGGTGTCGCACCTGAGGTAGCTCGAGATGCCGAAGAAAGAGTTGTACGGCAGCAGCATCTCTTTGATCTTGTGAGACAGCTTCGTGCCGATCTCGGTCGCCTGGAAGCTCTCGTAGGCGCTGGTTTGTTGGGGGGAGGCCGGGTTGTCTGCCAGGTGAAGCTTGTTGAGCGCTCTCCTGAACTGGTTGTGGATGCTGTTCTCTCTGAACTCCAGCTCTGCGACGAAGTCTGGGGTGAGGCAGGACTACTTTTGTTGACCAGCACCTTCTTGTCGAAGTATTTGATGCTGACGCTGTTCTGGTCGAGCGACCGGTGGAAACTGGCTTCGAGACTAGGAGACCAATTCTCGCCTTCGTACTTCTGTTTGGAGTCTTGCAGGACTTCTAATTTCTCCTGGACTCTTTTCTTGAGCACTTGGATGACGGGGCCTCCATACGCTTCGATTCCTTTGATCATCTCTTCCTGCTTGGGTCCGTAGATGAGCTCGACGACCTGGAACTTCTTAATCTTGTCGATGAGGAAGGCTGCTCGCGCGGGCTGGACGTTCGGTTCTTCGAGTCTGTCGAGCCACTTGATCATGGCTCTGAAGCGCTCGATGTTGATGTCGATTTCGAATCGCTCGTCTTCGATGCGGAAGAGCGTATCTTCGAAAGGGTTCTTCATCTGGCTCTTCTTGAGGACGCCTGCCTCGTAGTTTTTTGCCGTGTTCTCCTTGGCAGGTTTGTCTGAACAGGGCGGCTGCGATGAGAAGTACCTGATGTTGATGTTCTCCAGAGCGATCTTGTCGTCTGTCGTGTTCTTTATCACTGGGATCTCTTCGAGAATCTTGTGGTAGCTTTCGTTGAATTTAGGGCTGAAGTTCTTGTCTGGTTTAGGAGGAGCTACTCTCGCTCTTTTCCTTGAGTCCGTAGAAAAAGACTGAAGATTTCTTTCTGACTCCTTCTCTCGACTCGAAGATCTCCTTGAAGAACGGCCAGAGCTTTCGATCCAAAGTTAAGAGGATCGGTTCTGCCATGTTCAGCAGCTCGGAGTAGGAGAGGATGCCTGCGAGTGAAGCCAGACCTACACTTCATGTAAATGTAGATGAGCTTCATCAGAGATTCGTATTGGATTGCTGGCAGCTGTTCTTTGATCGCTTCGAAGAAGTGCGACTCGTTCTTCGCGGAGATATTCGGCGGAACTCTTGAAGGCTCTTGGTAGCCTTGGTTCAGTCGGTCCTTTTCCTGGCCGTAGTCGCCGTTATGGAAGTAGTTCTGCCTGCTTTTACCTTTATTATTGGCAGTCCTGATTTGCTCTACATGGTTTCTCTCTTCGATCTCTTCTCCGGAGTTCTCTTCGTTGGTGTGGCCGTTGTTGAAGCCTGCTTCACAGTCAGACTACACAGGATTTTGGCAGGCAGGTTTTCGTGTTGTTTGCTCAAGACGTAGGTGTCTATAGTATCCAGCATGAACTGTCTGAGTTCTGACGGCTGTCGAGCCTTGTTGTTGATGTAGTTCGTGATGAGTCGGATGATGGTGTTGGTGTCGTTTATGTTGACCTGGCCCTCAGTAGCCTTGAGCAAGCAGGCGATGATCTGGTCGTACTTCCTGGACTCATCGGAGCGTACTCTTTGTCGTACTGGCACTGTTCTTTGAACATGTTGACCAGCGCGGTGAAGACCCTCTCGGTTGTGTCTTGAGGTTGTCTCGAAGAGCTGATTCTGAGGCTTGGGTGAGCGAGGCTGTTGAAACACTCGAGGTTGTCTTGCGATTTCTGATGTTAGCGACTGTCCCGAGAGACAAGAAATAGACAAACGGCTCTTACCATCATAATGTCCACCACTCCACTGTATACTTCGTAGATGCTGAGATGTTTTCGCTTGTATTTTTGCATGAGACCGACGAGAGACCGGTAAGAGTTCGGGCTTTTCATGCTGATTTGCTTCACCATCGACTCAATGTCCTGCATCATCCTGTTTTGACTATTTCTGCTCATTGAATTATGATTACTTGCTGTGGAGGGCTTTAATTATGCCTAATAAACCGGAAAATTCTGCTCGCTGTTGCTGCCGAAGACTTACAGGCGAATTATATGAGACTGCCTGCTTCTAGGCTCTAATATCCAGCCACTCACTGTGCTCCTCGTGAAGCGGATCGGTTGGTGGGTGTCTGAGGCTGCCGCAGTGGCATGATGTGCGAAACTCTATATACTTTTTGAAAGGTAATTGGGGTTTGGGGTTTGGGGTTTGGGGTTTGGGGTTTGGG
>JFJP01041048.1_pt1 | contig 13635 bp, 14 predicted proteins | sample 431651 | NCBI WGS metagenome assembly JFJP01 (sample SAMN02602958, study PRJNA72255) | Microbial mat metagenome, whole genome shotgun sequencing project. | biome: fresh water; feature: sink hole; material: water; isolation source: purple microbial (photo- and chemosynthetic) mats found in...
AAGGACTGCCGCCACCCCACGGGCTACCACCACCGCCCCAGGGACTGCCGCCACCCCACGGGCTACCACCACCGCCCCAAGGGCTGCCACCACCGCCCCAAGGGCTGCCACCACCCCATGGGCTACCGCCGCCACCCCAGGGACTGCCGCCACCCCATGGGCTACCGCCACCGCCCCAAGGACTGCCACCCCACGGACTACCGCCACTCCAGGGACTACCACCCCAAGGGCTGCCTCCCCAGGGACTGCCGCCAAATGGGCTACCACCCATGGGGCTGCCCATGCCCATAGGACTACCCATGCCCATGGGGCTGCCCATGCCCATCGGACTACCCATGAATTGGGCTTGAGATTGTGTTGAAACTAGCAAAGTTGATCCTAAAAGGATCGCTGCAACCACGATGGACTTTTTCATTAAGGCTCCCGCTTTAGAGTGGACGTCGCCGGAGCGATTGACATTCCGGTAACAACGATGAAATTGTTGGAATAACAATTCTCATCAAGATGATTTAGTGGTTGGCATAGGCACCAGGCAACATTCCGCCCCCGGCTCCCGGCGGCATCAAGAAACCTCCACCGGGTAATGGCCTGGGTTGCGCCATTGTCTGAGGCATTGCCTGCATCGGATAACCGTTGACGCCCCTTCCCGGTATGCCACCGTAGGGGAGCGGTGCGGCTACCGGGTAGCCGGCGCCAACATAGGGACTCGCGAGCGGATTGTAAGGCTCACCATTGAGGAAGCCGCCACCCCACGGTCCATTCCACGGGCTGGGCATTCCCGGCGTCTGCCCTGCCTGCCCCTGCGTTGCAGCGCCCAGCAGCGCCAACGTGACCATGCTTCGGAAGAACCATCGAGTGCTTTGCATAGGCTTCACCTTTGTCTGTTGCCCCTTTGCCATTCCGTCAAGATCGAACATCAATCCGGCTGATCAGTGACGGGTCAGGGCACTTTGGGGCGCTTGCTGAGCGGGTTGTGCGGGCGGAAAGTTCGACATCATCTTGGCATCCATGGCTTCATGGAACTTTTGTGTCAGCTCGTCGGCCATCATCGGGTTCAACTGGGCGATTACCGGCAGCAGGGGTTCGACGCGATCAAGCTCCTTCTTCTCCAGCAGCAGCTTGGCCGTATCGTAATAAACTTGGGTTGCTTCGGGCAGGCGGCCGGTCAGATAGTAAACGTTGCCAAGTTCGCCGCGCGCATCGGCATTGGTAGCCTGGCTTTTGATGACTTCGTTATAGATTTTTACCGCACCATCGACATCGCCACGCGCAAAGGCCTCACGGGCACTGTTCAGCTTGTCTTCTGAAGCACCTTTGCCAAACGGGCCGGTCGGAACTTTTGCGACAACGGATTTGACGCTTTCCATTGCCTTGTCAGCGGCGGGCTTGAACCAATCGGTATTCTTGTAGACCAGCACGAGGACGACGAGCGTTAGAGCACTCCATACCACCCAGTTTGCTATTTTGCTGAACATGAATTGTCTCCTGATTATCGCTGTGTTTTACAGCGCTTAGATTTTCCCGGAGATTATTGCAAGCCAATCCCCAGGAATCTTTATTTAACAAGCGAAGCGGGGGAAACCTCCTTGTCCCCCGTCGCCTGTGCTCTTACCACCAACCGCGACGCCAGGGAGCCCAACCGTTGTTACCCCAGCCGTTATTGTTGCCCCAGCCATTGTTCCAGCCGTTGTTGCCCCAGCCATTGCCGTTGAAAAAGTCATCGGTCCAGCCGTTCATGTCGGTATCCATGTTGAAGCCGAAATGACCACGACCTGTGCCCCGACCGTAACCGCGACCGTTGCCACGTCCATAGCCATAGCCGGAACCATCGCCCCAACCATTATTCCCCCAGCCGTTGTTCCAGCCGTTGTTGCCCCAACCACCGGGAAAACCACCCCAATTGTTGTAACCGGGGCCGCCCCAGTTATTACCGGGAAAACCACCCCACTGGGCGGAAGCAATACCAGGCAAAGCCACAGCAGCGGCAAGCGCCGATGCCATGAGCAAACGCTTAGTGATCGAACTCATGTCACAAATCTCCTCATTTAAAGTCACAAGTAAGTTGCCATGCGTCTATGCATAAAACTCCTCTTGGCGGGAGTTGCTGAATCGTGAAGCATACCCGGTTACAGCGGAAGCATTTCTCCCGAAAAATTCCGTAACCGGGCGTTTGCCGACTGCTTACCAGCCCCAACCGTTGCCGCCGCCGTTGTAGCGATTGTTGCCGCCACCGTAGCCGTCATAGCTGTTGTTGCCATAGCCGCTACCGGAACCATCCATGTCGCCGCCCATGTTGAAACCGAAGTTTCCGGAACCGCGACCCGATCCACGACCATTGCCACGTCCATAGCCGCGACCGTAGCCGGAGCCATCGCCATAACCGGAGCCATAGCCGTCATTGTAGTAGCCGGGGCCACCATAACCGTAGCCGGGGCCACCATAGCCATAGCCAGGACCGCCGTAAGCAGGGCCGCCGTAGCCAGGACCACCGCCGTAGCCTGGGCCACCGTAATAGCCGCCGGGACCTTGCTGCTGGACATTCGCGTTGCCGCGCTGTACCGGAGCCTGTTGGTTTTGGTAGGGGTTAGGTGACATGTAGGGGCCCGGGGGGGGCAGGGTAGGCTCGGCCATTGCTGCGCCGGCAGCACCAAGAGTTAGTGCGGCTGCCACAGAGATGGCGCTAAGTTTGAAAGGGATATGCATTTACTTGCTCCTCCATTGAGTTTGTACTACCTGGTGCTGCTAAAACCAGCTGCTGATTCACCTACCCACTCTACCTTGCGTTGCTTCGATGATTCAATGCGGCTGAAGATTCATTACCTGCCTACCAAAGTGGTGGTGCAGGACCATTGTCGCCGGCGCGGTTGCGCCACCAATCCCAACTCTGCGAATTGGTCCAGCCGGACATCGGGGTACTCCAGGGCACGTACATGCCTTGCGCACGCAAGCCCCAGACATAGAATGGATCGCTGGCCGCGTTGACCTGACCGTAAGTCCAGCGTACCTGACGTGGATCGGGCGTTCCGTTGGGAGCGGACGGCAACATATACATGGCGGTGTTGCCATAGGCGGGATAGGCATTGGCGACACCATTAGGCTGGTGGCCGTTGCCAGCAGACGGGGCGCTGCCGTTGCCGATGACTTGATAGTACGGAACGGGGGCGGCCTTTCTGGAGAAGCGCTCGGCAAGTTCCGGATAGGTCGCCGCGAATGCTGCGGCAGGCGCTAGCAGGGTAATCGAAAACAGGCTCATCACTCGTATTGTGCGCATGTAATACATCTCCTCTTACTTCTCGGAATCTTCGTTCAAGTTCTTGATGCGAATGCCGCGCAGTTTTCTCTTGCGAGATGAAACGGGCGATTCCATGGCGGGTTCGGTTTCTCCGGGTTCTACCAATTCAGCGGTGGCAGGTACGGGTTCAGGGGCAAGCGCAGCGACCTCTGGAATGGGGGGGGCCTCCGGCTTCAAGGCCTCGTCTTCCTGGGGTGCGGATTGTTTGCTGAGGCGGGGTGGCCGTCCTCCGCTGGAAGGCGATACTGCCGGCTCGATGGCAGGGGCTGTTTCTTCGCGCTTTTGCAGGCGGGCGGGGCGACCGCTTGTCGCGGCCGGCGCTGCGCTTGCTGCTTCAACTACGGGGGCTGATTCTTCCTCCGTTTTCTTGGTGAGGCGCGGCGGTCGGCCACCTATTGGTGCCGGTGCGGCTTGAATTTCCGGTGCTGCCGCTTCAGCATCGGTCTTTTTGGCCAGCCGTGGCGGACGTCCGCCGCCCGGGGGCGCTTCAGTTGTCGTTGCCGGGCCAGTTTGTTCGCCTGTTACCGGTTCAGCCCGTTTTTCCAGTCGCACCGGCCGGCCGGTTGGCGCGACGCCACCTGAGGGTGGTTCCCCTGCTGGAGCTGGGGGAGTGTCGGTTGGCGGGGTGGGGGTTCTTTCCGTGCAGATACTTCCGTCCCCGCAACGGAAGGCCTTTTGTGCCGAGAAGCAGCCGAGCGGGATGACTACCAGCGTAAGGAATGTCGCGACGATGGAGCCGAACAGCAGGGAAACCGCCATGCCCTGGAAGATCGGGTCGGTCAGCAATACTGTCGAGCCGATCACCAGTGCCAGCGCGGTGATCACGATGGGACGGAGGCGTACTTCCGCTGCCATGACAACGGCATCGCGTACCGACATGCCTTCTTCCACCCTGCCTTTGGCAAAGTCGACGAGCAGGATCGAGTTGCGCACGATGATGCCTGCCAATGCGATGAAACCGATCATCGAGGTTGCCGTAAAGTCCGCGCCGAGCATCCAGTGCCCGGGGATGATGCCGATCAACGTCAGGGGAATCGGCGCCATGACCACCATGGGCAGCGTGAAATTGCGGAATTCCGCCACGACCAGCATGTAGATTAGAACCAGCGCGGCACCGAAGGCCAAACCCATGTCGCGGAAGGTGACGAAAGTCACTTCCCATTCGCCATCCCATTTGAAGCCGAAAGCATCGAGATCCTTGGGCTTGCCGAAGTAGGTGCCGTGAATTTTCGAACCGTCGGGCGCACGATAAGAGGCAAGTTTTGCGTCGACGTTCATCATGCCGTACAGGGGGGCTCCCAGTGGGCCGATGACATCGGCGGTGACATACTCGACAGCACGCAAATCCTTGTGGAAAATTGTCGGACTGACTTGCCGCTGGGCAAATTGGCCGAGTTCCCCGAGCGGAATCGTGACTCCAGAAGAGGTGCGCACCGGCAGGGCCAGCAAGTTGCCCGGATGTGCGCGTACGGCCAGAGGGAGTTGCAGGATGATCGTGGTTTGCTCCAGTTCATGAACCAGTTTGACAGGGCCGACTTCAAAGCCACCCATGGCCATGGTTACTTCGCGGTTGATGTCCTCGACGCTGATGCCATGCATCGCTGCATGCAGTCGGTCAACCTGAAAGGCAATCTCAGAGAACGGACGAACCATGAATGTATTGATATCCGCGAGGTCGGGGGTCTCACGCATGACGCGTAACAGATCGCTGGCCAGTTGGCGTCGCGACTCGGCAGTCGGCCCATAGACTTCGGCAACCATCGAGGCCAGTACCGGTGGTCCGGGCGGAGCTTCGGCCACTGTCAGGCGCGCGCCTGCGGCATGGGCGATGGGCGTGAGCATCTCCCGGACCTGCATGGCAACTTCATGGCTGGAGCGCTTGCGGTCATGCTTGGGCTGCAACTGAACAGCGATATCCGCCATCCAGGGTTGCGAGCGCAGGAAATAGTGACGAACCAGTCCATTGAAGTTGAACGGTGACGCCGTGCCGACATAGGTCTGATAGGCGACAATTTCCGGAATGGTATTGAGGCTGGTCGAGAAGTGCTGGGCGAGGTTGGAGGTAACAAAAAGATCGGTTCCCTCCGGCATGTCGATGACAATGTTGAGTTCCGACTTGTTGTCCATCGGCAACATCTTGAAGGCAACGACCTTGAAGTAGAACAGGGATACTGCCGCCAGCATGGCAAAGATGATGGCCAGCAAGGTCATGAAACCGAGGAAGCGGTTATTCATGATCGGGTTGATCAGCTTCTTGTAGGCTTTCCCGATCAACGCGTTTTGCGAGTGTTCGCGTTTGGCGGCGACATCCAGTTGATGCATGCTCGGCTTGATGCGCGCGGAAAGCCAGGGTACGAAAATAAAGGCGGCGAACAGGGAAAACACCATGGCGGCCGATGCCAATACTGGAATCGGCATCATAAATGGTCCCATCATGTCACTGACGAAGGCCATGGGCAGCAGCGCGGCGACAACGGTAAAGGTGGCGAGAACTGTCGGGTTACCGACTTCATCGACGGCATGGATAGTCAGTTCGGTGTCGGTGGATTTCTTTTCCAGCCAGCGCCGGTAGACGTTTTCGACGACCACGATCGCGTCATCAACCAGAATGCCGATGGCGAAAACCAGGGCGAACATGCTGACGCGGTTGATGGTAAAGCCGAGCACGTAAGCTACTGCCAAGGTCATCAGCAACACCACCGGAATGGTGACGACGACGATAATCGCCGTTTCCTTGCCCATGGTGAGCAGCATCAGCAGGGTGACGATGACTGTCACGATGAACAGTTTGAAGATCAGGCCGGATACTTTTTCGTCGGCGGTCTCGCCATAGTTGCGTGTGACGTCAACCTGTATGCTGTCCGGGATCAGTGTGCCCTTGAGCGACTCAACTTCACTTAACACACTGCGGGCAACATCCACGCCGTTGGTGCCGCGTTTCTTCGCAATGGCAACGGTTACAGCGGGATGGCTGGAAAAACCTCCCCCATCGATACGTTCGCTATGGGTGACAATGGTCTTGGTTTCACTTTCACCCTGACTGATCGTCGCCAGATCGCGCAGCATGACCGGACGGTTGTCGCGGACGGACACCAGAAGATCGCCCACCTGGCGCGCATCGTGCAGAAACTCGCCCGAATAGACGGTAAAGGATTTGTTGCCATCGACCAGGTCACCTGCCTGGGTGCGTTGATTCGCGGAACTGATGGCGCGGGCAACCTGTGACAGCGTGACGCTGTAGGCGGTCAGACGGCCGGGATCAACCTCGACGCGTACCTGCTCAGGGCTGCCACCGGCAATAAAGCTTTGCCCGGTATTCGGCAGTGACTTGACTTTCTGCTGCACATCCATCGCCATCTTGCGCAAGCTGACGATGTCATCGACTTTCGAGGAGAGCGTCAAAGTCACTACGGGAACATCATCGATGCCTTTGGGCTTGACCAGCGGCTGTGTAACCCCTTTGGGAATAGCGTCAAGGTGCGAGTACAACTTGTCGTACAACTTGACGAGAGACGGCTCCATCTGCTGACCGACGTCGAAACGTACGGTCACCATGGCACGTCCGTCTTGCGACATGGAGTAAACGTGCTTGACGCCGCTGATTTCGCTCATCAGGCGTTCGAGTGGTTCAGAAACCAGGTTCTTGACCTGCTCCGCCGAGGCCCCGGGGTAGCCGACGAATACGTCAACCATCGGCACGGAGATCTGCGGGTCTTCCTCACGGGGAGTAATGACCATACCCATCAGGCCGATCACGAAGCTCGCGATCAGCAGAAGGGGCGTCAGTGGCGAATCAATGAACTTGCGCGCCAGGCCGCCAGCGAATCCATCCTTGTGTGGCGGAGTCGTCATCGCGCCTTCTCCCGATGCCGCTTCCGCTTCTTGTTTTTTGTCTTCGGACATCCTGTATCCCCTCGCTTCTAGCTAGATCAGGCCGTCACTGCGGGCGCTCGCCATAAACCTGATCGCCCGAACGCATGTTCTGCGTAGGTGCTGTCACTACTTTTTCGCCGGTTTTCAGCCCGGATAGAACGACTACCCGGTCACCCTGCTTTTCGCCAAGACGAACAACTCGCAACTCAATCTTGCCATCTCGCCCGGCGACGAATACTGAGGGCAAGCTGCCACGATAGCTGATTGCCGTGCCGGGAATAACCGGTACATCGACTGCCTGACCGGCTAGTTGCGGCTCCGGTAACAGAGCCGAGGCATACATCCCCGGCGCAACCGGCGCGTCAGATTGCAGGAGGAGTTTTACCGTAACCGTATGTTGGGTGGGGTTGGCAACCGGGAAGATCTGGTCGACCAAGCCATCCACCATGACGTTTCCATCCAGCTCAACAGGAATTACCATGCCCTCGCGCAGTTCACTTACCAAACGTGAGGGAACCTCGACCTTGAGATGCAAACGGTCGGTTTGCGCAATATCCATCAATGCCTGCCCAGGCTGCACGACATCGCCAACGTTGACGAGTTTTGCCAGAATGACCGCAGGGAAGGGGGCAATACTGCGGTGATCACGCATCTGCGCTTCGATGGTATCGATTTTGGCCTGCGAAGCCACTACCGTAGCTTGCTGCCGTTCATATTCACTGCGTGCCTGGCTGCGGTTGGCAAAAGAACGCTGCTGGCCCGTCTGGGTTTGCATCGGTTGGCCGCCCATGAACGGCATCATGCTGTTCATCGCGTTGTAGAAGGGGACGGTTGTCCGGTCATAAGCATCGTATGCCGGGCCACCCATGGGCGAGGTCACCGGTCCGTTCAGCTTGTTGTAGAGTTGAACCTGGGCATTTTGAATTCCGGACATTTCGCCGGATAAGTGCGCCCATGCTGCCCGATAATCGGAAATTAGCCGGTCCTCATCAAGCCCAACGACAATCTGGCCGGTCATGACCGGAACGCCTTCGCGACCGGCGATGTAGGCGACACGTCCCCCCGTTTGTGCCGTGAGGTGGATTACCTGGAGAGGTTCGATGTAACCACCCATCGGTGTGCGCGCCACCTTGCGCTGTTGTACCACCTCAGTGAGCCCCATCGGCTCATTGTCATGGCCCATAGGCGCAACGGTTGCCGCTACAGGGGCTGGTTTGGTGTCTTTGCCGCTTTTGCCAAGCATCCATCCGAGCAAACCAACCAATACCAGCAACGCCAACAAAGTTGCAAAGCTTTTCCGTGTCATCGAGACTTACTCCCCCACAGTCACAGGCATGCGCCGGAACTTATTGTTATTTCCGGCGGAACCAAGCAAAACAATTACGAGCGGGGCACGGTCCCCATTGCGGCAAAACTCTTGATGAACGGGCCTGCCATTGCGGGATTCTTGACCATCGCACCGTAGTCGCCCACTTTGAACTTGAGTTTGCCTGCCGTGTAGGCAATTCCCAAGCTGATCATGCCCAAGGGCTTGACGCACCATTTTTCCCAGTCGGCCTGGCTGGCACGCAAGTCCCAGTTCAAGGTTTCATTTGTATAGGCGGCAGCCTTGGTAACGTAACCATTTTCAACGACGAGTACGCCACGCGGCTTATCTTCGCCTTCAAACCCATAACCGATTACCGAATTGAAGCTGATCTTGGCAAGAGCGTCGCCCAGTCCGGGCTCGTCATTCCATGCATTGCCGAAATCCACCATCCAGTCATCAGAAAACAAAGCAGCCATTTGATACCTCCTCCGGTAATGAATTGAGTGTGTTTTGTGTGCTTATTCTAACCATTACTTTGTCAGCATTTAATAACATTTCGCAGCTATTGCTGGCGCAATTATTTTTATGGAAAAAGCTGTGTTATGCGTATCCATATGAATATTAACGACTATGACTTTTTCTTCTGAACTGCCTGATGTTACGTCATAGATTAATGTAAATGTGACTTATCTTTTTAAATCAAAATATTACATGAGATGTCGGCGGCGGGAATGGGGCGCGTCAGGTGGGCGACCATTACGTCCTCATCCATCCGCCCTTTGCTCCAGTTATTCGATCTTTGCCCGGCTGCGCAACTCCGTCATGTGACGTTCGATGGTTTGTTGCTGTAAACGCGGCAACAATTGGGGCTTCAGTTCGGCCAGTGTCGGCATCTTCAGTTCGCGAACATCATCGAGCTGGATGACGTGCCAGCCGAACTCACTTTGTACCGGCTTAAAGGTATATTTGCCTTTTTGCAGTTTGCTCATGGCGTCTGAAAATGGCTGCACGTAGGTTGCAGCATTGATCCAGCCCAGGTCACCGCCCCGATCCTTTGTTACAACATCCTTGGATTGTGCAGCCAGTTCATTGAATTTTGCACCGCGTCCCAGTTTGTCGATGACTCCCTGTGCTTCGGTTTCGGAACCAAGCAGGATATGGCGTACCTTGAATTCACGATTCCCCAGGGTCGCGCGGATCGACTCATATTCACGTTTGACGGTTTCTTCGGTGACCGGATGTTCGCGCAGATAATCGGAGTAATACGCATTGACCAACACGCTCTGAACCGCCAGATCGATCTGGGCGCGGATATCGGGGCGCGTGTCGATGCCACGTTTGACAGCCTCCTGTGCCGCCAGTTCGCGCCGGACAAGTTCGTCACCCAATGACCTGCGCATGGCTTCGGCTTCACTTTGCCCGCGTGCTTGCGGCATCGAACTGGCCAATACATCGGCGCGCGACTTCGGAATGGCTTTGCCATTCACGGTGAGGTAGGTCTGGCTCGCGGCGGGAGAGGTTTTTTCTGCCAGGGCGGAACCGGCAAGAAAGCCCATCATGAGAAAAATTGGAGCTTTAAGGAGGCTACTAACACAAGTCATCAATGACATTCCTTTTGTTGATTGAACGGGAGACGAACAAATAAGCAAACTCAAACACACTCACCCGAGTTCGCGAAGTGCGGCCAGCACGGCGGCGGCATGACCATCCGCCTTGACACCGCGCCATTCACGGGCGAGTCGACCGGCACGATCGATCAGGAAGGTGCTGCGCTCGATGCCCTTGACCTGCTTGCCGTACATGGAATGCTTTGAATTGGAGCTAAATCCGGGGCCTTAACGTTGCCAGCAAAGTTGGCGATATAGCTCGGTGCCAGATGAGCATACCGCATTACCATTTCGAGCTTTGCCCACCCGCCCAATTTTTGCAGCACTTCGAGTGGCGTTCCCGCCATGACATGCCAACTTGCCCAGGTGTGGCGCAGGTCGTGCCAGTGAAAGTCATGAATCTTCGCGCGTCGAAGTGCAGAGTACCATGTCGTTGTGCTGGTCTTTGGCAGTGGCGAGTCGTTTTGGTATGGGAAAACCCACCGCGTGCTCTTTCCCTTCTGTTCCTCTAGGATTGCTAGTGCATCATCATTCAGGGGGACGTTGAGCGGCACTGTAGTTTTGCTGTCTTCAGACTTGACCCATGCGATCCGGAGGCGGGTATTGACGCTTGACCACTCGAGGTGTGTGCAGTTAATTTCGCGCAAGCCGGTGGCGAGCGTGAATCTGGCGCACGCCTTCCATGGCTCAGGGAGTTCCGAGAGAAGCCTTCTTGCCTCGTCGCCCATCAAGAACCTGACGCGCATCTTCGGTTCCTTGAGCTTTCTGAATTTCGGGATGCCGCTGATCCATCCCCACGTTACTGATCTCCTCAGTATCTTGGACAGGATTTCCATGTGCCGATTGACGGTGCCCGGGGCAGTAGGGCGCTGCATCTTCTTCCCGACCTTTTGCGACTGTCTGGCGGATATGAGTTCCTCAATCATGGCGTCACTGATATCTGCCACTTTGACGCCGGTCAATCGCGGCTTGAACCATGCAATCATGGCTGCATCGTGCCACAGCCCCTTGCGTCCAGCCTCTTCTCTGAGGAATCGCTCGACCATCTGATCGAACGTGTATGACAGCGGTTCAGCGAACTTCGTGGCCCTCCAGAGCTCTCCCTTCAGGCGGTCGTGGTATTCCTTCGCCTGCTGCCTATCGCTTGTGCCAGTAGAGCGTCTAATGCGTCGCCCTTCGTGGCGGATATCGACATACCAGATTTCGCCAAGCCGGAAGAGCGGCATTTCGGTGGAAGGTTGATTCGGGATGGATATTTTGCCCTGATAGCTTCAATCAGGTCAACTTCAAGAAAGACCCATTTTTTACCGGGTTTAGCACCAGGAATGAGACCAGCCCGTGCTTTGCGCATCAGGGCATCTTCGCTCATATGAAGCATTGCGGCGGCTTCGGTTAGCCCAAGAACGCGATGCGCTATGGTTTCAGTGGCTTCGAGCATCCTTGGACTGCCTCTATTGGCTCACCACGGCCTTTTCGATCACCCTTTCGATGTTGCCCCCAGTCACACAAAGGTAGATTGCGTACTGAATGGGTACCCCTATGTTGGTAACGATAGATGCGAAGTCGGTTTTTTCGCGACGCCACATCTCACTGAAAATGGTTCGGTTGGAAAGTGGAGCCAGCTTAAGAAGTTGCTTAAGATCGATGAGTGGTTTAGGTGGCGACAGAAAGCTTTCTTCAGTTATTGTTCGCATTCCGCATTTCTCCATTGCTCGTCATTGCAAGGAAAGTGTACGGGAGGAGCTCAGCATTTTTGGGAACAAAAGCGCACAAATCTGGCGCATTTCAAAATAGTCCAGCTTCCTCAAGGAACCGCGACTCAACCCCTTCCTCCATTGCGCTGCTGAGGATCAACTGGTTTCGCGCTCTTGTCATTCCGACATACATCAAGCGCCTTTCCTCCTCTTCAGGAGAGTCTGTATGAGGCAAGTTGCCTTCCTCAACGCCGACGATCCAGACGTTGTCAAATTCCAATCCCTTGGACGAATGAAGGGTCATCAGTTGAATCCCCGTCGCCTTTCGCTGGCTATCGGCCGACGAGATATAGCGAAGACGCTGGCTTAAGGTCCCGGATAGCTTTGACAGCGTCGAGTCCATGCCTTGCAGTAATACAACCTGTTGAGGGGTACCGCAGAAGGGCGTTATCCATGAAGAAATGCCGTGGATGACCAACTCGACACGTTCCTTTTTAGACTGTTCCATCCAGGAGGTCATGCCCCCGAGCAGCCCCAGTACCTTCGGGTGATCGTCACTCGCAGCACTCCGGGTTTCAAGGATCGTGGCGAGGTACGAGAGGCAGTCGCCACCGGTTTGAATTTCCCGGGAGCTGATAAAGCTAGCATCGACACCAGAAAACGACAGTGCGTTGGCCACGCCCGTCCACCCGCCTTTTACCACCGGTTCTGCGGTAGGGGATATTGGCGCCACTCAACGATATTTCGAGGGGATCAAGAAGGCTGTTTGTGCGTCCAAGGATTCCCCACTCAGAGTCAATTCCGAACATCTTGATCTGGTCCAGCAAGAGCTCCGCCTCATCCCATCGGTCAGATGCTCTGATGACCTGTACTACACCAGGTAGAGTTCTGAACGCTTCAATGCGCTTTGGTGCTCGGAGTTTGTTATGGGCGATCAGCTTGGCGGAATGTTCCAGAATATTTGGGGCGCAACGGTAGTTAAGCGGTAACGTTGTTTCTGTGGAGACCAGCGTACTGGATACGTCAGTCAGCCCCAAATAGCCCATGGCGTGCCGGAATGCGTATAGGCTTTGATCGTCATCTCCCACCAGGCTGACTTCAATACCCGCAAGCCCATGAGCCTTGACCCATTCCATCTGAACTTCATCCATGTCTTGGGCTTCGTCGACAAGAAGCCAGCGGATCGGCAGCGGCAGCATTTCGCGGGTGTGCATTTTCTGGACTACTGTCAGAACAATATCTGCGAAGTCCATCGCACCTTCGGAGGCAAGTGTCTCCTGGTAGATGCTGTAGATCGCCTCTAAATCTGGGTTTGTCGATATCGGCGAGGTAAGTCTTGCTTTCGCACTGTCGATGAATTTGAGGGCTTCTTCAAAGGAAACTGTGATTGGATGTTGTGCGATGCATCGACGGAGCAACGCCAACCGCTCTCCCTCGGACAGCAATCGCTGTGTCTTGTAGGGACGTGGAAGACGTTTGAGCTGCGACAAGGCGATGGAATGAAAAGTCCCAACAGCCAGTCGCCGTCCAACATCTGGCTTGCACGCAGGTTATCGTGAGAGGTCAGGAGCCGAACGGCTCGCTCAGAAAGCACTCGGGTTTTTCCAGACCCAGGACAGGCAAGTACCGTGCAATGACCAACCGTGGATACGGCACGTTCCTGGAAAGGATTGAGTTCCACCTACACGACGTGAATGCTTAAGGGAGTCTGTTTTTCCAGTGGTAGGGTGTCCGGTACTGGTGAGTTTGGTGTGTTCTCAGTAGGCATGGGCTCCTTGCGCTTGGCTGCGGTAATTGCTCGCCCAGCTAAGCTCCGCATTCCGCCGGAGACTCGCAGAAGTCGTCTTTTCCATTCATACA
>JFJP01024053.1_pt1 | contig 13634 bp, 19 predicted proteins | sample 431651 | NCBI WGS metagenome assembly JFJP01 (sample SAMN02602958, study PRJNA72255) | Microbial mat metagenome, whole genome shotgun sequencing project. | biome: fresh water; feature: sink hole; material: water; isolation source: purple microbial (photo- and chemosynthetic) mats found in...
CGATTCGCTTGATGGCCATTTGGGTGTGAAGCAAGGCGCACTCAGCAGTGGTGGCATTAGCGTTGAAGCGATTAAAAAATTGGGCAATGCAGGGCTTGTTATAACCGTTGGGCGTTCGGTTCAAAGTTGTGGAGCACTTTTTACCAAACAGTTTCCACATACGCACCATCTGCATTGTCACACGCTTCAAGGTTTAGTCGCCAGTGATGATTTTTATGCCAAGCTCTTAGACTATTTGGGGGAGAAAAGCGTTCCTCATTCCATCAAGCGATGGCGAACAAGGCTGCAAGATGTACTGTTAGATACCCATTTTATGCTCGGAAAAGCGAAGGTCTTAATAGCCGATGAGCCCGATAACGCTTTTGCACTCTCCCAAGCACTCATGGAAGCGGGGGCTACATGTAAGGTTTTTAGTGCCCAGCGCAATGAAAATCCCTTTACATGTAACGCGCAGATTGGAGATTTTGAAGATATAGAAAAAGCATTGCCTGCTTACGATATGCTCATCGCCAATTATCACGGGGAGCGTTTGGCACATCAGTACCACAAAGCTCTGCTGATTCGTGGCTTTCCAAACTATGAACAAGTCGGCATTGGGCTTAAAAACAATGTGTTGTATGAGGGAAGTTGCACCTTTTTATGTGAAGTTGCAAACATACTAGGTCATCATTCATAGAGTTTTTCGAAATACATGTAAACCTTCAACATGGACGTTATATCGCAGGATGGATGAATTAAAGCGTATGATAATTGACATTCAATATAAAATGTAATAAAATAATCTCATGAGTATCAATTTTAAATGGAATCTTGAAAAAAATACTTTACTAAAAAAAGAACGAGGCGTTTGCTTTGAAGATGTCGTAAGTGTTATTTACGAAGATAAAGTGATTGATATCATCAAACACCCAAACAAAGATAAATACCCTGAACAGTCGATTTATATCGTTGAACTGATGGGGTATATCTGCATGGTACCTCACACGAAAGAGGGCGATGAAATCTTTTTAAAAACAATTATACCGAGTCGAAAAATGAAAAAGCATTATAAGGAGGATGACCATGAGGCTTGATGATTATGAGCGTGAATTGCTAGAAGCTATCGAAAAAACAGACAATTTTGAAAAAGTTGACCACTACGAAGAAGTGCTGATGGAAGCCCAAATGGCTGCTAAAAATTATCTTACTAAAACAAAAAATATCAATATCCGCATTCCTGAGTATGATATGCTCATGCTAAAGCGAAAAAGTGCAGAAATCAATATACCGTATCAAACGATTTTGTCATCGCTGATTCATCAATATGTTACGCAAAAGGTTTCGTTGCTTTAAAAAAGTTAAAAATCAACCCCCCCTATATTTTTGGAGAAGCGATGAATCCTATCGAAACCATACTGGCACGCCAATCTGTGATGATACTTGATGGTGCTTTTGGGACAGAGTTAGAGCGCCAAGGCTATAACATTAATGATGTTTTATGGTCAGCAAAAATCTTGATGGAAAATCCTGAAGCTATCGCGAAAGTACATGAAGATTACCTTAAAGCGGGGGCTGATTGTATTACGACGGCAAGTTATCAAGCGAGTTTTGATGGATTCATGAAACGAGGATTGAGTGAAGATGAGGCCAAAAAATTGATTCAATCTTCTGTATGTATTGCGAAGCAGGTGCGTGAAGCTTTTTGGAAAGATACCTCTTTACATGTAAAGCGTTCAAAACCACTTGTGGCAGCGTCGGTTGGACCTTATGGAGCCTATCTTGCGGATGGTTCAGAATTTAGAGGGGACTATGGTTTGGATGAAATAGCGTTGAGTGTGTTTCATCGTAAACGACTTGAAGCCTTGATCCAAGCAGAGCCAGACGTACTTGCCTGTGAGACTATCCCTTGTTTGATAGAAGCAAAAGTGCTGTGTAAACTTTTAGAAAATCATTCCAACACCTTAGCGTGGATGAGTTTTAGTGCTAAGGATGGAGTACACATTAACAGTGGTGAGCGAATACAGGAGTGTGCAGCGTTTTTGCAGACGCAAAAACAGATTGTTGCCATTGGTATTAATTGTACAGCACCCCAATATATCGAATCATTAATCGATGAGATAAAAGCAGTTTCTGATAAACCAATTATGGTCTATCCCAATGCGGGAGCCACCTATAATGCTCTGACAAAAACATGGGATGGCTTCTCTTCACATGCCTCTTTTGGTAAGATGGCATACGGTTGGTACCAAAAAGGAGCGAGTATCATCGGAGGCTGTTGCCAAACGACGCCAGAAGATATCGCACACATTGCACAGTGGGTAAGACCGTCATAACTCTAATAATCGTGTGGAATACCCTTTACATGTAACATAAAATGTTCCCGATTGTCTATATCATCCAACCACCCGTAATTGGCATCGGCTTTATCATCCAACTCTTTAATGTAGGGTTTGATGTCCAAAAGAGGTGTGCCATCAAAGACATCAAGGCCTGAGACGATGATTTTGGTGTCGATGACATTGATAAGCCTTACGATGCTAAGTCCTATGGGATTGGGACGAAACGGGGTGCGTGTGGCGAAGAGTCCGAGCTCTTTGTCTTTTAGCCACGGTGGGGTAAAACGCATTTTAGGCTTTTCTTTGAGTTGGTCGATGTAAAAAAGCAGATAGATGTACTTAAAACGAAGCAGTTCTTTGAGCCCTTCTTGAAACTCTGGTTTGAGGTCGATGTAAAACTCACCCACATCATTGGCAACAGGCTGATACGGTGCATTGTTAGTATAGGGGGTGTGAATGGTACCAATAGGCTCAAACGTCATGATGAATATCCTAATAGACTTCTTTCATAACCCATTGAAAAAAGAGTATCGTTCATAGCACATCACTTTTTAAAACTAAAAACATCGCCATAGCTTTATCTATGACTCAATTTTGAGCTTTAAAAATTAACGCACTCTGAACAAACTCTTACTCTTTTCAAGGGTTATGAAAGAAGTCTAATATTATTTTTGTTTAGTTTATCTTATGTGACTTAATCTTGGGTAAATTATGAAAAATTTAAAAAAGGAGAGGATTGTTTTTTCATTTTTTTCTACGGAACACTTCTTGTAAATAGAATAACAACTAATTACGGAGGGATAAAACGATGGTCAAGGTGGCTTTTTTTACCAATGATTTGAAAAATATCGATGCACACTTTGGCTCAGCACCGCAATTTGCTGTGTATGACGTCGATGCTGAGGGTTTTAACCTTTTTGAAGTTGTCCCAATAGGCGAAGAGCGAACCGATGGACGGGTTGAGATGCTTCAAGACTCTGGAGTAGACATCGTCTATTGCACCGAAATTGGACCTGCTGCGGCTGCTAAAGTGGTCAATAGTAAGATTTTTCCCATCAAATACAAAGATGTGGTGAGCATTGAAGCCGAGCTAAATAAACTCTCTTCGATGATGGCAACCAATCCTCCACCGTTTATTAAAAAAATTTTAGAAGCAAAGGTGTAGGGGATGAATGAGCTTGAAAAACTGTTTATTGAAACACTCATCTCTCAACTTCGCGCTACCGATCAGTTTGGTACTTGGGCTAAAAAGAGTGACGAAGAACTTTTAAGTGAAAAGTATGTGAGGAGTAAAGAGGATATGAAAAATATCCCCATCATTGCTGACATCGATGAGATGCAGATTCAAGATATCCGTCTTATTTTTCAATCCATCGCTTTGGGTTTTGAGTTAAAGACGGGTGTGATGTGTTCTGTTGTGATGGAGATGAGTCATGAGGGATTTGGACGGGCGGTTGTGTTGGCTGGGAAGATTGTCATTACCAATAAATTTTTCAAAGATGCCCACCGTTACAGCTTTAGAACGTACGATGCGTTGGTTGGTGAAGGTGGAAAAATGCTTCAAGATGCCATGAACATCTATGAAAGTTTTCAAAAGTAGGAGAGGGAGATGTCAAAAGTAGGAATTTTTTACGCCAGTGCTGGTGGCAATACAAAACTGATAGCCGATGCCTTAAAAGAAGCGTATGAGGTTGAAGACGACGATTGTATTTTGATGGAAGATGACTTTGACAGTGTCGATCAGTTTGAAAACTACGATGTGCTTTTCTTAGGAAGCTCCACATGGGGGCAGGGTGATGTTCATTTTTCATGGGTAGATCCACTGTTTGAGATAACATCACAAAAAATCAGTTTTGAGGGAAAAACCATTGCGTTATTTGGTGCGGGAGATGCTAAAACCCACGGGGAGCATTTTTGCAGCGCTTTAGGAAAGTTTTATCAGATTTTTTCAAAAACAGGTGCAAAAATAGTTGGGTTTGTGGATAAAGAGGATTACATCTTTGAATCATCCATTGCTATTATCGGAGATAGATTTTGCGGTTTAGCGATTGATAATATCAATGAAAAAGAAAAAACAGCAGAGCGCATTGAAAACTGGCTCGAGCAGTTAGAAAAAGAGATTTAAATTCTGCCTTGAAAGAGGCAAGCTTTAGCACCACAGTGGCAAATGTAGCCATAAAAAGCTTTGCTTTGTTGGCGTGTAAAAAATAGATATAGGAGTTCACCATGCAAACGCTTGAAAACTTTTACGCACTCAAAAATGCTGAAGATTATTTTGAATTTTTTGATGTGGCATACGACAAACACCTTGTGGAAGTGAAGCGTTTTCATATCATGAAAGAGTATGGAAGTCTGGTAAAAAAAGGCTTTACCAATTTCACAGGCGATGAAAAGTACCTGATGGACTTTTTTAAATTCGCCTTGATTAAGGTGTATGGCGATTATAAAAACGGGCATGCTCCTAGTGCGGCTGAGGTATGGGGAATGCTTGAAGAGGGTAAAGTTAAAGGATGTTTGGCGTGTGCAACCTCACAAGGAGGCAACTGTGATTGTTGATCCTGAAACCAAATTGTACAACACGGTGAGTGCCAAACTCTCTGGCAAAGATGAAGAGAGAGCCAAGTTTTTTATGGGGCAAAAGGTTAAATTGCTTGAAGATATCAAAAATGATGGAACCTACCCTTACAATGGCATTGGTGAAGTGATGATTGAAAAAGGCTCCATAGGGTACATTCGAGGTATGGGCGATTTTTTGCAAGTCATTCGTGTGTACGAAGTTCATTTTTTAGATGCTAAAGCGGTGGTTGAGGTTATCGGCTGTCGTGAGCATGAGTTGGAAGCGATGGAGCCGTATCGTGATTTGGAAGCCGAAGAAGCTGAATTTTTAGAAAATTATTACCATAGTAAAAAATCTTAAGGAGGAGTGGCAATGGCAAAAGTTATTTTTATGCATTTTGATGAGAAAACCGATGGTATCTACGATGCAAAAATCGGCGAACCGGTTGTGCGTTTAGCAAAAGAGAAGGGGATACCCATTCCTTTTGATAGCAATGACTACAGCAAGTGTTTAGTCAGTGTTGAGCATATCAGCGATGAGGAACCTACCAGTTACATGGAAGATGAAGAGCTTGATGAGCTTGTAAAATTGGGTGCTATTTCTCAAGAAGATGCTGAAATCTGTCAGCAGTTCACGGTGAGCCCGAAGATTCGCATTGCCTCTATGATGATGGTCAAGGGCGATGTTTTGATTAAACCATTTAAAAAGTAAAAGGAGCAAGAATGACAACACGTGTAGAAATTATCAATGACTTTTTGGCGATTAACGTCAAACCAGGTGCTACAATTCAAGACGTTGTAGAAGCCAGCGGAAGTGCGCTTCCTTTTGGGTGCCGCGATGGGCAATGCGGTACCTGTGCAGTTGAAATTGTACAAGGTATGGAATTTTTATCAGGCAAAACCGATAAAGAGCATAAAGTACTTAAAGAGATCTGCTTTGGTACATGTACCCCCAATACACGTCTTTCATGCCAAATGAAAATCGACAAACCAAACGGTGTGGTACGCATTAAATACTAAATTTGTGTAAAAATTAGGCAATTATTATGCCCAAATATGGTTCATATTTGGGCATAATTTTTGCATGAGAAGTATCAATCTAGAATTCAAACAAAAGCAGAGTTTAAACCTCTCTTTAAAACTTTGGCTACCATTGTTACAGCTTCCTCTTCAGGAGTTAAGCACGCATCTAGAAACGCTCTCATATGAGAATCCCTTTTTAGAAGTGAAGCGTCCTTTTGAGCACAATTTAGGCTCAAGTCATGGTATTGTTGAAGAACTTGTCCTTGGTTCTGAATCCTTACATGAAAAAATCATCGAGCAAATAACAGCACCGCTCTTTCCCACACCTATCTCTCAAAAAGTAGCGCATGAAATTTTGTGCGATATCAATGAAGAGGGCTACTTTGATGGCGATATGGAGCAAATTGCCATTACATGTAATGTCTATAAAGAGTACGTCGAACGCATCCGCCAACGGTTTTCCAAAATAGAACCTTACGGTGTGGGCGCACTGGACAGCCATGAATCCTTTGTCTTTCAACTAGACGCACTCAGTGATGATATCGACGATGAACTTTATAATTTGGTGCTAAAGATGATAGACCAAATGGCACGGGTTGATAAATTTTCCAAACACGGACGATTTGAAGAAGCCAAAGCGATTATCAAGAAATTTTCCAATCCCCCAGCGCTTGAGTACCAAGCCACGCCCAAACAAATCATTCCCGATTTTTACGTCGATGTGGGTGAAGACATCACGCTTCGCATCAATCATGACTACTATCCTGATGTGGTGATCACCGATCCCTTTTCGAGTAAAAGTGAGAGCATCAAAGAGAAAATGAAAGAGGCACGTGACATCGTCAATCTTTTGGAACTTCGTAAAACAACCTTGTACAAAATCGTCCTCATCATCGTAGAGCGGCAACTCTCTTTTTTTGTAGGCGGTGAGTTGAAGCCTATGAATATGGCAGCCCTTGCCGATGAGCTCTCCTTTGCCGAATCAACTATTTCACGGGCAGTTTCGAACAAATACATCGAATCCAAACAAGGAATCTTCCCACTCAAATCGTTTTTTACCAACGCGGTAGCAACCAAGGAGCTCTCTTCTTCGGAAATCAAAAACTTTATCAACACCCAAATCGAGTATGAGGATAAAAGTGAGCCACTCACCGATGATGATTTACTTGAACGCATTGAAAAACGTTTTAGCATCAAAATGGTCAGGCGCACCATCACCAAATATCGAAAACTGATGAATGTTGCTTCATCTAAAGAGCGGAAGAAATTTTATAAGGTGCAAGCATGAATGCTTTAGAGCTTATCAAAATGGAGCGAGACGTGATGGAATTTTTGCAAGCATACGCCAAAAATCGTTACTCAAAATACGTTATTGCACCGCACATTGCTGCTATGTCCTTAAAACAAAACCACCTCTACCAAGACTTAGGGTTTAAAAATCGCGTTCAAATGGGACGCTATATGAAACGCCATTTTCCAACATTGGCTGAGTTGAAACCTGTCGATAAATTGTGGAAAAAATTTATCTACGATTCCATTGAAAAAGTGGCTCCAGCGTGCTTTACATGTAAAGACCAAATTAACTGTTTTACCTGCCAATGAGTAGGATAAATATCAGCGTTTTGCAAGAACTCTCAAGGACAATGTTAATGCATGGGACGGCTTAGTTTTCGTAGTGTCTTAAAGGTTGTAATGGCAAAGGCAACCAGTGCAGGGCCGATGAGAAAGCCCCAAAATCCAAAGCTTGCCAAACCTCCAACAATCGCAAAAAAGATGATGAATTCATGGGTTCTAACTTCACCACCGCTCAGTTTATGGTTGATAAAATTGAGGATAATAAGTTTGACGACATTGTCGATAAAAAAAGACATCATCGCCCATGAATACAGCGCTATCACAAGCGCATTAAGCGTATGACCTGCAAAGTATTCGCCTAAAGCTACGGGTATCCATACCAAAGCGGTTCCAAGAAGCGGGATAATGGAGGTAATCCCTGCTAAAAAGCCCAATAAAAGAGCATTGTAGCCATCGAAAAAAGCGATAAAAAGACCAAAAGCAAGACCTTGGGTGAGCATAACGCCTAAAAGGGTGTAAAAGACAACTGCCATAGTCGTACTCATCTCACGAAAAAATTGACGCTTGATGCTACGACTCAGAGGAATAATTGGCATGATAAAAAGAAGCATGGGTCTGGAATAGAGTGTCAAAAAAAAGAAAAAAATCAAAATCATCAGCATTTCACTTATCATGCCTAAAAAGGTTTTGAGGCCACTGCTGAGCCATTTGGTTGCCATGGAGATTATCTCATCTTTGTGCATTTGGGTCAGCAAAACAAGTTTTTCCAAAGGCTCTTCAAGCCATTTCATGTACTCTGGAAGCATATCGGTTTTAAGGTTAAATTGATTGCCAAGCGTACGAATGAGCTCGATGATACGCGTTGGGTTTTCAAAGAGTTGGAACAAGAAAAAACTGAGCGGTAAAAAAAGCATCAAAGCAAATAGAAGGGTCACCAAAGAGGTCGTGATAAGATTTGCACGGTTGTGAAACAAGGGATTTCGTTGGAGCTGTGTGTCAAAAAAACGGTGCAATGGAGAAATCGCCATAGCCATTAAAAGAGCCACAGAAAAACTTTTTAAAAACGGTGCAAAAAGCCACAGAAGGATGAGAAACGCTCCAAGTCCAAGTGCTTTTATAAATGTATGTTGTTGCATGGTAGACCTTTTTAGTGAACTCTTGGCTTATTGTAACATACTATCGTAAATCGTAAAACATGATTGTCACGTAGACAATTTTTCGCAAATCGTGTTATAATGAAACAACTCTATAACACAAAAGGTCTATGATGGCTTCTAAAAAAATGCTTTTAGGTGATAAAAGTGTGCGTCAACTTTTGCAAGAAATGTTGCGTGAGAATTTGGAAAAAATTATTTTTAATCTTCAAGAGTTTACCCTGACTCAAAAACCTGAAAGCCTTCATCAGTACCGTGTTGCACTTCGTATGACACGCTCTGTGTGCCGTGAATTTAGTGAGTTTATGGAAGAAAAATACCAAATACTCCTTGACAAAAAACTCAAAGTTCTCCAAAAAGAGACCAATGCCATGAGGGACACCGATGTCTTTTTAGAATCCTTAAGCGGATATGATAAAAAGGTTTCATTGGAGTGTCAAATCGCATTTGAAAAGTTACAAATGGAGCTCTGTAGTGAAAAAGAGGCTTTATGGAAAGTCTTTGAAATGAAATATTCTCCGAGTGAACAAGAAAAAATAGTGACGTGGTTTGGGCAATTTAAAAATGAAAAACTCTTTGTTACCAAATCTCAAGAGAAACTGTTTCATTATTCACGAGAAATTTTGCAAAAACGCCTTAAGAAAATTGCGAAGATTTCTGCAAAATTAACCCTTGAAACACCCAACGATAGGTATCACGCCCTTCGCCTGCAGTATAAAAAAATGCGCTATACCTCCGATGCATTGGGTTTGAATGCTTTTTCAAAAAGTTTTAAGCCTATTCAAACTGCTTTTGGAATGGTTCAAGATAAAAATACACAAATTGCGCATTTAAAAGCGTATGAGCTCTCGCTAGGTATTTCCTTGGTAGAGATCATAGAACGTTTAGAAGAAGGAATTAGGGTCGATAAGCAAGCGTGTATTGAAAAATCAACGGTGCAAAAAATCGAAAAATTGCAAGAAAAAATCGAAAAATTCTTTACATGTAAAGCCGTGTAATCGTGCCTCAATTTCCCTACATTTCTCACTATCCTGAGCATCTTAAAATGCAAATTAAAACGCTTATAGACGAAGAAAAGCTAGGACGTTATCTGCTTGCTAAGTATCCAATGTCGCATGCCATTACGAGCGATAAAGCGTTATATGCCTATACAATGGAGCTTAAAAGTCAGTTTTTACGAAAAGCGGAGCCCATCACCAAAGTGTTGTACGATGGTAAAATAAGTGATATTAATGATGCACTTGGGCTTCATCGTATCAGCATCAAAAACCACGGCGGACGGCTTAGAAGCAAAAGTGAAATCCGTGTGGCGTCGCTGTTTAAAACGGTACCGGAGTCTTTTTTAAAGATGATTGTGGTGCATGAGCTTGCACACCTTAAAGAGCGCCAACACAACAAGGCTTTTTATGCCCTGTGTGAAGCGATGGAACCCCAGTACCATCAACTAGAATTTGATGTGAGGGTTTATTTGACCTATGTGGATCGGTTTGGAAAACTGTACTAAGATTATAAATCTTTTTCGAGTTCAAAGACAAGTTTTTGTGAGTCATTCATCATACGAGGAACAATGTCGTCAAAAGTATTTGAGACAATCGTATGTTTTGTTTGTATGTTCATCGCCAATTTCTCAAAACCCTGAGCATAGATGCCAAACGCCTCTTTAAAAGCTTTTATGCGTTTTAGACTCTCTTTATTATCGACGATTAATTCAATTTTGTCTGCGTGTTTTTTAACTTCTGCTTTGAGCTCATTAGCACGAATGAGAAAAAATTGGTTGTTATTGAGTATGTAAGACGCGACAGCTAGCTTGTATTCGAGTGTAGTATGCAAAAGATGGGCTGCACTGTTACCGCTCATAGGGTCGTTATCTGCAAACGATTGAAACAAGATGCGGTTAGGGTGCTCATCCAAAACTCCATTGTACTGATTGAAAACCGTGCTTTCGATTTTCGAATTTTCTTCTTCTAGGGCAATGATTTTTTTAAACAATGTATCAAATTTTTCGGCATCTGCACGCAAGTTTTTCACGTTTTGAGAAGCAGATGAATTACTAGATGTTGTTGAGTCGGTTTGAAGTGTTTCCAAAAGGGTCAAAAAACGTTTGTAGTCTTGCTCAAAATCAGAAATAAATTTTTTATCTTGTGCCATTAAATACTCTTTGACATCCAGTCGCAATCGCATTAAGGTTGGAGCAACGACATGCAAGGTTTGCAAGACTGAATTAGAACTTTTTTTTGTAGGTTGTAACACTCCAGCAAATTGAACCGTTACAGCAATCGCTAAGCCCAAGCTTAATAGGAATAACCAGTGAAGAGGTGAAAATCGTCGCATAAAATGTGCCATCCTTTTTGGTATGAAATGAATTCCAAGGTGGCATTGTATGGACAATTGGTTACACGTGGGTTACATGTCTGGTGTGTCAAAGCTTAGGTGTTGTAAGGAGTGCTTGATTCTTGAAAACTCTTTACATGTAAACGGGTTACATGTAAAGAGTAAGGGTTTATTTGCGTAGAAATTTGTAGATAAAACCTAAAAAAAGAAGCCATGTAGGCATCAAATAGACAGAAAGACTAATGCCATCAATGCTGAGCATCACCCCTAAAAGTCCTACAAAAAAAGCAAGACAGATATAGTTACCAAAGGGAAACCAAAACGCTTTAAACTTTGGCGAAATACCCTCTTTTATTTTTGCATAGCGAAATTTGAGATGCGCAACACTAATCATAAACCAATTGAGCACCAACGCGGAAACGACCAATGCCATCAAAAATTTAAAAGCATCTTCTGGCATAAAATAGTTAATCGCCACACACGTTCCTGTAATCAATGCAGAAAATAAAACGGCATTGAGCGGAACCCCTTTAGAGGTTAGATTCATAAAAAATTGAGGCGCATTGCCTTGTGTTGCCAAACCAAAAAGCATACGTGAGTTGGAGTAGACACCGCTGTTATACACTGAAAGTGCGGCGGTTAAAACGATGGCATTGAGCGCATGCGCGATAAAATTTTGGTCTAAACTTTGAAAGACCATGACAAAAGGTGTCACTTCTTTGGTCATCTTCATCCACGGCATAAGGGCGAGTAAAACCGCAAGGGCTCCGATGTAAAAAATCAAAATACGGTAAATGACTTGATTGGTCGCTTTGGGAATCGTATGACTGGGATCATCTGTTTCAGCGGCTGCTATACCTATGAGTTCTAAGCCACCAAAGGAGAACATGATAAAGACCATCGCCATCGCAAAACCGGAGAGTCCATGAGGCATAAATCCACCCTCCAATGCCCAAAGGTTACTTAAACGCGCTTCTTCGCCACCATTGCTACTGAAAAGCAAGTAAGACCCAAAGAGTATCATCGCGATAATGGCAACTACTTTGATGATGGAAAACCAAAATTCAAACTCACCGTAAATGCGAACATTGACAAGATTGACAAGATTAATCAGCACAAAGAAAAAAGCAGCTGAAGCCCAAACAGGAACATTGGGGAGCCAAAAATGCACAAAGGTTCCAATCGCCGTAAGCTCTGCCATACCAACAAGCACGTAGAGTATCCAATAGTTCCATCCTGAAGCAAAGCCCGCAAAAGGATGCCAGTATTTGTTTGCAAAATGGCTAAATGAGCCTGCAACGGGTTCTTCCACCATCATTTCACCGAGTTGTCGCATAATCATAAATGCGATAAAACCACCAAGGCCATAGCCTAGTAACACAGCAGGTCCGGTCATCTGAACCGTTGTCGAAACTCCTAAAAAGAGCCCTGTTCCTATGGCACCGCCTAGGGCGATGAGTTGTACGTGTCTGTTTTTTAGCCCTCGGCTAAGCGTGACTTCGTGCATAAAAAATCCTCATTATGAAAAATAAAAGCGCCATTGTACACCTTTTTGGATGATAAAGGTATAATTTCGACGTTCAAAACGTGAAGGGTAGGCATGGTAGGATTGATTGCATTGGGATTAATGTCAGGGCTTTTTTTTAGCTCGACATTTGTACTCAATCGTTTGATGAGTATCGGTGGTGGCCATTGGCTGTGGTCGGCATCGTTGCGCTATGTTTTCATGCTCTTTTTTCTCTTATTGATTTTGCTCTTTTTTCAAGGTCGCCAAAAAACGCTCGGTGTTTTAAAGCTTTATGTTCAGCATTGGCTTTTTTGGAGCATTGCAGGCAGCATTGGGTTTGGATGTTTTTATGCTTTAATCTGTTTTAGTGCAGACTTTGCACCTGCTTGGGTTATCGCTTCGACGTGGCAAGTGACTATTATTGCCTCGCTTTTTGTTTTGATGCTTTTTGGCCGTAGGTTTCCCAAACGTATTTGGCTCTTTTCATTGATTATTTTTATAGGTGTTGGACTTGTCAATACATCCTATACGGAAGTATTTGAACCTGACATTTTTTTAAAAGGAGCACTTCCCGTTCTTTTAGCGGCGTTTTGTTACCCTTTTGGAAACCAATTGGTCTGGGAATCCAAACATGGGCATAAACACTTTCCAAAAATTGATTCACCTCTTTTAGATTCAACGTTCAATAAAGTCTTTTTACTCAGCCTTGGCTCCATGCCTTTTTGGTTCTTACTGATAGTGTTACTTCATCCTAGTCTTCCCGAAGCATCACACGTCTTTAACACAGCCTTGGTTGCGTTACTCTCAGGTGTTGTGGCAACGACGCTGTTTTTGCTAGCACGCACTCGCGCTAAAACGTCTAGCGAACTCGCAGCCGTGGATGCAACCCAAGCGAGTGAAGTCATTTTTGCACTTCTTGGAGAGGTGCTTTTTTTAGGTACAGCGTTACCCAACGTTCAAGCAAGCTTAGGTATAGGCTTTGTGTTTATGGGTCTTGGGTTATTTATCGCATTTCAAGAAAAAGGAATGAACACATGATAAAACGATTGGGGATGTTGGTATGCATCATGGCTTTAAACCTAGGAGCTAAACCCCTTTTTGAGCTCACACCTGAGATGTATGCGTCCATTATGGTTAAAAGCATGGAAGGCAATTTGCCTCAAACGTTTAAAC
>JFJP01039385.1_pt1 | contig 13634 bp, 12 predicted proteins | sample 431651 | NCBI WGS metagenome assembly JFJP01 (sample SAMN02602958, study PRJNA72255) | Microbial mat metagenome, whole genome shotgun sequencing project. | biome: fresh water; feature: sink hole; material: water; isolation source: purple microbial (photo- and chemosynthetic) mats found in...
AAAGTAGCTTGTAAGTCATCGTCGCTTGCGCATTTTACCCTAAAAATCCCAAAAGAATGTTTGCATATATTTCAGGAAAACTTATTCACAAAGAGCCTACGCATTTGATAATAGATGTGCATGGCATTGGTTATGAAATTAAATGTCCGCTGAGTGTTTTTGACCAAGTTGTCGTCGAAAACACGGTCAAAATTTATACTTTTTTGCACATCAAAGAAGATGGACACACCTTGTACGGTTTTATGAACGAGCAAGACAAAAAACTTTTTTTGATGCTTATTGAAGTAAGTGGTATCGGGCCTAATACAGGTTTGGCATTGCTTTCTTATCTATCTTCGACCGATTTAAGGCAGGCGATTGCGTCCGAAAATATCAATACCATAAAAAGCGTAAAAGGCATCGGCATCAAAACAGCACAACGTTTGGTTTTGGAACTGAAAGACAAAGTAAAAAAAGAAGGCTATACTGCCGAACCAGGTGCGATGTCGGGCAATATTTCTATTCCAATGAAAGAAGAGGCGATTTTGGCACTTGTTACTTTGGGGTTTACGCGTATGGCTGCCGAAAAAAGTATTATTGCAGTGGTCAAAAAATATGGGCAAGGTTTGCCGCTCGAAGACGTGATTAAATTTGCCTTAAAAGACAATTAATGGTTTTAACATCATGGCGAAAAATGATTTTTTTGAGCAAGTTTATGCTGTAGTGCGCTTGATTCCATTTGGACGCGTAACGTCTTATGGCGCAATTGCGGAATATTTGGGCGCAAAACGTTCATCGCGCATGGTTGGTTGGGCTATGAATGGGGCGCATGGTTTTTCTGATGTGCCAGCGCACCGCGTTGTTAATCGTAATGGAATGTTGACAGGAAAAATACACTTCGCTACACCTACAGCTATGCAAGAATTGCTTGAAGCTGAGGGCGCGGTCGTGTGCGAAGATAAAATTATGAATTTTGAGGAAATATTTTGGCAACCAAGCCTTGAATTGGCTTTGTAAAAACTTGCTTTTACTTGCTGAGCAAATAAATATTTTGCGGCAAAACTACGAATTGCTGTTTCGCCCAAGTTGTAAGGTTTTATGAGCAAGCCCCGTTTTATGATTATCCAAGTTCAGTTTTGCGCCAAAAAACTCAAAGCAAGTCTGTAGCTTTCCATGCCAAAACCAGAAATAACGCCTTTGGCTTTAGCGGCAATATAGCTGTGGTGTCTAAAAGTTTCTCTTGCAAATACATTGCTGATGTGTACCTCAATCACCGCCGCTTCAATAGCCGAAACTGCATCTGCAAGAGCTATTGAAGTGTGTGTGAGCGCACCAGCGTTAAGTATAATGCCTTTCACAGAAAAACCAACTTCGTGTATAAAATCCAAAAGTTGTCCTTCGTGATTTGATTGAAAATACAAAATGTCAATATGCGGAAAATCATTTTTCAAAATTTGAAGGTATTGTTCGAAACTTTGCGCCCCATAAATGCTTGGTTCGCGCCTTCCGAGCAAATTCAAATTCGGTCCATTGACAATTGCGATGCGTATTTTTTCTGCCATTTTTTAATCTCTTTCGCGTATAAGTTCTTCGTAAGTAAGAAAATCGGTATAGCCTTTTTCATAAAAATAGTTTTTCGTTTTTTCGGCTGTTTGATTGCTTGTAACCAACACAAAATCTCCGCCCCACGCGCCTAATGATTTTACTTCGCCCCAAAAGTCGCTAAAAAGTTGTTTTTTGACACGTTCCATGTTTAAGCTGGAGGCAATAATGGTTTCGTGGCGGTAAATCAAATCTTCAAACTCGGCTAAAGTCGCCACATCTAAAAAGCGTTTCGTGATTTCGGAAAGTTCGTCGGCGAGTATTTTTTTGTCTTCCAAAATGCTTTTGTAATGTTTTATCCCCTCTTCCGACGACTGTTTTTTGCCCAAATAAACAAAATACAAATCATTTTTGAATGGCGGATTAAAACACACATCTTGTTGGCATGGGCCTGTTTTTGATTTTTCGTAAAGAATCGGACCGTCGGAGGCTGCGCAAGCCACATCATAGCCGCTGCCGCCCATGGTGCGAAATAACAAATCAAAGGAATTGATGCCCGCCCATTTTGCGATATTATGAATAAGCGTCGAGCTTGTGCCTAATCCCCAAAGTCGTGGAAATTCGAGGTGCGTTTCGACAAGTACATATTCACTGCCGACGAGAAAATTAGAGGCTAATTTGCGGGCGACTTGCAAAATTTTTTGAAGTACTAATGATTTTTGTGAAACATAATTTTCCAAACAATGAAAAGTCGCAATATCAAATTGTGCTTCAAACCAAAGTTGTCCATTGTTGTCATAACTTTTCCAATGCAACACCTTATGTTCAGAGGGTGCGTAGGTTACTTGTAGAATTTGTCCGATTTTTGTCGGCAAGGCAAGAGCTAAAGCTCCGTCTAAAACATAATATTCTCCGCTAAGCAATAGCTTACCGTTTCCGTGAAAAAGTGTCAAAGCTCAACTTTTTTAGTGATTCAAAAAAATCAGGGCAATTGCCGTTCGTGATTTTACGACGCAAAAGTACGAAGATTAAACAACTAACAAAATAAAAAGTTTTAAGTCAAAAAAACTAAAGATGTTTTAGACTTTAAAATTATTCGAAACAGTGTTTCGAACCGCGTACAAATTTAGTTTTTAGCTTTTATTTTTTTCTTTAATCTCCAAAACATAAAGAGGCAAAAACCACAAACGCCAAGCAAAAAGGCACTAAAAAAAACTTTTAACCAATCTGTAGCCTCAAAACTTTGAATGGCATTGTCAAAATTTGAAATGTTGGCGTATAATCCCGTCATTTCTTCTGATTGTACCATTTTGCTCACCACACTTTCACCGCTTACTGCTAAATGACTTTTAGGCTTAAGCGTGTCATACTTATAGGTGCTGGTATTAAAAAAAATCCACGTCAAATGATTGCTTAAATCATAACGTCCAGGTTCGTTTGGCACAAGGTAATATTTGAAATTTTTTGTGCCATAGACCAAACCGCTCCTACGAATATTTTGAAAAACATTGGGCGGATAGATGTCAAAATTTTCAGAATCGGTGATGAGTGGTTCGTTTATAGCTGAAATATTGCCTTCGCCTTCGATTTGGAATGAATATTCGACGCTTTTTCCTGTTTGTGTTTGTTCATTTTCGAGTTTTTCGTTCAGACGATAATTGCCAACGGCAATATTTCCTTTGAGTGGGTGCGGCGGTAAGTCTTTCACACTTATTTTTTTAGGCGCACTTTTAAATGCTTTAAAATCTTGTTGCGTGTTTTGTCCAAAAAAAGAGGGGTTTTTCGCTACTTTGTATTTTATCATTTTCAATTCCGCCGAAGGAATTTCGATAGTGCCTGCCGAAAGCGGATAAAATGTGCCGCGATAAATTTTGTATTCGCTGTAGGCTTTACCATTAATCATCGTTTGCTCTGGCGTGATTTCTTCAATACCAAAATTTTCTTCCCAAGCATTTAAAGGCTTTACTTTTTTGAGAATATCAGTGAGCTGTTCGCTAAGTTCGTAAAAATTCATTTGCGCCCGATTGGTTTCAGACACATAAAAGGCAATGGTCATCGTAAAACCTTCACCCACATAAACTTCACTTTTATTATTGGTTATGGCAAAAAAAGCATCGTCTTTCACATCTACAAATTCGTTTGCTCTATCGCCATCGCGGTTAAAACTGCCCCAAAGCTCGGCAAAAGGGTCGTAAGTATTTGTTTTGCGGGCTGCACTTACTTTTATCGTCGTGCCATTTGACTGCAAACTTTGCGCATTCACGGAAATCGAAAAAGGCTTCAAAGCAAAAGTACCTTCTTTGGTCGGCTGATAGCGTTGTGAAATGCTTTGAACCGTCGTAATATTGCCGTTGATGCTGCTTGTGGAGGTAGATGAGGACGTGCCGCGCTTGACAAAACCTTGAATTTCGGGAAACGCACTGTAATTTTTGATGCGGTCGTTTTCAAGAAGTATTGTGATTTCAAACATTTCATTGAGTGCAACTTCTGTTTTTCCAAACTGAATTTTGCCTTGTTGTGCAAAAATGAAATTAATTTTTATTAAAAAGACAACTATAAAAACAAGTGTCCGTACATATAGAAAAAAATGCATAGCTTTTTTGTTTTGTAAAAAAAAACTGCCTAACTTGAGGAATCGAAAGCAAATTTACAAAAAACATTGACGCTCGCAAATTAAACCGAACCAATAAATAAACATTTTCACTCAAAACCGTTCTCAGTATGCTTGAATATCAAAAAATGATTCTTGAAAAAGTCGCTTTCAATAAGTCTTTGTTCGAGAAAGAATTACGTAAAAGTACAGCTATGTTGAGCAATAATGAAGCTCAGGAGCTACGTAATTGGGTTATTACTCACTTTTTAACAACGCACTCAGATATTATCAGACGTGCATTTGCTTATTCCAGTATTGTTGCTTAAAAGTTGTTGTCGGAAACGATAAACTGAATATTTCTTTTGAGACCTTCGTATTTCGTTCTTTTAATTGCAGATTTTGGGAAGAGTTTACTGAAAACATCAGCCGTAAGCTCTTCCCAATTTTGTTTTGTCATCTCACGCATTTCGTCTGAAGGCAAAAAAGCCGCTTCTTGGTGTGGTTTGGCGCGTTTGTTCCATGGGCAAACGTCTTGACAAATGTCGCAGCCGAAAACCCAATTTTCCATTTTTCCCTTAAATTCAGTAGGTATTTGCTCCTTTAATTCGATGGTCAAATAAGAAATACAACGCGAAGCATCTAATTTATAGGGTGCAATAATGGCATCAGTAGGGCAAGCATCAATGCACAAAGTACAATTTCCACAATAATCTTTTATCGGGCTGTCATACACAAATTCGCGGTCAAGAATCAGCTCCGCAATAAAAAAGAAGCTGCCTTCTTTCTTCGCAATCATATTGGTATGTTTTCCCTGCCACGCAATCCCACTTTTTTTCGCCCAAGCCTTTTCCATCACAGGTGCGGAATCCACAAAAACTCTGCCGTTCGTTTCGCCGATTTGCGCATTGATTTGTTCAATGAAAGTTTTAAGTTTATTCTTGATAACATGGTGATAATCTTCGCCATAAGCATATTTTGAAACCTTTAATTCGTCTTGACGAAACAAAATTTTCTTTTCTGGAAAATAATTATAGGTCAATGAAATAACAGATTTTGCTCCTTCAACCAACAAACGCGGGTCTAATCTTTTATCAAAATGATTTTCCATCCAATTCATCTTGCCATGTGCATTTTGGTTAAGCCATTTTTCCAAAGAAGTTGCCTCTTCCGCCAAAAAATCCGCTTTAGAAAAGCCAATGGCATTAAATCCCAAATCAAAAGCGATTTGACGAACGATACTTGTTGTTTTATCAAGTGAAAAAATAGACGCTGGCATGAAGTTAAGATAAGATGTAAGTGCAAAAATAAGTATTAATTCTCAAACCGTGGTTCGAAACGCTGTTTCGAACAAAAAAAAAACGAGCAAAACTGAGTTTCGAACCACGAGTTTCGCGCCACAAGAATAAATTTTATTTTTTTTTAAATATGATTTGTGTATTTGCAATTGTTTAACGAACTTTGCACGGTTTTTTTCAAAGGAATTTTCAAATTTAAACGTATATGGACAACCTAATTTATTTGGTACCTCTTTTAGGGGTTTTAGCATTGGCATACACTTATTTTCGCTCTGCATGGATAGACAGACAAGATGCGGGAGATGAGAATATGCGTGTGTTAGCGGGCTATATTGCCGATGGTGCAATGGCTTTTCTTAGAGCAGAATGGAAAGTTTTAAGTTATTTTGCCGCAATTACAGCCGTTTTGTTAGGTATTTCTGGCAATTTTGTTGAAAACTCAAGCCCAATGATTGCGGTTGCTTTCTTAATTGGCGCATTTTTATCTGCTTTAGCGGGTTATATCGGCATGAAAGTAGCGACAAAAGCAAATGTTAGAACCACTCAAGCAGCAAAAACATCTCTTTCAAAAGCATTAGAAGTTTCGTTTGCAGGTGGTACGGTAATGGGTATGGGCGTGGCTGGTCTTGCAGTTTTGGGCTTAGGTTCACTTTTTATCGTACTTTACCAATATTATGTGGTTAATGCGGGCGGAAATGTGAATGGCTTAGAAATGGAAATTGCCTTAGAAGTTTTGGCTGGGTTTTCACTTGGCGCAGAATCTATTGCACTTTTTGCACGTGTAGGCGGCGGTATATACACTAAAGCGGCTGACGTAGGCGCGGATTTGGTAGGAAAAGTAGAAGCGGGAATTCCTGAAGATGACGTGCGTAACCCTGCAACAATCGCGGATAACGTAGGCGACAACGTAGGCGACGTAGCAGGTATGGGTGCTGACTTGTTCGGCTCTTATGTGGCTACAGTTTTGGCAACCATGGTTTTGGGACGTGAAATTATTTCTAAAGATGATTTTGGTGGTATTGCCCCAATTTTACTTCCAATGGTTTTAGCCGCGCTTGGTTTAGTTTTTTCGATGATTGGTACTTTTTTCGTTAAGATAAATAATGAAGATGACGACGTGCAACAAGCTTTGAACCTTGGAAACTGGAGTTCGATTGCCTTGACTGCTATTGCATCATTCTTTTTGACTTCGTGGATGCTTCCCGAAACGATGAATATTCGTGGTATAGAATTTTCTTCTATGGACGTTTTTTGGGCGATTATGGTGGGTTTAGTTGTTGGTACTTTGATGAGTATCATTACCGAATATTACACTGCCATGGGTCGTCGTCCTGTACTTTCGATTATTAGACAATCTTCCACTGGACACGCTACGAATATCATTGGCGGTTTGTCAGTAGGTATGGAATCTACGGTTTTACCTATTTTGGTTCTTGCAGCTGGTATTTATGGCTCTTTTGCGTGTGCAGGTTTGTATGGCGTAGCGATTGCGGCTGCGGGTATGATGGCAACAACAGCCATGCAATTGGCAATTGATGCTTTCGGTCCGATTGCGGATAATGCTGGTGGTATTGCCGAAATGAGCGGTTTGCCAAAAGAAGTTCGTAACAGAACAGATAATTTAGACGCTGTTGGAAACACTACAGCCGCAACAGGTAAAGGTTTTGCTATTGCGTCTGCGGCTTTAACTTCATTGGCTTTGTTTGCTGCTTTTGTAGGTGTGGCTGGGATTCATTCGATTGACATTTACAAAGCGAATGTTTTGGCTGGTCTTTTTGTGGGCGGTATGATTCCGTTTATTTTCTCTGCACTTTGTATCTCTGCGGTTGGTCGTGCTGCGATGGCGATGGTTGAAGAGGTACGCCGCCAATTCAGAGAAATTCCAGGTATTATGGAATACAAGGCAAAACCTGAGTACGAAAAATGCGTTGCCATTTCGACTGAAGCCTCTATTCGTGAAATGATGCCTCCAGGTGCCATTGCGATTATTACGCCTGTGATTGTTGGTTTTGCTTTCGGGCCTGAGGTTTTGGGTGGTTTGTTGGCTGGTGTTACGGTTTCAGGTGTTTTGATGGGTATTTTCCAATCAAACGCAGGTGGAGCTTGGGACAACGCGAAAAAATCCTTCGAAAAAGGTGTTGAAATCAACGGCAAAATGGAATACAAAGGCTCTGATGCGCATAAAGCATCGGTTACTGGCGATACAGTTGGCGACCCTTTCAAAGATACTTCGGGTCCTTCAATGAATATTTTGATTAAGTTGATGTCTATTGTTTCACTTGTGATTGCGCCTTATATTTCGGTAAAAGAACATGGTGCAAAAACAGAGCAACTTACGCCTGAAACGAAAAAAGAAGTTGTTTTGGACAAAGCACCGACTACAACAACAGTTTTAGAGAAAAAATAAACACAATTTTAGCCTAAGGATACCATTTGGGACAGGCTGAAACGTTTTTAAATTTATTCCCGTAGCCCATATCATTGGTGCTACGGGTTTTTTTATGGCAGCAAGTTCCCAAACTTGTCATTTACTCAAAATCTATCGCATCAATTTCCGTCATCAATCTATCCGTTTGCGAAAGCGCAAGAATGATTTTTTGGTAATGCGCAATGTCTTCTATGTCGAGTTTACGGTCTTTTCTATCTTTGAGCCATTTTTGCGCTGGTTGATAGCCGCCGATGTAAAAATCCCATGCGATTTGCGGCACATTTTCGAAATATTGCGTGTCGTTGATAAATACTTTTCCGTTTTGAAAATGAGGCTTCAAAACGATATTATCGCCATTTCCAACGTATTTTGTTTGGTAATTTTCGACAAGTGGGCTTTCTAATAAATGAATTTGGCGAATTTCTGCGCCCAATTCAACTAATTTCCCAAAAGTGGCTGCATCTTTAGGATACGGTACTCTTGGAAAATCAATTTTCAAAAATTCCTTGTATTTTTCACGGTAATTTGGCGAATGTAAAACCGCATAAATGTAATCCAAAAGGTCAATCGGCGCAAAAGTGCCTTTGGTTGTTTCTTTTTCATGCACAAATTTCAAACCCAAATTTTCGGCAATTTTCTTGACGATTTCGGGGTTTAGGTTGGGTTTTCGTGGTTCTTCTGCGAAAATACTGCCATTGTTTTCTTGTGGCGGATTTAATAAATTTTGTAATTTTTGCAAATCTTTTTGCAACTTCATATTTTCTTTTTCCTGCTCTTGGTAAAGTTTTTGAAGGCTTTTATCAGGATTAAGAACAGCTTGAAATAGCTTCTTTACGGCTGAAAAACCAATTTCAAAGCCTTCTAATTTTGATTTGGCTTCTTCTACTTGACATTCCAATTCCTGTTTTTTCTCTGCCGAAAGTTCCTTTTTGGGCTTTTCGGTTTCGGGGTAGAGGTAAAGAGGGAAAACGTAGCCAGCACTACCAACCTTGTGAGCATCAAAAATACAATTAGTTATGAAAACATCTCTGTAAGGTAGTCTTTTATTCATCATAATTTTTTCTAATACCAGCCCCAAATTTTCACCCTTTAAAAAATGTTGCATCACATTGAATCTACCACGTTCAATCATATCAACATTGTTGTACAAAAATCTTTTGTCAAAAGGGCGATAGGAAATCGGGCGAATGAGTGCCTCGTTCACACTTTTGTATGCCTTTTCAATTTGTTTTACCAATGTTGATTTGTCTTCTGCAATGTAAAGATTATCATTCCCTGTAACAATCCCGACCGAATTTACCTCAAACAATTCATTGATTTTAAAGCCCTCATCATAACTTTTCTGCTCCTCAAAATCCTTCGGAACGAAAAAATAATTAGGTGAAATGTTGGGTAATTCATTGTAAGGAACAGTTTTTAAACTGTGTTTATTCAAAAAATCAAATTTCACTTGTCGCTTTCCAAACAAATCATAATGAAAAACTTTGCCTAATTCATTCGCTTTTTTCTTGCCCGTTTTCACAAAAATATTGATTGAAACGCCTTGCATAATGTCAAAAACGTTTTCATCTGCACTTCCATCAGGTGCAGTTTCTTTTTTCTTGCTATTTCCATGCAAATCTATCGTATAAATTTTGTCATAAGTTTTTAACAAATTCCAGCGCATACCCCGAAAAGTCGGATTGTCTAAAAAGCCATGTGGGTTAATAAATGCCAAAATTCCGCTGCCATTTTTGTCAATAAAATGCTGTCCAAATCGTAAAAATTTAACATAATCGTCATTTATCCATTTGGGATTTCGTTCTTTCAATTTTTCTTTTCCGCCTGCTTCTTTTTTATAATCTTCCATCAAATTCATAATCCACTCACTTTTATTTTGACTTTCACCACTATACGGCGGATTGCCAATCACGCACATCACAGGCGTTTCGTTCTTGATTTTGCTTGCTTCATTCGCCTCAATACTAAGCCAATTGGCAAAACCGCGTTCCATGCTTGTATTGGCTTCTTCCAAAGAATTGGTCAGAAAAATGCGTAAACGTTGATTGTTCGTAGATTTAAAGCCTGTTTCTGTGAGCAGCAAATCCAACTGCAAATGCGCCATCGCATAACTTGCCATCAAAAGTTCAAAACCATTGAGGCGCGGCAATAAATGGTTTTCTACATAATTGCTCCATATTCCTTTTTTATTTTCAAAATTTGTGTGTATGTGTTTTATCACTTCTGCCAAAAAAGTGCCTGTTCCTGTCGCTGGGTCAAGAATTTGTACTTTATGTACCTCTTCTTCTTTGCCTAATTCATAATTCTTAATTCGTAATTTACTACTGTCCGCAAGTCCTTCGGGCAAATCAAATTCTGTTTTCAAAATATCATCAACAGCACGCACCATAAAATTGACCACAGGGGCAGGTGTGTACCAAACGCCACGCGCCTTGCGCAAAGCAGGGTCGTACTCGCTCAAAAAGGTTTCATAAAAATGAATAATTGGTGCTTCGGTTTTTGTTGATTTTCCATAATTTTTTAAAATTTCCTCCACATTACAAGCCAAAAATATGTCTATCAAACCATCTACAATCCATTTGATACGGTCATCTAAATCTGGTCCGGCAATATAGCCAAACAATTTTCTCAAAAAAGGATTTGATTTTGGGATAAGCTCTGCGGCTTTTTGTCTGCTAAAAGTTTCTAAAGTTGCATCGTGTAAGCGGGCGGCAAACATTCCGTAGGCAATGGTTTGCGCATAAACATCTGCAAAACCTTTGTGCGTAATGTCATGAATAAGAATTTCCTTAAAAGCGTTCAGTTGGTCTTTCAGTGTACTATTTTCGCTGTTTTTTTCATCACTTACCAATGCTTTTTCAATCACTTCAGCCAATAATCGTGCTTTGCCTGCCATCATTTCTGCGAGCTGCTTCGCATTTTTTATCGTTTGTCCAATGTGTGCGCAAAAGTCTTTGATGAGATTGGTGAAAGTGGTAAAATGTTGAGGTAAAGCAACAATTTGGTTATTTTGTATTTCAGCAATGGCAATTTTTGTGTTAAAAATACCGTCAATGTATAAATGAAATTCGATATAGTCAGTAAAAATTAAGTTGTTTAATGAAGCCTTATAACGGTCAAATTGTTCTTTGTTGCCTGTTTTTTTAGCCCCTTCAAGGTCTTTATCGCCAATATCTTTCGTTTCAATAAAACCAATCGGCATATCATTTTTGGTCAAAATATAATCAGGCGCACCGCAAGCCTGTCTTTTGGGTTCGTTTGTTGCGCTGATGGTCGGCACTAAACTTTCTAAAAGTTGTTGCAAATCGCCGCGAAAAGTATGCTCCGTCGCATTGCCAAGCTGAAATCTTTTGTTTATTGTGTCAATATATTGTGCTATTGTCATTTTTGATGTCGGCAAAATAGTATAAGGCTTTGATGAAATTCTTATCGCAAAGATATGAAAAAATAAAAGCAAGTCGAATTTTTGAGTCTGCTTTTTTGATTTGGGAGAAAGAATGAAATGTAACCCAACAAGGCTTTTATCGCCAAAGCCCCAAGCTATTTCCACTGTTTCATTTTTCCCATTAAAAATAATTGTTAAATCAACACTAACGCGCTCAAACCGAAGCCGTCAAAACTTTTCGAAGGAAAAAAATAGGAATTTCTGCTTTTTTTTTCGATATATTTTTTTATTTAAAAAAATGTTTGTAATTTTACACCGCAAATGTTTTGTAACCTCATTTAGAGGTAAAATAAAATTTTGTCATTTAACCTATAAATAAGGAGGTAGTTATCGCAAAGCCTGTTAAAAACGACAACTTTCGCCCCGGAGGATATCAGGGAGGACAACGCAGACAATATGCCAGCGGAAAAGCGGAAGAGCCTTATCGCGTAAATGAACGTATCAGAGCGCATGAAGTGAGGCTTGTCGGCGACAATATTGAGCCGCGTGTCTATGCTTTAGAAGACGCTCTCAAGATTGCTGTAGAACAAGGATTGGATTTAGTTGAGATTGTACCTAATGCGATTCCGCCTGTTTGCCGTGTTGTGGATTATTCAAAATTCAAATACGACCAAAAGAAAAAACAGAAAGACCTTAAGGCAAAATCCGCTAAAGTTTCTGTAAAAGAAATTCGTTTTGGACCGAATACGGACGAACACGATTTCCAATTTAAGCTCAGGCATGCAAGTGCTTTCCTAAAAGAAGGTCACAAGGTAAAGGCTTATGTTCATTTCGTAGGACGTACCATTCTTTTTAAGGAACGCGGTGCTGAAATTCTTACCCGTTTTGCTAAAGAGCTGGAAGAATTTGGAAAAATTGACCAAGAAGCAAAAATGGAAGGAAAACGTATGATTGTCATGTTTTCACCAAAAAAAGTCGCTGGCTCGAAAGAAAAAGACGACACAGAGTAGTGTATTCTCGTTTTTCTATAAATGATTTGTTATGCCTAAGGTAAAACCAAACTCAGGAGCATCTAAGCGTTTTAAATTGACCGGTACCGGTAAAATTAAACGCAAACACGCTTTCAAAAGGCACATCCTTACTAAAAAGGAAACCAAACGCAAGCGCGTGCTTACTCATGCGACACTCGTACACCCTTCAGATGTACGTGAAGTTCGCGAATTACTTTGTATCTAATGTTTCATCGAGTAAGGTAACAAGAACCGCTTTTTAGCGGACACCGAATCTCAAAACTTTTTTACCTATGCCAAGGTCGGTCAATCACGTTGCTTCAAGAGCGCGCCGAAAAAGAATTCTCAAATTTGCTAAAGGCTTTTGGGGAACTCGCAAAAATGTTTGGACAGTTGCGAAAAATGCTGTCGAAAAAGCACTTGCTTATGCCTATGTAGGTCGTAAACTCAAGAAAAGAGACTATCGCAGTCTTTGGATTCAGCGTATTAATGCTGCTGCTCGTATTCACGGAATGTCATATTCTGTTTTTATGGGTAAAATTCACAAAAATAATGTCGATTTGAACCGCAAAGTTCTTGCTGATATGGCGATGAATCACCCGGAAATTTTCAAAGCGATTGTAGATAAAGTGAAATAATCCTTTGCGATTCGTTTAATTTATAATTTTTGGAATTTTAAAAAAGAGTTATCTTGTAAAAGGTAGCTCTTTTTTTTGCGTCGTAATTTCAATTGGAGAAGCACTCAAATTCCACACTGAAAGCCTGATAAAGTGAAGGCGTAAAAGTTTACGGTACGCAATATTTTGAAAGTTTGTCGCAAATTGTGTGGGATTTTTACATGGCAATATCAACCAGGCTAAAACTTGATTTTACCCCAAAAATCATTCCTGCACCTGCTTGTTGAGCAAGAAAATTGAGGAGATAGATTTTGAGTAACCAATTTTTTTTGTAACTTTCAGCCATAAAAACAAAGAAAATGACTGCCCAAGAATATATAGAAAATATTAGCAAACGCTACGCCCTCGGCAACACCACCGAACATACTTTTCGTGGCGATTTGCAGCAATTAATCGAAACAATTGTGCCGACGGTCAGCGCAACGAACGAACCGAAAAGGCAACTTTGTGGCGCACCAGACTATATTTTAATGAAAAAAGATTTGCCAATAGGATTTATCGAAGCCAAAGATATTGGCGATAAAGATTTAGAAGGAGCGAAAAAAACAGGCAATAAAGAACAATTTGACCGCTATAAATCTGCGCTAAACAATATTATTTTTACCGATTATATCCATTTTCACCTTTATCAAGATGGCGAATTTGTTACTAAAATTGCCATTGGAGAGCTTGTAAATCAAGAAATTAAGCCATTAAAAGAAAATTTTATTCGTTTTGAAAATTTA